>Ga0210389_10005028_pt1 | contig 10257 bp, 7 predicted proteins | sample IncBWH28OmetaG_FD_160127 | JGI IMG/M metagenome (GOLD analysis project Ga0210389, IMG submission 160127) | Forest soil microbial communities from Barre Woods Harvard Forest LTER site, Petersham, Massachusetts, United States - Inc-BW-H-28-O ...
ATCCAGACGCCTGGCTTGATCGCGCTCCTTTACGAAGACCTCGCTTACCGGCAGATTCATCTGGACGGAAGGCAACTGCCGAAGGATCCTGACCCGAGTTACATGGGTTATTCGGTCGGTCATTGGGACGGTGACACCCTTGTGGTTGAGAGTGCCGGATTCAAAGACACAACATGGCTGGATATGGGCGGCCACCCGCATACCGAGGCTCTCCACATCACCGAGCGTTTCCATCGCCTGGACTTCGGACACATGGATTTGCAGGTAACGCTGAACGATCCGAAAGCGTACGCGCGGCCGTGGACGATTGAAGCCACGATCAATCTGGTTCCAGACACGGAGCTGCTCGAATATGTTTGCGCCGAGAACGAGAAAGATGCCGCGCATCTGGTCGGTCGGACCAGTGAGGAAAAGAAGGTGTATGTCGCGCCGGAAGTGCTTGCGACTTATGCCGGCACCTACGAGGAGGTTTCGAACGACAGTCGGGATTATGTGGTGCAGCGCTTCACAGTCACTTTATCCGGAGACCAGCTTTATCTGGATATAGGCGGGAAGGGCAAGGCGCCGCTCTATCCGCTGTCGCAAACAACCTTTTCGCCGCGGCTGCTGGGCTCGTATGAGTTCGTGAAAGACGCGTCGGGCAAAGTCACACACTTGATCGCGTACTCGACGGAAGGTGACGTTAAGGCCGTCCGGCGGAATTAGCTTCGCGATTGCGTGGGGTCGGGCCTTCCGGCCCCGCCGACGGGCTTCTGCCCGGCGTCCAAATTCGCCGCCCGGGAAGGGCGGCGGCAGGGCGGAAGCCCTGACCTACTTCTTCGAAATCATCCCCAATTTGCGGTCGTGCCACCAGACCAAACCGAAGACGATCAGAAGAACGGCAGGCAGCACCGCGACCGCGCGAAATGAAGTTTGCGCCGCAATGCCGAGCACCCGCTCCAACTCCGGTCCCGGCTGCAAGGCATTGAAGGCCGCAGCGCCGCCAGCCACTTCAACTTTTTTCGAATCGAAGATCCTCCCCATGAGCGGAAGAACGAAGTTATTCGAAAGCGTTCCGGCTGTTCCCATCATGCCGATCAGCAGCGCTCCACCGCGCGGAAACCGGTCCGCCGCGGTAGCCAGCATCGTGGGCCACATATAGCAGACACCGGTTCCCCACACGGTAGCGGCGAGCAAGCCCGTCACGGGCGAATTCGCCAGACTCAATGCATAGAGGCCGAGCGACGCCAGCAAACACGAGAACCAAAGCAGCCCGATCGGCGACAACTTGTGGACCATCGGACCGGCAAAGTGGCGCATCACAAACATCAGCCCGCTCACGTAGACCAGCAGCCAGATGCCGCGCATCCCCACTGTTCTGGTAAGTGCGAGATCCACCCATTGCCCCGGCGCCAATTCGGACGCAGCCGTGAGAAACATCGAGCAGAAGAGAACCAGGAACATCGGCTTGAGCAATTCGCGGAACATCGCACCGGCGGAAACGCCCGATGCTGCGCGCTCCGTTGGCGGAAACTTCACGCCTGCGCACAGAATCACCACCAGCGCCGCGGGAATCATGACTGCGGCAAGTTTGAATTGCCAGCCGACCCCCAGCGCGCCCAACCCGATACCCAGGAGCCCTCCTGCAATGAGACCGCCCGGCCACCAGGCGTGCAGCGTATTCAGTCTGGCGGTAGCGTCTTTGGGATAGAGAGTGGTTGTCAGCGGATTGATGACAGTCTCGACCAGGCCCCATCCGATACCAGTGACCACGGCCCCCACCCATATCACCGTATATACGCCGGAGCCCGCGCTGATATTGCCGGCAAAAAGGATAATTAGCGTGCCGGCGATGAATAACACGCCCGACATTGGCAGCAGCATGCCCATTCCAATCACGTCCAGCAAAGGACTTCCGATCGCGATGGTAAATGCGTACCCGAGAAACGGCACCCCGAGAACCGAGCCGATCATTTCCGCCGAATGGGCCTTGTCGATGGGATCGAAGTAGATCCGCTGCAGGTCACTGGCGATGTTCGACCGCAGCGATGCCCCCACGCCAGCCGTGAAAAGTGCCAGAAGGCTGACAACGAACAGCCGCGTCCTGCTGTAAGCGGCATGACGATCGATGGCTAAGGCGGCTGGGCCCATCCGGTCGAGCTTATCTTATCTCGCCTCGCGTTGACACTCTTTTACACGCATGCTAACGTCACGAAAGACATTCCACGTTTCTTTGTGGATTAGGGGTTATCAAAAAATATGATGATGAGACGCTTTTGGAGCGCTGCGCTTGTTTGCGCCCTTTCATGCTTTGGTCTGTTCGCTCAGTCGACTTCTCAGATTGCCGGGACCGTTCGCGATGCGTCCGGGCTGGCAGTCCCCGGAGCCGACGTGACTGCTACCCAGACGGATACCGGACTCGTGCGAACCGCCACCACATCGGCTGATGGTACCTATGTTTTGCCGAGCCTTCCCGTGGGGCCGTATCGAATCGATATCAAGAAACAAGGCTTCAACACCTTCGTACAGACCGGCATCGTGCTGCAGGTCGATACCGCGCCTGCAATTGACGCCAGCCTGAAGGTTGGTTCCGTCAGCGAACAGGTGCAGGTGGAAGCTGCCGCGACGATGGTCGAGACTCGCAGCACGGCGGTTGGCCAGGTCGTCAATCAGCAGCAGGTTCTGGACCTCCCGCTGAACGGCCGCGAAATCACTCAGTTGATCACCATTGCCGGCAACTCCGAGATCGTCCAGTACGCCTACGGGGCAAGTCCTTCATCGGGGAATCTCGTGTCCACCAAGAACTATCCGAACGAGGCGCTGGTTAGTGTAGGCGGTGGCGCCCTCAATGGTCTGACTTATCTCATGGACGGCGGAAGCCACAACGACCCCTTCAACAATCTCAACCTCCCATTGCCCTTCCCGGATGCAATTCAGGAATTCAAGGTCGAAACGAGCGCGCTCCCGGCTCAGTACGGCCAGCATTCGGCCGGTGCGGTTAACGTTGTGACGAAGTCCGGCAGCAACGAATTTCACGGTGACGCATTCGAGTTTGTCCGCAACGGCGATTTCAATGCGAGGGACTTCTTCGCGCCCGTGCGAGACGCCTTAAAGCGCAATCAGTACGGCGGGACTTTCGGCGGACCCATCCGCAAGAACAAGCTGTTCTTCTTCCTTGGCTATCAGGACACGATTATCCATTCGCAGCCGCAGACCACGCCCGCGGTACTGCCAACCCCATCGGAACTGGCCGGCAATTTCGTCCCCTATGAAACTCAGTGCTTCAAGGGACCTCAGACGCTGCTGGCGCCGTTCGTCAACAATGTGCTGCCCTCTTCCCTGATCAGCCCGCAGGCTCTGGCGATGGCGAAGTACTTTCCCACCGGCGCTGAACCATGCGGTTCGTACTTCTACGCGATCAAGGCCAATCAAAACGAGAACCTCGGTGTGGCAAAGATCGATTACCAGTTGAACTCCAAACAATCCATCTTTGGCCGCTATTTCGTGGCGCACAGCCTGATACCGTCCAGCTATACCGGCAATGAGCTCTCAGTGCTGAACGCGGGCACGGACGATGAAGTCAATTCGCTTGTTCTGGGTCATACCTGGATCGTCAACGCGAATATGCTGAACACGTTCCGCGCGACGTTGAATCGCGACGGTATTACCAAGTTCCAGGTGCCTATTCTTACGGCGCCAGGTATCGGTGTCACGCCTTACTATCAGCCCCTGGCGAATTATTCCAACATCAACATCGGTACCAACTTCGCCAGCGCCGGAGGATTTGCAACGCCGGGCCTGATTCACACAACGACCTATCAGCTTTCGGATGACTTTAGCTGGGTCAAGGGTTCGCATCAATTCCAGTTTGGCGCCATGTACATCCGGCCCATGCAGTTTTCAACGTTCTGTGTTTATTGCGACGGGCTCTACACTTTCAGCGGACAATTGACCGGAAACGCGATGTCGGATTTCGTCGCTGGGGCTCTTGATTCATTCACTGACGCCAACATCAGCCACGACGACGAGCGCTGGAACAATCTTGGGCTCTACGCCCAGGATTCCTGGAAGGTCACCTCCCACCTCACCCTGAATTACGGCCTTCGCTGGGAACCGTACTTCGCAGGCAGTATCGACAAGGGCTGGCTCACGCATTTCAGCCAGGCGGATTTTAACGCCGGCATCCATTCAGGCATCTATCCGAACGCACCTGTCGGTGTGTTGTTTCCCGGCGATCCCGGATTTCAAACCGGCAACCGGCCCAACAACATTCGCTGGAACAATTTCGCTCCCCGCTTCGGCGCGGCCTGGGACCCCAAAGGCGACGGGCGCACGGTGATAAGAGCGTCCTTCGGCATTCTCTATGACATGCCGCACACGCTCTTCTACTACAATTACTCCTCGCAGCAGCCTTGGGGCGAATCGATCACGATTCCCTTCCCGCAGGGTGGCTTCGCCAACCCGTGGCAGGGCTTCCCCGGCGGAAGCCCTTATCCCGTACAGTTGAACTCGAACTTCACTTTTTCAAACGGCGGATATTACGAGACGGTTCCTTTAAACGTCCGCAACACCTATCTCGAGCAGTGGAACTTCTCCGTTGAGAAACAGATGGGCAGCAGCTGGCTTTTGAAAGCGGCTTACATGGGCAACGACACCGTTCACCTGTGGACGGACCAGGAGCAAAATCCCGGCGTCTTTATCCCCGGAAATTGCACTGCCGGCCAGTTCGGTCTGACAAAGGCCGGCCCCTGTACTCAGGCCGCAAACGTGACCCAGCGCCGTCTTCTGACCCAGTTAAACCCAAGCCAGGGTCCGTTGTTCGGCAATCTTGAACTCCTCGACGATGGCGGCACGGCCAGCTATAACGCCCTGATCCTCTCAGTGGAGCACCGGCTTACGAAGAACTTCATGGTGCTCGCCAATTACACCTGGGCGCACTGCATCTCCGACCTCGTGAGCTCAGAACTATCGGGGCCGGTCTATACCGATCCTGCCGATCGGCGGCTGGACCGTGGCAATTGCACTTCCGTTGATGTCCGGCAGAACTTCAACCTCTCGGCCGTTCTGCAGTCGCCTCACTTTTCATCGCGGCCGCTGCAGTGGATCGCGGGTAACTGGCAATTGTCGCCGATATTCGCGGCCCATACCGGGAGCTACTTCAGCGTCACCACGGGCGTTTCCGATCCGGTCACTGGCATCGGCGGCCAGAGGCCGAATCTGGTGAGCACCAGCCCGTACTGCTCTGTTCAAACCACAAATTGTTGGATGAATCTTTCGGCATTTGCGGCTCCCTCGACAAACGCCTTCGGCAATTTCGGCTATGACAATCTCAGGGGGCCTGGCTACTTCGATGTCGATGTCGCGCTGTCCCGCAAGTTCATCATCAGGGAACATCAGAATCTGGAGATCCGCGGCGAAGCATTCAACATCCAGAACAGAGTGAACTTCCTGAATCCGACCGCGGCCATGAACAGCAGCAATTTCGGCAAGGTCCTGACCGACGTCAGCCCGAGGATCATGCAGTTCGCCGTGAAGTACGCTTTCTGACGCGATTAACAGCGGTGGGGCCGGTCCCGGCCTCACCGCTGACGAACCTGCACGCCATGCCAAGCAGGCTGCGCACAGCGTCCTTATGAATGCGGGACATTCGCACCAGAACGCTTGGGTACTTCACGTAATGATCCGTTACGTAGTAAACATCCGGGTCAGCCGCGATCAACTCCGCCCGCTCGTCGAACCCGATCTTGACGACCAGCGAATTCGGCTCGGCTGATTTGTGAATCGCGGGGCAGGCAAGGAGTTTCCCACGAATCTTCAGCGACGGTGCGCCACGCCCGGCGCTCTCCTCGACACCTGGTAACGTCCGCGCCAACTCGCAAACAACGTCGAACCCCAGCGGCTTTCCCGGCATTTTCGGACCCTCTTCAGGAAGCTGCCGCGGCGGCGCGGCACAGTTCGATCAGTTCCTCCTGCGCGCCCTCGGGATCGGGAGCCTTTTCCGGAGGAATCCACTCCAGAACCGAGCCGGCGGCGATGAGTTGGCGCGCCGTGCCGAGATAGTCGACATCGCTTTTCTGATGGGGATTGTTCTTCCATCCATGGGACGCCCAAAGCAGGGGCATGCCCGCAAACATCCCGTCGAGCGCATTGACGGATGCGCCGTAAGCGAGCAGCACGCGCACGGCGTCCGCGCGGCCAGCCATCGCCGCCCGATGCAGCGTAGTGACTCCATCGTGGTCCTTCACGTTTGGATCGAATCCGCAAGCCAGCATGGTCCCGAGTACGGCCGCGTCTCCCCGCTCGGCCGGCACATGCATCAGGAGATGGTGCTCGATCCGAAGCTCGGCGCTCAGATTGGGGTGCGCCCCGAGCATTTCGTCCGCCTTAGCCCGATCACCGCGTGTACAAGCCGACACGAAACGCTCCAGCGGCGAGAGTTCGTCCTTCGCGTCATGCGCCAGCAGCCACGCCGCTACGTCCTTGTTGCCATGCATCGCGGCCACGGTATAGGCAGTGCGGCCGTCCCTGCGCCGCTGATGGATATCCGCGCCATGCAAGACCAGCAGTTCGATCATCGGGATATCCCACCGCTCCGCCGCGATATGCAGCGGAGCGTCGCCAGACTCGCTCCACGCGAGGTTGGGGTCAGCGCCATGGTCCAGCAGCCAGCGCACCCCGGCGGAGCGCTCCGGCGTGTTGGCTGCCCAGCCAAGGATGTACCGAAGCGGTGGAACTCCACCCGGGATGCCGTTGACGTTGCCGCCGAAGCGATGCAGCAATTCCAGAGCGGGCAGATTGGCGCTTCCCGCGGTGATATGCATCGAGACCCCGTCGGTCGGATTCGCCCCACCTTCGAGCAGCGCTTCCGCGAGCGGCAGGTGATTCACGGCGCACAGCGCTCCCCAAAGCGCGGTCCGCGGGAGCTCGCGATGCCACTCCCAGTGGTACTCGGTATTTGGATTCGCACCGAGTGCCAGCAGTCCGCGCGTGATCGCAACGAGCCCGGCGGCCCGCTCCGGCGCATTGTGGGTCATGCATGTGTGGCAGACATACAGAAGCGGTTCCCAATTCTGAATTCCGCCAGGACGGTTTACAGCTTCGGGATCTTTGCGCAATCGGGCTTCGACTGCCGCCGCATCGCCGAGCACCAGTTCAGTATGCAGGTTGGTTTGCGCGATGGCCGGGTATCGCTCCAGCAATCGCATGGCGCGGCCCGGTGCGCCGCCCGTAGCGCACCGAAGGAACTCATCCACCGCCCCGGCGAATGTCAGCGAACGATCCTCGACGTGTTCGCGCATCTCGTTCCACGACTTGAAACCGTATTCGCGCGCGATCACGGATTGGGCATCGTGCAAGGCGAAACCCGTCCCGCCGAGTTCGGTAAGTGAAACCCGCGCCAGTTGGGGCAACGCTTGAAACCGGCGTAGCGCGTTCGGTTCTCCAGCCTGGACGGCGTGAAGCAAAGATTTGGCTTGTTTTTTGAGCTGCTCGAGATTGGCGCGCTCAGGTAACGGCTGCGACGTCATAACGACCTCCATGCTTGAGCCTTTGGTTCGCAATCAGGCAGCACGTGGTCAAACTGACGTGCAGTGAAATTTATTGATGCAGTGGGCTTAGCCCTTCGCGCGAACCTGCCGGCGCCTGGAGCGCACGATTAAGAGTTAACACGAAGAATCCCTGGTCTGTCAAGAGAGAGATGCGCGAATCTGCCTGCGGCCTATCCGAAATTCCGAGCCGCGACCGCAAGGGAGTCGAGAATGGCCTGCGGGCCACCGAACCAGATGAAGACACAGCGCGGCAGACGTGGGGTCAGGCTTTCCAGCCTGCTGCCGGGCTTCTGCCCGGCCTTCTCGACGCAAGCCAGTTAAACGATTGCTTACTCGCGCGGCGCAGTGTCAGCCTCTTCGGCTTCCGCTTTTATGCTGCAAGTCCTCAAGTGAAAGAAGCTACGGCAACCCGAGCTCAAGCGGCCGGCGCTTGCTGCTTGACGCAGAAGCGATCGAAAGCATCCCGCAGGACCTGCGCGATCTGGAAAGCGTCGCGAGGTTCGATATCGCTCCGGTGCATCATGAATACCGGCTTGCCCTGCTGAAAGAGCGCGATGGACGGCGAAGATGGCGGATATTCCTTCAGGATCGACCGCAGGTGGGTAACTGCGGCGTCGTCTCCGCCGGCGAATACCGTTGCCGCGCGGTCAGGCCGGACTTTATGCTGGAGCGCCATCCCGACACCAGGCCGCGCTTTGCCCGCGGCGCATCCACACACCGAATTGATCACCATCAGCACGGTGCCGTTTTCGGGCGCGAGCACCTGGTCGACTTCGGCGGGAGTGCGGGTCTCCTCCACGCCATGACGCGTGAGGTCTTCCCGCATGGGAATGAGCAATTGTTGTGGATAGGCCATCTCAACTAAACACTACCAAATGCGGAAAGAGGATCGCGCGGACGATAAGCCAGGCGGCGCCAATCAACCAGCCGAGCAGCGCCTGGTACTCGCGGTTCTTCCAATACAGCGCTGCGGCGAAGCGATCCGGCCCGAATTGCGACGGCCAGCGCGGGATCAGCCTCGGCACTCGGAGGGCGAATTCGACATAACCCGGGAGAATCTCGACAAGGTGCTGTTCTTCCAATTCAATGGCCGGCAGGTAGACAAGCACGAACAAAGCGATGAAGAGAATCGCCAGCCCGAGGCTGTGCGCGGCCGCGGCAAGCCCAATCGCGGTGGTCAGGGTTCCGAGATACAGCGGATTACGCGTGAACGAATAGGGCCCGGACGTGGCAAGCCGCTGGTCTTTCGCGAGGTGTCCCGCGGCCCATGCCCGCAGCGCGAGGCCGGCGGCGGAAATCGGCAAGCCGATGAGAAGGGATTTCGGTGTGGGACGCGAGAACCAGGCGAAAGCCGCAGCCATGACGAATCCGGCAGTGACGCGCAATCGAGCGACGGCATCCGCGTAGGGCTTCGGAAACCAGGACCGCGGCATCCGCCTCAGATGCCCACGGCGAAACTGACACGAGACGCCAGAGCATCGAAAACCTGCTCCGGTGTGATGGCGCGCATGGAGGCATCGATCACCGTGGCGCGGCGGTGCGTGGTGCGCGCGCCCGGCATCCGGAAAACCTGGAAATCTCCGCCATAGGGGCCGTTGCGGATCGGATCGGTTGGGCCGAAAATCGCAACCCCCGTTTTGTTCAGCGCTGCGGCCAGATGCAGAGGCCCGCTGTCGACCCCGATCACGAAGGCGGCCCGGCGTGTGGCATCGATCAAACCGCGAATGCCGCTCTCATGCGTCAATGTTCCAGGCACATCGGGCACTGTTCCCGCAGACCCGTTCAGAACCAGGGGAAGGCCCAGTCGTTCTCGCAGCATGACTGCCAATTGCTCGTAGTATTCGAGCGGCCACTGCTTCGATCCCCATCCCGCAAGAGGACTCGCCAGTGCAAACGGTCCATCGGGCAATCGTCCCTCCGGGATTCCCGCCGGCAAGGGAAAGATACGCACCAGGTTCGTGGCGCCAGCGCCTGCAGCAAGATCGAGCGCTTGATCCACGACATGGACAGCGCTGCTTGGCACGCGCGTGGAATAGAACAATCCGGCAGGGCGTTCCCGCACGACCCGCGAATCGAATCCGGCGATGCGCTCAGGCCGGGCCAGATGCGCGATCAGGGCCGACTTGGTCAGGCCCTGAAAATCGACAGCCAGATCATAGTCCTGCGCGCGCAGTTCATCCTTTGTTTGCTGCCAGGAGAGCGGGTTGTCGCGGCGGAAAACAACAATGCGGTCAACGAACCCGTTTCCCTCGATCAATGGAACCCACTGCGGTTCAACAACCCAGGTTACATGAGCACCGGGGAAGCTGTGTTTGAGCGAAGCGGCTCCTGGCAGCGAGTGAATAATATCGCCCATCGCTCCAAGCCGGACGATAAGGATGCTTTTCACCTCTTGAGGCAACTAACGAGTCTAACAGGACGGGGCGCAGAGTTTATTGAATATTAGCCCGGCGAACGTCACCTCCAAAGCGGCCTGCAGGCCAAGCCCCAGGCAAGACGCAGCACAAGGATCAACTGAGATGATGGCAGAGTGACGCCGATCTCCCTGGCGCGAAAAATCTGGCGCCGCCTGCCTTTGGATGGCGCGGGAGTACTTAGCCAGGGGCCGCTTCATGGCGTCGGGGCGCGGAATTTCTGGAAACGCGTGCCCGCCTGGGTTCGGCCGGCTGCGATTTTGGCTGCCCGGATCCTTTGGCTCGTGTCTTGTCCGCTGAAGGCGGTCGCCGAAACG
>Ga0210389_10005031_pt1 | contig 10255 bp, 9 predicted proteins | sample IncBWH28OmetaG_FD_160127 | JGI IMG/M metagenome (GOLD analysis project Ga0210389, IMG submission 160127) | Forest soil microbial communities from Barre Woods Harvard Forest LTER site, Petersham, Massachusetts, United States - Inc-BW-H-28-O ...
CCGGCATTCCGACCGGCTTCCTTGAGGACGCGGAATAGAAAATTGTTCGTGTTGATCGCGGTGCCGCGGCTTGAGGGGAAAATGAACGCGTCCGAGTTTGCGTTGGTCGCTGTACCGCGCCAAAATTCCAACTCTGTGTCGATCGACGCTGGAAGCCAGACGAAGGAGTCGCTGCCTTCCGTCTTGGTCTCGACTTCCATGCCGTCAGTGATGCTGCTGTCGATACGGAGACTGTTCCCCTGCTTGTCATTCCACCGAAGCGCGAACATCTCGCCGGGCCGCAACCCGAGCACCAGGAACATGCGGACGATAAGGCGGTCACGGTTGCTCAGGTGGAACGGGATTAGCGGAATCTCTTCAGGCGTGAGATGCTTTGTTGCTTTGCGCTTTCCGGACTTCGAGACGGCGAGCACACCGGTAGTGGCACATAAAGGGAGTGGGATGCGACGCTGCGAGTTTGCCGGCCTCATCGCTCCCATTCCAACGGGTTACGGGGGGTTGCGTTTCTCAACCGCTGCATCCCGTTTGCGATGCGCCTTCTTTTTTGAGAATCTTCGCCCAACAGCGTCCCGACATGCCCTCCAGGAGTCCCTTAGTATTTAGAGGGTCCGTACATGCCTCAACGATCCATCAGGTTCTCTGACCGCGCATTGAAGGAGGTCGATACCGTTTCGCGGACGCGCGGCTTCGCGTCTCCAACGGCTTTCATCAGGCATGCGGTGAAGCGGGAACTGTCGGAGCGGCAGGAGGGCTTAACGGGGGCGGAGGAACGCATAGCCGCGATCCTGATCCAGGTGAGAAAGGATGTGTTCCGCGTAGGACGGGCGCGGCAAGCGTCATTCGCCTACGTAGATACTCTGGCGAAGGCCCTGCTGACGTGCGTGCCGGAGCCGCCAGCCGAAGCGAGGCCGCGAGCCGTCGCATGGCGCCAAAGAGCGCTACGAAAGGCTGATTAAGAGCCCCGGACGCGCCATGGCCGGCGAATCCAAGCTGGCAATGGAAGGCCTCGTCGGCGATCTCGATCGGCCATAAGGGCTCGCTGTACATTTTAAGGTACAATGTACTAAGTGCGGTACACCATATGGCGGACGATCCCAGGCCGAAGAAAATTCCGCTGATCTTCTTCCGCACGCTAACCGGCAGCGAGCCGGTACGGGAATGGCTGAAGGAAATGCCGGAGGAGGAAAGGCAGGCGATAGGAAAGGATCTGTTGCGAGCGCAATGGCGTTGGCCGGTAGGAATGCCGCTCTGCCACGCGATGGGAAGCGGCCTCTGAGAGATTCGGACGGACCTGCCTACGAAGCGCATAGCGCGCGTGTTGCTTTGCGTTTACCGTGAGCACCTGGTCGCACTGCACGGCTTCATCAAGAAGACCCGTGCGACGCCAGATGAGGATTTGGCGCTGGCGCGGAAGCGCAAGAAGGAGTTGGAGCAATGAGCAAGAAACACATGGGTTCGAGCGTCGATGACTTCCTCAAAGAGGAGGGCATTTTCGAGGAGGCGCAAGCGCAGGCGGTCAAGGAAATCGTGGCGTGGCAGCTTGCCGAGGCCATGAAGAAGAAGAAAATTTCGAAGAATAAAATGGCCACGCTGCTGAAGACGAGCCGCACGCAAGTTGACCGGCTCCTCAGCGCGAAGGACGACATCACGCTGTCGAGTCTGCAGCGAGCGGCGGCGATGGTAGGCCGACGGGTCACGATTGAGCTCGTGTAGTGCTAGAGGGTACCCGTCTGGCCATGATAATTGCGTCAAAATGGATTATTCCGGATTTCGCGGATACACGGGTGAGAATGTGCCGATCTTTAAACGGCTAACAGTCTGGTCGTTAGAGCGATCAATCGAGGTTTGCCTGCTTGGCGCCGTATTCGGCTACCTCGTTTCACTGAGCGCCAAAGACGCATCAATGCCCCTACAAAAGGCACTTTCAGGGTTTTGGGTCTTTGGCATTGCGGTTGCCGTCTTTCTGTTCATTCATGGTTACTACGTGACGACCGCCTTCGTCGGTGTGATATGGCGGAGCACCAAACCGTGGGTATACCCAACGATTTCGCTCTAGCTTTTCGTCGTTCACACCCACATCGTGTTCATGCGTATGAATCCGGATTTCACTCCAGAGGGGCGAGCCATGGAGCTTCCTTCGCTCTGGGAGGGGCGGGAATTGTCTTTCTCTGCGCTCTTTTTGGAAACCGCATTCTAAACAAATGGAGCAATGCTCGTTCTGAGCCGAATGCCTATTTAAACGCTCTCGGAGTTATTATCCTGGTGTTCATGCTTGCCAACGCGGCACACTTCTTGCGCCCTATTGTGGGCGACATTGCGTTTCGTACATACGGCTTGCCATTCACCCTTTATCGGGAAGGAGGGTTCGTTAAGCAATGGGTCTGGAAACCTGGCGAGCTCGTTTGGAGCGGAATGGTGGCAGACATAGCCGTCACAGCCGCGGCCGTTTCGCTACTGGGTATAGCGTGGCTTGCCGCTCGTTCGGAACGCTGACCGCGCTCCAGTTGCCCCGCGAAGTTGGGTTCAAAACAGGGTTCAATACGCGCCGACCAGGCCGAATCGGCCAACGTGCACCGGCAGCCGCCGAACACGGAATCAATAGCATACACGGCGACCCGGAATTTCGTAATCAGCAGGTCGCCGGTTCGATCCCGGCGGGTGGCTCCAGGGGGCGGCAGTTTCACTGATTCCCTGCCGCCCTCGGCCAGAGCCGACCTGTCCACAACCCATTTGGTTCACGTCGAGATCCCGGCAATCTGGATGCGTCGGGCGGGCAGTTCGAAAAAGAAGAGCACCGGAAACGCTGCAGTCCATTCCGGATCCAGACCTCGATGGTAAAGAAGTCTGCTGCAACAATCTGGTTCCGGTGAGTAAGAAACCATCGTTAGCAGGCCACTCAGGATCCGGACCTTCTCCTCGGACCGAGTCAGTTCCTCCGCGGCCGTTTGACGCAGGCAGGTATGGGCAATTGCTCACACCACTCCAAGGCTCATAAGCCGATTGCATATCTCAATCCAATCGCAATCCCCGTCCTGGCCTCCAACGCGAAACGAAAACGATAAATGACGCACACAGGCCGGCGACCGCAGTGAGGACAAGCTTCAACATCCTGCAAATCTCGTGCGGCTGGACGTTAGCATTTCCGGGCTGTCCAATGCTATCAAGATGCTACCCAAAGATCCGCAAACCTTAAATAACACGATCGCGGAGGGTTTGGCTGATTGGCTGACCCTCGGCCAGAGAGCTGCCGTTCCTGTCCCCGGGCAATGATCCGTCCAAGGGACAGCACTGATCACTTAGTAAATACGAACAATCTATGTATATTGTCTCGCTAACGATCGGGATCTTGTGGCCCTGGTACGGCTCACCATACACTGCAGTGGACGGTTTAGCCAACTGAGAGTTCCGTCGCTTGGCAGGATCCTGGTCGCAATCAGAAGTAACCGGCGGGGCCATTTCATCGATGGGCCAGCTGAGATTGCAAAACAGATCAATAGAGATAGCGCATCTTTTTGCGCTTCGGAGAGGAATAGGTTTCCTTCGCTGGCTCTCCCAGCGCTGAGATGCCTGACAAAAGCGAATGCGATTCAAGAATTATCGTTATGCCGGCGCCGCGCTGGCAATTAGTACCTTGCTGCCAGTCGCCGGGCTTGCGCAGGGCCAGAGTGACGATCATTCGCAGGCGAGTGCTCACGCTGATGGACGAGGTGACCAGGTACGCCAATCTCCGGCGCGATCCGCCGCTACCGGCTCAGTGGTAACGGGGAACGGCATCAACTATAATGGCGGCCCAGTAAAGCGGAATGGTGTAAATATTTATTACATCTGGTACGGCAACTGGAACCAGGATTCAACCGCTAACTCAATCCTGACAGACCTTGCCAGCAACGTCGGCGGTTCGCCTTACTTCGCAATCAATACAACGTATGGCGACACGATCGGCGGAGTGCAAAACCTCGTGACTTATGCCGGAGCTACTTCGGATTCGGGTTCGCTTGGAACTTCACTGAGTGATTCCAGTATCTGGACTCTGGTCAGCAATGCTTTGACTTCGAAGACGTTGCCGGTTGATCCGAATGGAGTTTACTTTGTCCTTACCGCACCATACGTCGCCGAGACGTCAGGCTTCCTGACACAGTACTGCGGATGGCATACCTCGGCTGATTTCGGCAGCACTTCGATCAGCTACGCATTCGTCGGCAATCCTGCGGCAAGCATGGGCGCCTGCTCTATCCAGTCGACCAGCCCGAACGGCGATGCGGAAGCGGACGCGATGGCATCCGTAATCTCTCATGAGTTGGAAGAGTCGACTACTGATCCTCAATTGAATGCCTGGTATGACTCCAGCGGTAACGAGAATGCGGACAAATGCGTGTGGACCTTCGGGGCCGAGTATACCGTGGCAAACGGGTCGCACGCCAATATGAAACTGGGACTGCGCGACTATCTCATTCAGCAGAATTGGGTAAACGCCGGCGGAGGTTATTGCGCGCTGTCATACGTCCCGTCGCCGGATTTCAGTTTATCGGTATCCCCCACCTCGCGGTCGGTCTTGCCGGGCGCCACTACTGGCATCTACACCGTGACGGCCCTGGCTCTCAACGGCTGGTCGGGGACGGTCACCTACTCGGTGAGCGCTGGCCTACCGATGGGCGCCACGGCCTATGTAGCCGGAAACGCCATTACGATCGCCACGACGACGGGAGTGGCCGCCGGCAGTTATAACTTCACGATTCAGGGCACAGACGGCACCCGGACGCACACCGTCGGCGCGACTCTGGTAGTTTCGGCTCCGGATTTCAGTCTTTCCGTTTCGCCAGCGTCGCAAACCGTTATGCCGGGGGGGACGACCGGAAATTACACACTCACGTCAACAGCCATCAATGGATGGTCGGGGACTGTGACATATTCCGTTACAGCAGGCCTTCCAACGGGCGCGACACCTCACATCATCGGCAACGTGATTACGGTCAGTACGACGACCGGTGTGGCGGCGGGCAGTTACACTTTCACGATTCAGGGTACCGACGGAATCCATACGCATTCTGTCACGGCGGCCCTGGTGGTGTCGGCTCCTACATTCACTCTAAGCTTCAATCCGTCTGCAGCCAGTTCAACACGGCCGTCTGGCAATTCGACCACGATCATTACGTATCAGGTAACGGTTGGGTCCGTGGGAGGATTCAGCGGCACGGTCAACCTGACTGCAAAGGGCGGGACAACCGGTGTTTCGCTGGCCCTGAACCCCACATCTGTGGCACCAGGAGGCACGGTGACGTTGACTGCCACGGTGACGTCGAGTGCGAAGAAGGGGAACCAAATCCTGACGGTCACCGGCGTCAGCGGCTCAATTACGAAGTCAGCTTCGGCAACCCTAAAGGTGAATTAACGATTCGTGCTCCGGCTGAGTGGGCGAATTCCTCCTCGGGACGGTCGTCCGCTCAGCCGTCAACAACCTCAGGCTCGATGATTCAGCGTGGCGAGTGGGACCAACTTAACGGAATTTTGGCCAGCGCTTCTTTGTCCGGGAGGTTTATTGGGAACACGAGTCTCTGGCGAGCGCCTCTTCATTTGATTTTCGGTTCCCCGGCGTGGAATGTTGCCGCACAGATCGCTGGGAACATGAACATGCGTGTTTGGAGTTTGCGGTTTTGGCAGTGAAGCATCGACAGGCTTGACATGCCCCGACGAATCGTGCGCCTCAGGTTGACCGATTTGCAGGCGTGAATTCCACTCTGTCTCTGCAATACGGCTGAGAACATTCAGAGCCGAATTTGGTTATCGAATCTTGCTTTCCAAGTCCTTGAGTCTTCCTTCGATGGCCGGGTCAGGTCGCCCCTTCAGGGCTGCCGCCACTTGTTCCTGTGCCTGTTGTTTGTCTCCCTGACCGAACAAGGTCAATGCGTAATGGTACCGGAAGGTCGGATCGCCGGGTTGTTGCCTGACCAAACTGCTGAATATTTGCGCGGCGCTCGCGCGATCACCCTTCTTCAGATAGATCCAGCCCATCGTGTCCGTAATGAAAGGATGCCCCGGGACTGCAGCGAGCGCCCGCTGGGCCAGACGCTGAGCCTCGTTCAGATCGCCACCAGTGTCCGCGAGGAGGAAGGCGAGATTGTTCATCGCGAATGGATTATTCGGGCGGAGCGCAAGGACCCGACGATAGGCCGCCTGGGCTTCGGCGCTACGTCCCGCGCTCTGCAGAATCGAGCCTTGCTGCATTACCGGATCCGGGTCGTTCGGCGCAAGTCTCGTGGCACGATCCAACTCGGCCATCGCTCCATTCAAGTCTCCCTTCAGACGGTGGAGTTCCGCCAGGCGAGTCAGATAGTCAACCGACTGAGGGGCTTTGGCGGCCAGAAATTGGTACTGGCTCATCGCAACGTCATATTTGCCCGCCAGCACCGCAGTTGAGGCGAGCAACTTCCGCACTGCGGACGAATCGGGTGATTTCTTCAAGTCGGCATTCAGCAACTCGATCGCCTTGTCCCATTGGCTCCGAGCCGAAAGCGATTCCACAATGCCAACGAGCGGCCTCGGATCGGCGGAACCGCTCGACCTGAGCTTGAGGAAAACCGTCTCTGCCGCCTCGTATTTTTTTTCCGCGACGTCCAAGGTACCCAACTCGATTTGCAGATCCGGGGAATCGGGGTACTGGCGGAGCATGATCGTCAGTTCCGTTCTGGCGCGCGAGTATAGGCCCTCGGCGATCAGCGCATTTATCCGTAAGAATTTCGCAGAGGCGTTTCCTGCATCGAGAGCCAGGATCTCGTCCGCATATCGTTGCGCCGCATCGGGCTTTTTCTGATTGAGACTGATTGTGGCAAGAAAGAAACGGGATGGAAGATCGTCTTTTCGAAGGGCGACGACCCGCTGGAATTCGTTCCAAGCCTCGTCCGGATGGCCCAATGCGAGTTGAGCCTGCCCCATGAGAGATATCAGGCGGGGGTCGTTAGCGCGGTCGGCCGCCAACGCTTTCAGTTCGGTAAGAGCTGCAGCGGCGTTCTCAGATCCGCCCGCATCAAGAACGAGGATCGCGTGAATTCTCCGAGCCTCATCGTCCTTTGGGTTCGCCTTAAGAATCAGGTCGACCATATTACGCGCCTCCCCCGTCTTTCCCTGGGCGAGCAGCGTGTCAACAATTCGCTTCTGATATACAGCCTTTTTCGATGGCGCAGCGGACCGGATGCCCTCATAAAACTGCTCGGCCGCCTGATCCAACTGGCTCAAATCCGAATAAAAGTTACCGACGTCGAGTCGGCCGTCGGGAAAATCCTTTGAATCGTTCAGCATCCGTTGAAGGATGCTGTTCATCGCTCCCGTGTTTTTTGTGAAAGCGTAGTGCCGGGCAAGTTGAATGAACGAACTTGCGTCCGTGGGATTGTTCGCGACCTTTAGTCTCAGGATATTCTCCGCATCCGCCGGCCTGTTCGAACCCATGTATTGCCGATAGAGTACGTCGTACATCGTGCGGAAAGTCTTTTCTTTCGCGATAATCTTCAGGGCCAGCCGCTCGCCCTCATCGATCTGATTATCCAGGAAGAGGGCCTGCACCCAGCCCTCCACCAGGTCTGGACGCATTGGTTCGGCCTGATTGGCTTTCTCGAAGAGGGGTATTGCTTCTTGAGGTTTCCGGTCCAGCAGGCGGAGTGAGGCCTTCACGCGCAAACCATCGAATGATCTTCCATTCTTTTCGAGGATTTGATCCGCGAGCTTTTCAGTTTGCTCATACAGTGGTTTCGGGTGCCTGGGATTGACGACAAGCAGTGCAAGGCTGAGATCTGCCAGCCGGATTTTTGCTTCGTCGTTATCAGGCATCAGCTGAACCGCGCGTAACAGGGGCGTGTAGCCCTCAATTCCATGATTTTGCGCGATTTCCAGCAGCCCTATCCGGTAGTACGCTTCGCCGAAATTTGGGTCTTTCTGGATTGCTTTTTGGTACTGAATGAGGGCGTCAGCGTGCTTACGAGCGTCAGAGAATTTATTGCCAATTTCGACGAAGTCGTGCGCGCTGCGACTGCAACCCGCACCAGTCAAGGCTGAGGCGACAACGATGCCGATAAGGGAAACTGGGTTAACTCGCATTCTGGTCCAGAGGCCCAATAGACATCCGCAGTGCCGTTCAGTTTGACGCAAGATTTCAGTCAAATGAAACAGGTACTAGTACTCCGCCGCCAGATGCCAAGTACAGGTCGCCCCAAACGACAATTAGCCCTGACCTCTTTCCGAAGTCAGGGCCAATCGAACTCGAAACCAAGACTGTATAGCTAGTTCGCTGCCGAATCCTGGCGCTTACGGCGAATCGCGAAGAAAACCAGAGCGCCAAAGCTCGGAAGCAACACTGCGAAATACCCCGGTTCCGGCAGCACAGTGTTACCGTTGCCGGCCAGTATCGTCGAATAAATCACGCCAGTAGGCTTTCCGCTGACGTTGGGCTCGATTATGTCGGCCGCGAAATAAGCACCGTTTGGACTATTGGCGTCCACAAGAGAATTCACATCGGTAAATCCGCCAGCCGTGCTGATTTCAAACGAGAGACCGCCCGTCGCGGGCGGGTCCGTTTTGTCCTTGCCGTTATAATCGATATAGTCACTGAAATCACCCGCGCCATCGAATGCATATGAAAACGCAGAGCCACTGTTGGGGTTGGTAGCGGCACCGTAATTGCTGTTGCTGAAATTCGATGGAGTCAGAGCCGCGTTCGTCGTGGCATTGAAGGCGAAGGTGCCCGGATCTTTATCTTTCCCCCCGGGGAAGCCCGTCTCGATCAAGAGGTCGGAATTCAGCAAGTTAATAGTGACGCCAATCGAGCCGACATCGAACCCGTTGCCGCCGACACCCGTTCCAGTACCTAACACAAGCGCAACAGTGCCATAATTCTGATTCCCAAGAGTGCTCGCTTTGTTAAATTCAAATGTGCAACTTGTTGTTGGGCAGACACTTGCATTTGCCGAAGCCACAAAAGCTCCAAGGACAAGCATTGCCGCCGACCAAGTCCCGAGAACACGTTTCATACAAGGTCCCTCCCGACCGGAGCCGAGTGCCAAAGCTCACGTCGTGATATTCAGCATAAAAGGTATGTTAACTAAAGGGCAAGTACCATTCTCGTAGTACTGGCTTATTTTTTTAACCCGCATGCCGTTACAGACACTCGCGAACAGACACCGGGCAAACGGCACTCGGCAAACCAAGATTGGAAAACCGGCCCGCGGATTCCGCAAGCTTTACTGAAGCGTATTTTCAGCGTATCTATAAGGTCTATAAGGCCCGGTTTGGTGAGCCCAGCCAGCGAGACGGCGCCAATGCTCCGGTCTCCGCAATCGGAAGGCTCAGCAGTATAAGCACTTTTTTTGAACGTCGATCACGATTCGCGCTTTGCGAGACCACGGGCAAGTTGGACTTCTGCGTATGCGATCGGCGGGCGGCATCGTCTCGGACGGGGATAATCGCAACCTTACTTATCAGCCTCTACCGGTCCAGCCTGCGTATCCAGCAAATGACGGTCTGGGCCACGGTCCCTCCAAATCCAGAAACTTTGCGATCAGCATGGGGTCCCCCTTATAGGTTCCAATGTTGCCGGGGTTGAATCGCCCACGCTGTGGACAATTTTCGTCCGCGTCTCGGCCGCGAGGGAAACTGGCAAGCCGATGTGCACACCCACCAGATGAATTACGAGCCAGACTTCCAGGACAGCCGCTGTATGACAAACAAGTTCAGCGCAAGACCCGCCACAGAGGCCCAAGGCAATCGCGAAAAGAGAAAGCAGCTTTTCTTCAACCGTCTGCCGTAACGCGCGAAGCCTTTTGTTCCGACGAATCGCCGTTTTCCACTGACTCAGATCCCGAGCCGCAGTGCCAGCATACGCGTGAAGCATTTCGCGCGCGAGTATCAGAAAAATGGAGTGTCCTGATTTCAATGCGGGATGACTCCGTTAACGACAGTCCGGATCGTTGGAACTACCGAAATGCGTATCGAGTACTTTGATTAACGCGAGACGGAGAACCACAAAAGGGATCGGTCTGCGAGTCTCGGTGTGCCTACCGGCTTCCCGTGTTCCGCCCATCCTGGAGCAAATATGTCACTGGGAGCCCAATATCATGATTCCGGCCCCGGCAACGCCCGTTGGGGCATGCGTCGTTCCGCGAACTGGAACTCCGACCAGCCTCCGACCACGCGCACCCACTGACCTGGCGGGGTTCTTCGCGCCTGGTCCCGTAGCATGCGGAGACCGTCCGCGAGGGACGGCACGCCGTCC
>Ga0210389_10005033_pt1 | contig 10252 bp, 9 predicted proteins | sample IncBWH28OmetaG_FD_160127 | JGI IMG/M metagenome (GOLD analysis project Ga0210389, IMG submission 160127) | Forest soil microbial communities from Barre Woods Harvard Forest LTER site, Petersham, Massachusetts, United States - Inc-BW-H-28-O ...
GAATAGCGCAACGGAAGGCTGGAAGCGAGCCAACCCGCCGGCATGGCGTCATGTTTTCTTCTTGGACGCATGCGCGTCGGGATCATTGGATCGGGGTCAGACGCGCGAGGGAACGGGGAAGAAAATGCGTAGGTCGCAACAATTCTGCCGGGCAAAAATTTCCCCTGCATCGACAAATCGTGGTCGGTCCGCGGGCCAATACCTTGGAATATCGGGCACTTGAAGACCGGCACACCGCTTGCTTGCGCTATCGCGCAATCTGCATCGACGAGGTACGGAGCACTCGATGTCAATCTCTTCCGTGACGGCCTTCGGACCGATCACAAGCACCATGTTCCCGCAGACCGCCGGCTCATCCGCCAGCGCCAACGGAACGACATCCGCCAGCGCCAGCGGAACCCCATCGCAGAGCAACAGCGTGGTGCAGGATTTTCTCGACTACGCCAAGATGTCCCCGGCGGAACGGATGCGCGAGAATATCCTGAAGAGCCTCGGGATGACCGAGCAGCAGTTCGAAAAGCTCTCGCCGGCGCAACAGCAGGCCGTGAATCAGAAGATCCAGCAGATCATGCTGCAACAGATTCAGCAAAACGCGGGCAAGACCGGCCAGCTTGTAAACGTCTCCGCCTGAGGTTCATGGCGCACCGCCGAAGACGCGTTAGCTAGCTGGAGTTTACGGGTCAGGCTTTCTTTTTGGCAGCCTTGCTTTTGACTGCGTTGCTTTTGGCGGTCGCTGCCTTCGCCTCAGCCGTCTTTATCTCCTCCAGCGCATTCTTCATCGCCCGCGCGTAGCTGTCGGCCGCATTCTCGGCGGTGATCTGCAGCCGCCGCGCCGCCGCGTTGGCCAGCAACATCATGTCCTTGGCGGTCTGCTTGAAGCGGGCCTTGCCGTCTTTGGTTTTGGCCTTGGCAGCCAAACCCGTCAGCCGTGCGTAACGTTTCTTGGCCTCCGCCATCAGCGCCTTGTGCTGCTGCTTTGCCATGGAGCGAATGACAATATCGAGGTCCGCTTCGGCCATTCCTTGATTCCTGAAATCCTGTCACCTGATCGCGGGCGTGCGCCCGTGTCCGTATCAACCATATCGCATGGATATCCGCTAGCCGGATTCCACTAAGGCGTGGATAGATGGTTCTGGGTCGTCGTCGAACAGACCACCCGTCCCTCGACCATCACCGTCCGCTCCAGCGCGCCGCCCGCGACCAGATCATCGATCGTATCCGCACGCGCAATCAGCAAATCGGCGCGCGCGCCCTGGCGAATGCCCCAATCGGCGCCAAGCCCGATCATCTGCGCCGGCACGGTAGAGACCATCTCGAACACCTGGCGGAGATCCGAAAGGCCGAAGTGCCCGGCGAGCAAGGTCCATCGCGCGATCTCCAGGAGATCGCCCGAACCTGAGGGGACGAAAGGGTCCTGAATATTGTCGGAGGCGGCTGCGACCGGGATTCCCGCCGCCAGTAACTCCCTGACCCGCGTCAGTCCGCGCGGCGGCAGGCGGTCCGCATCGCGGCCTTGCAGGAAAAGATTGGCGGCCGGCAGTGTCACGATGCCGACGCCGGCCTCGCGCAACTCGTCGATCGTACGCTGTGCCTTATCCGGCGTCATGGCGCTTAGGGCCGAGGAATGGCCCGCGACCACGCGGCCGGCCATGCCATAGGCCCGCGTCATCCTGGCGATTTCGCTGAACATCGCCTTGGCGGGATCGAGATGTTCGTCGATGTGCATGTCGAGCGGCAGGCCGCTGCGCTCGGCGCTATCGAACAGAAGCTTCAGAAGAGCGAGCGGCTCGGAGGAAAAGGCCGGCACGCCGCCGATGGCATCGATTCCGAGATCGATCGCCTCTCGCAGCCAGGCATCACTCTCAGGTAGCATCGAGGTGGCGCCCGATGTGACATGGCCCACGATCTGGATGCGCATGAAAGCCGCGCACTGCGCCCGCAACTCGACCATGGCTTCGACGCCACGTACGCCGGTTTGCGGATCGATATTGGTATGGCTGCGGATCGCGACGGTGCCGTGGGCGCTGCACGCCTCGACCGTTCCCCGTGCCCGCGCGATCATCTGCTCCTTGGTGATCGAAGGCGCCAGCGCGCGATAGGCGGCGGAAGCGCCCATCAGCGTGCCGGAGGGATTGTCGAGCAGCGCGCGGGTCCGCGACTTGTCGAGATGCTGGTGCATATCGACCAGGCCCGGCAGCACCAGTTGGCCGTCCAGCGAAAGAACCTCTGCATCGCCCGTAGGCAACGACGGCCCGACGTCGGCGATGCGTCCGTCGTCGCCGATCCTGATATCGAGCAGTTCCGGCGCAGCCGCGCCGTAACGCAAGACGCGGCCTCCACGGATCATCAAAGTGCGGCGCATAGAGCTATCATTCCCATCAATTCGGTTCTGGATTGCAGGCCAAACAGAAAAACCCCGCTCCATCTACGCGATGAAGCGGGGCTTTGTCTTCTAGAATGCCGCGTCAGATGATCTAGAACGAGGCGTAGGCGTTACGGAAGGCGATGGCGCCGGCCAGAGACCGCGGCCGGGTTCGAACCGCATGACCATCATTTCCGCTCTCGACGATCCATTGGCCGTTCTCCCGACCGACAATCTTCCCGACGTGATGGCTCCAAACGACAATCGTGCCCACCGAAGGACCGCCGGCGTTGCTGCCGTAGTGCGCCCAGGATCGCGCGAGGTTGTATTGGGGACCCGGATCGGCTCCGACCTGACTGCGCATATACCATCCGCACCAGGCGGCGGGCCGGCCTCCGGAACGCGCGCGCCGGTAGCTTGAGTGCTCGTAAGTCGAGTGTTCATAACCCGAGTTCGTGAAGCTCGAGTTCTCGTAGCTCGAGTTTCCAAACCCGAAAGAAAGGCTCGACGACCCAAATCCCTGAGTCCCATATCCCTGGGTATAGTGCCGGTAATGACGGCTGGAATAGTGCCGATAATGTTGATGATGAGTGCGCGCCTCTGCGCTCGATGCAAATGCAAATAGCAATGCACTCGCGGCAACGACTCTACGCATACTGTCTTCCTTCGTGTTGTTTAGGGGATAAGGATCGCCATGCGATCAAGGCCACGTGATCAGTGCTGATCACCCCGCCGCGGCCTCAACAATGGGGGTTCCCGCGGCGCATCAGAGCCAACCGCCTTTAAGGGGCGATGCGTGGCCAGAATGTGGCGAAGGAATGCAGCAATAACAATGAGATATGCTGTCATGCATGGAACATCTCCATGCGCATTTCATGCCCTGAAAGCCAACAGGCGCGGCGCGTCTATTTCAGATTGTTTTGTTTATCTCATACGCGCCATACGCGTGCGCGGTTCAATTCCAGCAATCAGAGGAACCGACCGCGTGAAGAGCCGCGCATCCTGTCGAAACCTTTAGCCAAAGCCGCAAGTCGTCAGGCTGCTTTCACGTCCTCGACAAAGCCGATGACAGCCTGCCAGAGCCGGTCCGCTTGATCGGACAATTCGTTGGAATTCTCGAGCGCAATGCGAGCATGCTCGTCGGTTTCCGCTGCCGCCTGGAGGACCCCTGCGATGTTGCTGGAAACCTCATCAGTGCCGGCCGCGGCACGTTGCACGTTGCGCGCAATCTCGGAAGTTGCGGCCCCCTGCTCCTCGACCGCGCTCGCGGTCGAGGACGCGATCTGGTTGATTTCCAGGATGACGGTTTCGATGCCCTTGATGGCCGTGGCAGCCTCCTTGGTCTCGCCCTGGATTGACGATATCTGGGCCGCGATATCCTCCGTCGCGCGCGCCGTCTGAGAGGCAAGCGTTTTGACCTCCGATGCGACGACGGCAAAGCCCTTGCCGGCATCTCCCGCGCGCGCGGCTTCGATCGTCGCGTTGAGCGCCAGCAGGTTGGTTTGTGAGGCGATGTTGTTGATCAGGTTGACCACCTCACCGATACGGTCGGCAGCCTGGGACAAGCGTTCCATCGTGGTCGTGGTCCGGCCCGCCTGCTCGGCGGCGCGGCGTGCGACGGTAGCCGAGCTTTGCGCCTGTTGACCGATCTCATGAATAGAGGCCGATAATTCCTCGGCGGCGGAGGCCACAGTCTGGACATTGATCGACGCCTGCTCGGAGGCGGCCGACACGGTGCTCGACTGGGCCTTGGTCCGTTCGGCAGCTCCGCTCATGGTCGCGGCGCCATCGTGCATTTTCTGGGCCGATTGTTTCACGCCGTCGGCGATGTCCTTGACCGCGCGCTCCAGCCGTGAGGCCAATTCTCTCAGGCCAGCCTTGCGATCCTGTTCGGTCTGCGCCGCCAGGCGGTTCTTCTCCGATTCGACCTCGGCAATCCGAACGGCGTTCGCCTTGAAGATGCCGACGGCGCGCGCCATATTGCCGATCTGGCCGCGGCGCTCGGCGCCTTCAATTTCGACGGAGAGATCACCGGCCGCTAATTGCGACATCGTTCGGGTGATCCGCTTGATCAGTGTCGAGATCGAAATCGTGATGAGGCCGGCCAGCAAAACGGCAAGCACTTCGCCCATGACCGCGGCGATCGAGCCGGCGCTCGAGGCGTCCTCGGCGATTTGGGTGGCGGTCGAAATAGCGCTCTTGCGGCTGCTTTGATTTTCGTTGCGCAAGGCTTCGGCATCGTCACCGAGCTTGATCCCGGCATTGACCATGGCCGCAAAATTTCCCTCCGTCGAGGCGGCCAGGCTGACCAGCTGATCGGAGTAACCTAGCAGTTTTTCAACCTGCGCCGGCAGCGCCGCGACGATCTTGGCGAGCGCAGGATCGGTTGGAGGCAACGCCTTTACCTCGGCCAATTCCTTAACGACCCTTTCCCGTTCCGCGGTGATGATATCCAGATCGCCCGAGGACGGCACTCCGGCATAGCGATAGGCGACGGCGCGAAGCGCCTGGAACGCCTGTTCGAGTCGTTGGGCTGCCGGACGCGCAGCTTCGCCAGCGGCTGCGAGATCAAGCGTCACCGTCGTCAACGAGTTCGTGAGCCGGGCGCCGCTGGCGTTCATCGCCTGGAGCGCCGCCTGGCGCTTCTTGATTTCCTCATCGAGCTTGTTGAACGCGGCATGGTAATTGGCGAGGCCGGTGCGCAGCATATCGCCGCGCAAACCCGCGACCTCGCTCAGCCTGTCAATGGACTTGTCGAGCGGCTCGAAAGCCGCGAGCGTTCGTGCGCGGTCCGCGGCCGAGCCGGAACGGAAATAATCGACGGCGATGGACCGCAGCAGCAGGAGATGACGGGTAAAGTCACCGACCGTGTCGGTGGCCGCCGACGCACGCTCGATGCGCGCGACGTTGTCCCGGACATCGCGAATACGAACATTATAGAAAATCGAGGTGCTTCCGATCAGCACCATCAAAAGTCCGAAACCGCCGATCAGGCGGCCATTGAGGCTGATCCGGTTTACGACAGACAGCAAAGACATTGATTTTTGCCTCATTTGCCAAACGCACGAATGGCGTCGATGTTGTCTTTGCCAAATTGCTTCTGGAATTGACCATCAAGGCTGGCGAGCGAGGCCACGAAGGCCGGCCGGTCGATATCTTCGACCACCTTCATGCCGCGGCGACGCAGCTCTTCAATGCCGCTCTTTTCGACCCGATCGATATAGGTGCGGCTGGCCCTGCTTCCGACGAGGCCGGCGGCGCGCAACGCGTCTCGATCTTCCGGCGAAAGGCGGTCGAAAACCCGCTTCGAGACAAGGAAGGCGGCCGGTGAGTAAACATGCCCGGTCAGGCACAGGTAGTGCTGAACCTTGTCGAAATTCGACGCAAGCACGGTTGCAATCGGATTTTCCTCAGCCTGGAATGCGCCGGAGGATAGGGCCGTGTAGAGTTCGGGGAAAGGCAGCGAGCCCACGGCCGCGCCGATCGCCTTGAAGCTCGCCACCATCACCTCGGACTGCGGCACGCGAAGCTTGAGGTTCTTGAGGTCTTCCGGCCGATGAACGGGGCGGTCCGCTGTCGTGAGGTGACGAAGCCCGTTCTCGCCCCAGGCGAGACCGACCAAACCCGTTGGCTCGAGCCGCGCCAGCGCCGCTTTGCCAATCTCGCCATCCAGCACGGAGCGTGCGTGAGTCAGATCGCGAAACAGGAAGGGAATATCAAAGATGCTGAGTTCGGGAGCGATCGTGGAAAATACCACCGACGATGCGAACGCCATCTCAAGCGTACCGGCGATGAGATCCTGGCACACCTCCAACTCGCCACCCGCCTCGCCTGCGGGGTACACCTCGACCCTCAGGCGGCCACCGCAATTGTGCTGGACGTAGGAAGCGAATTCCAGCGCGCCGACGCCGAACTGGGAATCCCGGGGATTGGTGATGCCTATCCGCAGTACCTGCGGCTGGATCGCCGAATAGGCGCGCTTGCTCCAAAAGCCCGAAGTCATGGCGGCCGCAGCGGCACCCGCAAGGAAATGCCGCCTTCGAATCCTGTCACGCATGTCTTTCCCCGCGAGCGAAGCAGAAATTGCCGCGATGCATAATAGATGTCGCTAGGGTAAAAAAATTGATAACGCGCCTGGAAACGCGTTGCCATGCAACCAGAAGCGCTGCCAAAAAGCTCGGCAAAGCGCCGTTGATGGAGCGGGTGAAGGGAATCGAACCCTCGTATTCAGCTTGGAAGGCTGCTGCTCTACCATTGAGCTACACCCGCGATAGAACCGATCCCCTAACATGCTCCGCGCTTGGCCTCAACCACCCTGCGCAGGCGACAAAATCGTCCGTGAAACCCGGCCCTTAACAGGCGCCGATTGCCGGCCTATATTGATGTTTCCACCAACAACGAAAGGAGGTGATCCAGTGTCTTATACCAAGCGCTGTCACCTCGCTGGGATCGCCCGCTAAGCATCTGCTTGGCATCAGGGCGCTCCTAGCGCCTGGACCAGCGAGTTTCAAGAACGGGGCGCGACGGGGTCTACCCGCCGCGCCCTTTTCTAAACCCGAGTGAACTTCACACAACAAAGGATCGTTCGATGGAAGCCGGCGCCGGGAAAATCGTCCGCATGGGCAGTCTTGAACTGCGCTTTTTCGTCGATGAGACGAACTCGGATCACATAGTGATGTTCGAGTTCATCGTGCCGCCGAATGCCCGGGTGCCGGCGCGGCATTTTCACAAGGATGTTGACGAGGCGATCTATGCGCTCGAGGGCGTGACCACGACCACACTCGGCGAACAAAGACACGAACTGTCGGCCGGGCAAACGCTGCTCGTGCCCCGCGGCGTCGTTCACATCCACGAAAACCTGTCCGACAAGACGGCGCGGTCGCTGATCGTGCTATCGCCCGGAACGATCGGGCGGCGTTATTTCGAAGAGATGGCGGTCGAGATCAACGGGCCCGGCAAACCGGACCCGGCGAAGGTCAAGGAGATCATGCTTCGGCATGGCCTCGTTCCGGCCTGACATCGCGGTCGCGACGAACGATGCCAGGGTCGGACGCACTCACTTCACGAGCGGGCATTCGCTTTCCGACAGGGGACGGAAGGCCTGATCGGCCGGCAGCGTCGCCAACACCTTGTAATAGTCCCAGGGATATTTCGATTCCGCCGGGGTCTTGACCTGGACCAGAAGCATGTCGTGCGCCATGCGCCCGTCCTTGCGAATAGTCCCTCCCCTCGAGAAGAAATCATCGACCGGCATCTCGTGCATCTTGGCAAGAACGGCCTGGGTGTCGGACGTGCCGGCCGCCTTCACCGCTTTCAGATAATGCGACACGGCGGAGTAGACGCCGGCATGCGTCATGGTCGGCATCGCCTTTCGCCGCTCGAAAAAACGCTTCGACCAGGCGCGCGTGTCGTCATTCAGGTCCCAGTAAAAGCCTTCGATGTAGGTCAGCCCCTGGGCCATCGGCAGGCCCATGCTGTGAATGTCGGAAATATAGACCAGCGGCGCCACGATCACGTGGTTCTTTGTCAGGCCAAACTCGCCTGCCTGTTTCACCGAGTTGATGGTGTCGGAACCGGCATTGGCAAATGCGATGACCTTCGCATCCGACGCCTGGGCCTGCAGCAGGAACGAGCTGAAATCGGGATTGTTCAGGGGATGACGGACGCTTCCGACCACGGTGCCACCCGCCGCCGCGATCGCCTTTGAGGCCTCGGCCTGGAGTGAAATGCCAAGCGCATAGTCGACCGTGAGGAAGAACCAGCTCTTGTCGCCCTGCGCGACCAGCGCTTTCGCAAGACCCGCGGCATTCGAATAAGCATCGTAAACCCACTGGATGCCGTTCGGCGAGCATTGCTTGCCGGTAAGCTCGGTTGTCGCTGCCGTGGCAAAGAGCGCAATCTTGTTCTTCTCCTTCACAAGCGCCTGCACGGCGAGCGCAACGCCCGAGTTCGGCATGTCGGCAATGACGTCGACACCATCGACATCGATCCAGTGGCGAACGATGGAGGTCGCGACATCAGTCTTGTGCTGATGGTCGGCGGAAACGAGTTCGATCGGCTGATTGCCGATCTTGTTTCCGGCGTCCTCGATCGCCATGCGCGCCGCTTCAACCGAGCCGAGACCTGCCTGGTCAGCGTAAGGGCCCGACATATCGCTGAGGACGCCGATCTTGATCGGCCGGTCCTGAGTTTGCGCCTGGGTCGCGACCGTTCCAAAAAGAACGCCGCAGACCAGGAACGCCAGAGCCTTGATTTGCTTCTTCTGATTTTTCATCAAACACCTTCCGTCAATACATTCACGTCACATCAATCCGCTTTCGGAATCCCGACGACGGCCTCGATCTCCACTTTCATGTCCGGTAGCGCGAGCCGGCTGACCTCGATCAGCGTGCTGGCCGGCCTCGCGGCTCCAAAGAATTCCTGCCGCACCGGGTTGATCGCGGCGCGATCGCCGATGTCGGTCAAGAACACCGTGACCTTGAGCACGTCGGCCATGGTGGCCCCGGCTGCATCGAGCACGAGCTTGAGATTGGCGAGGATCTGGCGGGTTTGGGCTGCGGCATCCGCTCCACCCACGAGTTTGCCTTTGCCGTCATGCGCTGTCAGCCCGGAGACAAACAGCATGTCTCCAAACCGCACCGCGTCCGTATAGTGGCTGAGTGGCGCAGCAAGTCCGTCGACTTTGAACTCCTGGCGTTTTGATTGACGGGTCTCGGACATGGCTATTCTCTCTGCGGTCTTTTTCCCGCGCTTCCAGTTTTACTGTGCTTCTAGTTACTGCGCTTCTAGTTGCAAAACTCATTCCAGCGGCCGGCTCTCGAATTGTCTAGAGCTCCGGTTCCGAAGTTCGCATGATATCGCGGAAACCTCCGATGCGAATTCGCCGCACTAGCCACTGTCACGCAAGACCAGTTCGAACCCGAGATCGATGCAGCGCTCTCCGCCGCGCTCCAGCATCAGCGTCGCCGCCGTGCGGCCAATGCTGTGTCCGTGCACGCTGATGGTGCTCAGGCTTGGCGAGATGAGCTGGCCCATTTCGAGATTGCCAAGGCCGATGACCGCGACCGGCTGGGCCGATGCGGGTCCCTGACGCAGCAGGCCGGCCTTGCGCAGGCCGGCCATGAAGCCGATGGCGTAGGCGTCATTGGCGGCAAAGACGGCGTCCGCGCCCGGCAGATGCGCGGTCGCCGCCACGCTGCCGGGCGCATTGCGATCGAGGATCAGCCGGCGAGGCTCGGCCAGCCCCTGCGCCAGCGCTTCTTCTCTGAAGCCGAGCCAACGACGGGCGCCACGCGGGTCGTCGCCGCCGATGAAAGCGAGATGCTTTCGCCCTTGCGCGATCAGGTGCCTCGCAACCGCGACGCCTGCCTTGAAGTTGTCGAAGCCTGCGACCGCATCGATCGGCGATGCCGGCAAATCCCAGGTCTCGACAACCGGAATTCTGGCGTTGCGGAGCAGCCGCGCTCCATCTTCCGTCGCGGGCGATCCCACCATGATGATCGCTTCCGGCCGCCGCGACAGCAGCGCCGCCAGCATGCGGTCCTCGCGTCCGTCATCGTAACGCGACTGCGCGAGGATGACCGAAAAGCCGGAAGGCTCGAGCTTGTCCGACAACCCCTGAACCGTGTCGGCGAAGATCGAATTGGCGATGGTCGGCACCAGCACGCCGACCGAGTTGGTGCGGGCGCTCGCGAGCGAGCCGGCAACGAGATTTGGGACATAACCCAGTTCCCGCATCGCGCGTTCGACTCTTGCGCGCGTCTGGGGTGCAACCTGCCCGGGGAGGCGCACCACCCGGCTCACGGTGATCGAGGAGACCCCGGCAAGCCTGGCTACGGCCGAAAGCGTCGGGGGAACTTCGGGGCTTTCCCGAATCTCGGGCGGGGCTTC
>Ga0210389_10005035_pt1 | contig 10251 bp, 9 predicted proteins | sample IncBWH28OmetaG_FD_160127 | JGI IMG/M metagenome (GOLD analysis project Ga0210389, IMG submission 160127) | Forest soil microbial communities from Barre Woods Harvard Forest LTER site, Petersham, Massachusetts, United States - Inc-BW-H-28-O ...
ACGAATGGCCCGGTCCTTGCTGATTACCCGCAAAGTTCCATTGCCGGAGGCCGTCCGTTGTTGAGCGTCAGTTCAGAAGCCACATCCAATCTCGCGTTCCAAAACGGACCGCAGCGAGCGGAACGGTCGCATCAATCCCCGGCAAACGATGTTTTCGACGTCCTGGTGGGCCAAAACACGGCGCCTAACCCGGCACCGGCACCGCCGCCAGCCCCCTCGCCCCGCCGCTCCGACGAGCCGCCGCCGGCCGAAGCCGCACCCGCCGCGAACAGCCCTCCCCCTCCGCCGCCCGGCAACGATGCCACGCGCGGGACAGACGCCGGCACGCCGCCGGCAAACAAAAACGCCAACGGTCCGGCCGATGGCGGCGCCGATCAGTCACAGGCGGCCAAGACCGCCGGCACGAAAGACGATTCCGCCAAGACGACCGACCAGCAGACGAGTGGAAATACGCCGGCCGTCGATCCGACGATTCTGGCCCAGCAGGCCACCGTGACGACACCGGTCCCGGCCGCACTTTCCGTCAACACCGCGCCGACCAACGTGGCGGCGGCGCCGACTTCCGGCGGCTCCACGCCGCCGCTGGCAATCGCGGCAGCCGCTATCGCCGCAACTTCGCAAACGCTCTCCGGACAAGTCACGACACCGCCCCCGGGAACGACCGATTCCGGTTCAGGCCCGACCGCGCCGACTTCGGGTCCGACAGCAGCGACCACCCCGGCGTTGTCCGCGCCGGGCATCAAGGTCGCCGCTTCGGTCGCCTCAAGCGCTGCGGATGCTTCACCTGTCATTTCGCAGGCTCGCCAGTTCGGCACAGCGCCGGCGAATACCGCCACATTGACCGGCGCGGTGGCCGCGTCCGCGCCGGTTGCGCCGAAATCGACGTCCGGCAAGACCTCCGCATCGCCAGTCGTAACCGACAGCCCGGACGATGCCGATCCGACCGCCACCAACGCGCCGGCAATCGTTCCTCAAAACAGTCAGCAGCAGCCGCCGGCGGCCACCGGCAAAGCGGACGCCGCGGCTACGCTGGCTACATCGGATGCAGCCGCTTCCCCGCCCTCGCCTTTGTCGGCCCACGAGCATGTGCCCTCGGCAAATGTGGGACATCCGCTCACCGAGACCGCCGACCCGGCTGCTCAGGCGCTCGGCGCGCTGCAGCCGCAAGCGAATTCCGCAACCGCGCCCGCAACCGGGGGAGCTTTGAACGTGACGACCGCAGCGAGCGGCCCGGTGCCGCTCAGCGGGCTTGCGCTCGAAATCGCGGCGTCAATAAAGAGCGGCAAGAGCCGTTTCGAGATCCGCCTCGATCCGGCGGATCTCGGCCGCATCGACGTTCGCATCGATATCGATCGCAACGGACAGGTGACTTCGCATCTGACGGTCGAAAAGCCGGAAACGCTTTCCATACTGCGCCAGGATGCGCCCCAGCTTCAGCGCGCGCTGGACGACGCGGGAGTAAAGACCGGCAGCGGCGGCCTGCAATTCAGCCTGCGCGACCAGTCCTCATCGGGCCAGAACAACGGCGGCGACTCCAGGCCCAACGCGCAGCGGCTGATCATCGCCGACGAAGACATCCTTCCCGCCTCCGTCGCCGGTCGAAGCTATGGACGTTCGCTCGCAGCAAGCGGCGGCGTGGACATCAGGGTTTGAGGAGGCCGGCATGACAACGACAGCGGCAACACCAAGCAGCCCCGTGGTTTCCGGGACGACGCCCCAGCCGACCTCGACCGCCTCCTCGGCCAAGGCCGCCAACACGTTGGCCTCAACGCAGATTGCCGGCAATTTCCAGAGCTTTCTCCTGCTCCTGACGACTCAATTGCAGAACCAGAATCCGCTCAGCCCGCTCGACACCAACCAGTTTACCCAGCAGCTTGTCGAGTTCGCCGGCGTCCAGCAGCAACTCAACACCAACGACTCGCTGGCAACATTGGTCTCGCTGCAACAGACCGCGCAATCGACCCAGGCTCTCGAGTTCGTCGGCAAGACGGCCGCGGTCAACGGCAGCACGGCGACGCTGACCAACGGGAGTGCGACCTGGCAGCTCGACGTTCCCTCCAGTTCGAACGTCGATATCACGATCACCTCAAGCACCGGTCAGACCGTGTTCACCGGCACCTTTCCTGCCCAAGCCGGCAACAACCAGCCATTCGTCTGGAACGGCAAGGACAATAACGGCGTGCAACAGGTCGACGGCAGCTACAAGCTCACGGCGACCGCCAAGGATTCCGCGGGCAACTCGGTCGCGGTCCCGACCAAGATCGAGGGCGTGGTCAGTTCGGTCGATCTCACCCAATCGCCGCCGCTGCTGTCGATCGGCGGCCAAACCTTCACGGTCAACCAGATCCAGAGCATCGTGAACTGACCACTTCCGCCGGCAGCCGCCGGTCAGGCCGCCGCCGATCCGGACCGTGAAAAGCGGCCGGCGGGCCGGCCATCAGGGCGTTTTCAAGGAGATTCGCATTGAAGCGATGGGCTTAGGCAAATTTTAAGCCGACCGGCGTAGTTTAACTCCTAATCAGTTCTGTGGTTGAGAGTTTGTGAGTACGCCATGACAGAGCCCCATCGCCCGAGGGTAAAATATGTCATCGGGCCTGACGGTAGTCCGCTGACGATTGCGGACCTGCCCGTACCCGGGACCAAGCGGTGGGTTATCCGTCGCAAGGCCGAAGTCGTTGCCGCAGTTCGCGGCGGCTTGCTGTCCCTCGAGGAAGCTTGCAGCCGCTACACGCTGACCGTCGACGAATTCCTGTCCTGGCAGTTTTCCATCGATCAGCACGGTCTTGCCGGCCTGCGCACCACACGAATCCAGCAATATCGCCAATAGGCGCTGTCGGCGAACAAAGACGCATTTGAACAAAATCGACTTCGTCCCGCGAAGTCGGTTTTTTCCGTTTTGGCGCTTTGCCGGTGGCCCTTAACCTTCGTTAACCATATCGAAACCATCCCATAGGCAATAATTGCCCAGTGGTCCGATTCCAGCATTCGCGTCGCGTTGCGGTGGGCCGTGAATGTCGGAATCGAGGGACCACCAGGAGTTCCCTGGAGCCGAATCTGAGGGGCGGTTGGTTTGCAGAGTCTCGTAAGCTTCCTGAGGGGGTTGGGTGCTTCGCGATTGACGGCGATGGTCGCGGTGACAGCCGCGCTGATCGGCTTCTTCGCGTTCGTGATCATGCGCGTCACCACCCCGCAGATGACCACCCTGTTTTCCGACCTCAGCCTCGAAGACTCTTCCGCCGTCATCAAGGACCTCGAACGCCAGGCGATCCCCTTCGAAATCCGCAACGACGGCGCCGTCATCATGGTGCCAAAGGACAAGGTCACGCGGCTGCGCATGAAGCTTGCCGAAGGCGGCCTGCCCAAGGGCGGCGGCGTCGGTTACGAGATCTTCGACAAATCCGACGCGCTCGGCACCACGAGCTTCGTCCAGAACATCAATCACCTGCGCGCGCTCGAGGGCGAACTGGCCCGCACCATCCGCGCCATCGACCGCGTCCAGGCGGCAAGGGTGCACCTGGTGCTGCCGGAACGCCCGCTGTTTTCGCGCGAGACGCCCGAACCGTCGGCCTCGATCGTGGTGCGGGTGCGCGGCGCGCTCGAGCCGCAGCAGATCAGGGCCATTCGCCATCTGGTCGCTTCCGCCGTCAATGGCCTGAAGCCGCAGCGGGTTTCCATCATCGACGAAGCCGGCCAGTTGCTCGCCGACGGGGCCGCGACCAACACCGACGCCGCCATCGGCGACGAGCGCCGCGCCGCCTTCGAGAAACGGATGCGCAACGAGATCGAGGCGATCGTCTCGTCGGTGGTGGGCGCCGGCCGCGCCCGCGTCCAGCTCACGGCCGATTTCGACTACAACAAGATCACCCAGACCTCGGATCACTTCGATCCGGAGGGTCGCGTGCTGCGCTCGAGCCAGACGCGTGAAGAATCCAGCGCCACCGCCGAGAACAACGGCCAGGTCACGGTCGGCAACGAACTGCCCGGCAATCAGCAGAACAACGGCGCGCCGGCCGCGCGCGACCAGAGCCGCAAGACCGAGGAAACCAACAATTACGAGATCTCGCGCACGACCAAGACCGAGGTGACCGAGGCCGGACGGGTCAACCGCATTTCGGTCGCCGTGCTGGTCGACGGCAGCTACAGCAAGAACGAAAAAGGCGAGATGGTCTATCAGGACCGCGGCAAGGAGCAGCTGGATCGCATCGCAGCGCTGGTGCGCTCGGCGATCGGCTTTGACCAGAAGCGCGGCGACCAGGTCGAGGTCGTGAACTTGCGTTTTGCCGAAGCGCCCGCCGTCGCCCCGCTCATCGAGCCGGCAGGACTGTTCGGCATGCTGCAATTCACCAAGGACGACGTGATGTACGTGATCGAGCTCGGCGTGATGATGCTGCTCGGCCTCGTCGTGCTGTTCATGGTGATCCGGCCGCTGGTCAAACGCATTCTCGCCGCCGAAGTAGTCGCCCCGCCGGCCAGCGACGTGCCAGCGCTGACCGACGCCAATCCGCAGGCGGCGAATCTCGTGCCCGGCCCCAACAATACGGCGCAGTTGATCGACGTCGCGCAGGTCCAGGGCCAGGTCCACGCCCAATCGGTCCATCGCGTTGGCGAACTGGCCGACCGCAATCCCAATGAAACCGCAGCCATCGTACGCCAGTGGCTCACCGAACAACCCGCGTGATGTGAAATGGCCCTGCCTCAGACCTCCAACCAAAACGACATCACCAGCGTCATTTCCTCGCTGGCGGCCCGTCAGAATAACCGGCCGCAAAGAGAGCAGATCAGCGGCCCGAAGCGCGCCGCAATGCTGATGCTTGCGCTCGGCGAACAATATGGCGGCAAGATCTGGTCGCTGCTCGACGACGACGAAGTGCGCGAGCTGTCGATCCACATGTCGACGCTCGGCACCGTCGAGGCCGAAGTCGTGGAAGACATGCTGCTCGAATTCGTGTCACGGATGTCGGCATCGGGCGCGCTGATGGGCAATTTCGACGCCACCGAGCGGCTCCTGCAGCAATACCTGCCGCCCGAGCGCGTCGTCGGGATCATGGACGAAATCCGCGGGCCTGCGGGGCGCAACATGTGGGAGAAGCTCTCCAACGTCCAGGAAGAGGTGCTCGCCAACTATCTCAAGAACGAATACCCGCAGACCATCGCCGTGGTGCTCTCGAAACTCAAGCCGGAGCACTCCGCGCGGGTGCTCGCGATCCTGCCCGAGGAAATGGCGCTCGACGTGGTCAACCGCATGCTGAGGATGGAAGCGGTGCAGAAGGAAGTGATCGAGCGCGTCGAGCAGACGCTGCGCGTCGAATTCATGTCGAACCTGTCGCAGACCCGCCGCCGCGACGCCCACGAGGTGATGGCCGAGATCTTCAACAACTTCGATCGTCAGACCGAAACCCGTTTCATCACCGCGCTCGAGGAGGAAAACCGCGAATCCGCCGAACGGATCAAGGCGCTGATGTTCACCTTCGACGACCTCATCAAGCTCGACTCCGCCTCGGCGCAGACGTTGATGCGCAATGTCGACAAGGACAAACTCGGCGTCGCACTCAAGAGCGCCAACGAGGAGGTGCGGGGCTTCTTCCTGGGCAATATGTCTTCGCGCGCCGGCAAGATGCTGCTCGACGACATGGCGGCAATGGGGCCGGTGCGATTGCGCGACGTCGACGAGGCGCAGGCGCTTCTCGTCAACCTCGCGAAGGACCTCGCGGCCAAGGGGGAAATCACCTTGACCAAGAACCGGGCCGATGAGGAGCTGGTGTACTGATGGCCACGCCAGCAAAATTCCTGTTCGACATGGACTTCTCGGCGCCCGACAAGCGCGAGCGCGCCGCGACGCCGTCGGAAATCGCCCAGAAGATCGCCGCGGCGGAGGCGCGCGCCTATCGCGACGGTTATGATGCCGCGCTCCGCGAAGCCAGGGTGCAGAGCGACCGCCGCTCCGCGCTCGCCCTGGAAGAGATCGGGATCGCGATGAAGGGCATCGCGGCCCGTTACACCACGATCGAGACGCGGATGGAAACGGAAGCGGTCGACGTCGCCATTGCCGTGGCGCGCAAGCTGTGCAGCGAATTGATCGCCCGCGAGCCGCTCGGCGAAATTACGGCGCTGGTGAGCGATTGTTTCGCGCAACTGGTCTCGACGCCGCATCTGGTGGTCCGCATCAACGATTCACTCTACGAGGCGGCGCACGAGCGGATCGACGGGCTGGCAAAGCAGAGCGGCTTCGCCGGCCGGCTCGTCATTCTGGCCGAACCGGAGATCGACACCGGGGATTGCAGGATCGAGTGGGCGGACGGCGGCGTCGTGCTGGAGCGCGCGGCGATCGAAGCAAAGATCAACGAACTTGTCGGGCGCTATGTGGCGTCGCGCAATCAGGCCTGAGCCAATGAGGAAGCAAGCGAGGAATGAACCATGAGTGACACCGACGCACAGGTTCCGCTCCCCGACCTCAACGCCGCCGACACGCCGGCGGCAAACGACGTCGCCTATCACGACGAGGAGCATGCCGCGCGCATCGCCGCCGACCTCGAGGCGGTTTTCGACGTGCCGGTCCAGGTCTCCGCGGTGCTCGGCCGTTCCAAGATGGATGTCGGCGAACTCCTGAAACTCGGACCCGGCACCGTCCTCGAGCTCGACCGCCGCGTCGGCGAAGCGATCGACATCTACGTCAACAACCGCCTGGTCGCACGCGGCGAGGTGGTTCTGGTGGAAGACAAGCTGGGCGTGACCATGACGGAAATCGTCAAGGCGGAACGCAACTGACGCATGAACGAAGAAGTGGACGCCGGTTTTTTGAAAGCACCATGCGGGAACGATCGAGAGTTTCTCTAACAATACGCGCCTGAACGGCGCGGGCAGACGAACAGGAGATTACCATGCGGCTTCTCATCGTTGGCACACTGAAAGGCCAGCTCACGACAGCCACCAAGATCGCCATGGAGAACGGCGCTTCCGTTACCCACGCCGAGGACCATGAGCAGGCGATGCGCGTGTTGCGCGGCGGCAAGGGCGCCGACTTGCTGCTGGTCGATGTCTCGCTCGACATCCGCGATCTGGTGATGCGGCTTGAGGCCGAACATATCCATGTCCCGATCGTCGCCTGCGGCATCTCCAACGACGCCCGCGCAGCGGTGGCCGCCATCCATGCCGGCGCCAAGGAATACATCCCGCTGCCGCCCGAACCTGAGCTGATCGCAGCCGTGCTGGCGGCGGTCGCCAATGATTCCCGCGATCTGATCTACCGCGACGACGCCATGGCCAAGGTGATCAAGCTTGCGCAGCAAATCGCCGGTTCCGACGCCTCCGTCATGATCACTGGCGAGTCTGGCACCGGCAAGGAGGTGCTGGCGCGCTACGTTCACACCCGTTCCAGCCGCGCCCGCAAGCCGTTCATCTCGATCAATTGCGCGGCCATCCCCGAGCATCTGCTCGAGTCCGAACTGTTCGGCCACGAGAAGGGCGCGTTCACCGGCGCGGTGGCGCGGCGTATCGGAAAGTTCGAAGAGGCGAACGGCGGCACCCTCCTGCTCGATGAAATCTCCGAGATGGATGTCCGTCTGCAATCCAAATTGCTCCGCGCGATCCAGGAGCGGGTCATCGATCGCGTCGGCGGCACGAGGCCGGTTCCGGTCGACATTCGCATCATCGCGACCTCGAACCGCAATCTGGCCGACGCGGTGCGCGAGGGAACCTTCCGCGAGGATCTTCTGTTCCGCCTCAATGTCGTGAACCTGAAGATCCCGGCCCTGCGCGAACGCCCCGCCGATATTCTCGAACTGGCGCAGCACTTCGCCAAGAAATATGCCGATGCCAACGGCGTGCCGGTGCGGCCGATCTCGGCTGACGCGCGGCGCGTGCTGACCACCAACCGCTGGCAGGGCAACGTGCGCGAGCTGGAGAACACCATCCATCGCGCGGTGCTGATGGCGCAGGGCGACGAAATCGGCGTCGACGCCATCCTGACGCCGGACGGCGACCGCCTCGACGGGCCGAAAACCGTACCGGCGGTGGCCCACGCTACCTTCGCCGCCGAACAGGTGACGCGTGCGCTGGTCGGACGGACGGTCGCCGACGTCGAACGCGATCTCATCCTTGAAACCCTGAAGCACTGCCTCGGCAACCGTACGCACGCGGCCAACATCCTCGGGATCTCGATCCGTACGCTGCGCAACAAGCTGAACGAATATGCCGATGGCGGCTTGCCGATCACGCCGGCGGGCGCCGGCGAGTTTCACCGCGCGACTGCGGGTGCGTGATCGCCGCCTCGCTCCGGCGTGGCGAGTGTCACGTCCACTCCATCGGGTTGGCGGAAGATGTGGATCGGATCACCCGGCAGGACCCCACGCCCGGTGACGGCCGCATAGGCGTAAAGCGCGAGATAGATAATCGCGAGCGCGCCGATGCCGTAGAAGCTCCAGGTGGCAATACGCTTCATTTCGGGCCTGCGACCTCCCCGGCAACGCGGAACAGAGGGGAGCTTTTAAGCCGCAAACGCGAAAAATTCCACCTCTTGAAGGCCTCACAAGGCGCGGGCGTGGACGCGCATCAGGGGCTGATCGGCACGAAATGATTGACCGCGATCAGAACGACAAGCAGCGCAACACCCAGACCGAGGCTCCAGCCGATCAGCTTTTTTTCGATCGGCAGCAGCGGCTCCACTTCTTCTGCGTCGATTTCGTCCCTGAGATCGTATTGCCGCGACATGTCGCTTTCCCTTCGAATTAGCTGGCGAGCGGCGGCTTGAAACCGCTGAAGAAGAGCCACGAGATCAAGAGCCCGACCCAGATCACAAATCCGAACAGGCTGATGAAATAGACCGCGGCCAACTTGCCGAAACCCTGCTGCCAGAGCTTGCGGAAATCCGACAGCACGCCGATCGAGAAAAAGGTCAGGACGAAAAAGATCACCCGGAACACATTCGCCTCGCCGGCCGCAGCCGGAAGCGCCTTGGCGACCTGCGCCGTCGAGCCGAGGGCGAGCCAGAGCGACACGGCGAACACCAGGATGAAACCCAGGATGAATTTCGGAAAGCGCTGCCAGATTTCCGACGGTTTCGCCCGGTCCGGCCCCTTGTCGATATGGTTGGTCCAGATGTAGCCGAGGATGAACGCCCAGATGCCGATGAAGATATCGATGAAGATCTTCACGGTGGTCGTGGTGGCGAGAATCCAGCCCGGCTGGTATTTGACGCCTTCGGCCGCGGCTTTTGCCATGATCAACGATTCTGTGATGCCGCCGCCGGCCACGGCCGCGCCGTCGGTCTTGATGGCAAGCCCGATCCAGGCGCCGGCCACCAGCGGCTCGTGCCAGAGGAAGGTCTGCGCCAGAAACGGCAGGATCAGGACTTCGACCACCGCGAATACCACGACCAGCGACGACACCAGGATCGGCACCGCCGGTCGCGCGCGGATAGCCCCGCCCGTTGCTATCGACGCCGCCACGCCGCAAATCGAAATGCCGGAGGCCAGCGGAACCGACCACTCGCGGCTGAAGCCGAACCATTTACGGGCAACGAAATAGACCACGGCCCAGTAGATCAGATAGGCCTCGATGATCGCAGCCGCGCCACGCAGCAACAGCGAGGAGGCGAGATTGAGACGCCCCGCGGCCGTCACCGCGACGGTGGCGCCGAGGATGACGATCGCGATCTTGATGTAGAGTTCCGGCCGTATCGCTTCCTTCAGCCAGGTAGCCAGGCGCGGAAAGAAATTGGCGATGACGATGCCCGCGAGCAGAGCGACGATAAATCCGCCCTCATTGGTAAGCTTGAGCGACCAGGCGATACCGAATTTCTGCTGCTCGGCCGGCGTAACCGCGGCGACATAGGCGTAAGAGCCGACAATCCAGCTTGCATAGGCGATGGCAAACACGACCGTGAAAGCAGCTGCGAATTTCCGGACATCGGCGCCAAGCGTGGCAACACCGGCGCTCAAAACCGCAAGCATTGCGACGTAAGTCGCGATCAGCGCCCCGCCTCCGCCAAGCCAGGCATAGGCCTTGGCGAACGGATTGAGCGCCTGGGTGATATCGGCGTAAACGGAGGTGGTGACCGCCCATCCGAGAAGATCGATGCCGCTGATGCTGACGAGCGCCGATCCGAACACCAAAAGACCGATGACGACCGCAAGCCAGTCCTCATTCAATCGCGCCTGCAGCGTTACGGGCCGCGAGACCTTGATCGCGATATCCGACATTCCAAATCCCCAAATGATCCTCGAACGAAGCGCTTCGCGTTCCGTTGCTTTAGCC
>Ga0210389_10005037_pt1 | contig 10249 bp, 6 predicted proteins | sample IncBWH28OmetaG_FD_160127 | JGI IMG/M metagenome (GOLD analysis project Ga0210389, IMG submission 160127) | Forest soil microbial communities from Barre Woods Harvard Forest LTER site, Petersham, Massachusetts, United States - Inc-BW-H-28-O ...
AGACATACTATATATCGTTTTAGGAGCTTTTGCTGCTTATTTAATAGGCTCCTTTATTACCGCAATCTGGTACGGTAAACAGTATCATCACATCGACATCAGAACAGCGGGAAGCGGAAATGCTGGAGCGACAAATACCTTTAGAGTACTTGGCAAAAAAGCAGGATCAATAGTAATGCTGATTGATGTCTTTAAAGGCTGGCTTGCTACAAGTCTTGCCGTTTTCTTAGTGCATTTTAGCATTGTAGATGAATCACAAATTGATGTATACAAACTGATCTATGGCATGGCTGCCGTTACAGGGCATGTTTTTCCTGTTTTTGAACGCTTTAAAGGAGGAAAAGGAATTGCGACCTTGCTGGGTATGGTATTCAGTATTCAGTTTGAGGCAGCACTTGTATGCCTTGGCGTATTCTTAATTGTATTAATTGCATCTAAATATGTTTCACTTGGTTCAATAATCTCAACATTGACATTTCCACTTATGTTGATTTTTGTTCCGCGGTTTCATACAGAAACACCAATTGTGATTGTATTTGGCTTTGCCATTTTTATAATGGTTGTGTTAACACATAAGAAAAATCTGAAGAGATTGCTGCACGGTGAAGAAAATAAGACATATCTTATTCCCCGTAAAAACAGCTGATATCGCCATACACGGCTCCGCCTATAGAATCTACAGACGCACCGGTCACGGTGCTTTTTGCATTTGGTCTGTTCATCATGCGCAGCAAACCGAGAAAGCCAAAAATAATAGCTTCTTTATATTGTATCGTATCTGAATCCGGTATTACAAGTTTTATATCGTGATCAGAGCACGATGTAATACATTCTATTAAATAGGTATTAAATGCACCACCTCCGGTTATTAATAATTGCTTCTGATTATGTTTAACCGGTAAATCCATGAGGCTGGCTGCAATCTGCTGTGCACAATGAATCACGTAAGTATGTAATAAATCCTGTATCGGAAATGCCGTATACATATCAAGCATTGGAAATATATCTGAATCTACCCATTCTCTGCCCAATGATTTTGGAGCTGTTTTTTTATAAAATGCGAGTGCATTAAGTTGATTCAATAATTCGGGAATCAATATTCCGCTTCGTGCTATGTTGCCTTTATCGTCAAAGCTTTTACCAAGTTTTGATGTCAGTGCGTTTAACACAATATTGACAGCACAAATATCAAAGGCAGTATTTTTACCATTACTTACATAGCTGATATTTGCAATGCCACCCAAATTAAGGCATGCACTATATTGCCCAAACAATAATTCATCACCAAGCGGCACCAATGGAGCACCTTGTCCGCCAAAAGCCACGTCAACCGATCGCAGATCAGTAACTACAGGTATGCCGCAGGCAGCATATAAGGCTGCTCCATTTCCTATTTGAAGTGTATAACCTTGTTCAGGGTTATGAAAAATAGTATGGCCGTGAGCGGAAATCAGATCAATTTTGAGTGCGTGTTTTTTAATAAAGTCGTTTACATATTTACCTTGCATACTACCGAAAGAACGGTCCAGTGCAATCAATGCCTCGCCGGATAACCGCATTGCCTGATTGAGTATATGTTTGAAGTTATCCGGATATTCTATTGTTGTGGCAGCAATGGTTTTATATGCCCATACATTATTGAGGTAGTTAAATTCACATACAGCAATGTCAAGGCCATCTAAAGAAGTACCGGACATTAAACCGGCAATAGTATATGTATTATTCTTCATGATTTAAATAAATTCAATAGCTTCACCCTAAGTTACCAATCAAATGGCAGCAGGCAAAAATATCATCAAAAAACAGACAACAAATGAAACTTACTTATATTTGATTAATGAATATAAATAACATCAATATTGTGGTGGATGTAGGGAATACATTCATTAAAGTAGGGGCTTTTAAAGAGGAGCAACTTTTATGGTCTTCGTCTTTGCAGCATATTGATGAGGTAATTGCCAGAATTGAAAAGGAGTCGCCTGCACAGATATTTGTTTCAAGTGTTCGAAAGGAGATAAAATTTGAAGCATTAAACGAAAAAATTAATGTGCTTCATTTTAATTCTCAAACAAAACTGCCAATTAACATCAACTATAAGAATGCTGAAAATCTGGGAACAGATAGAATTGCAGCAGCTGTAGGAGCATCTGTTCTGTTCCCTGAAAAAAACAATTTATTTTTTGATTTAGGCACCTGTTTAACACATGGTTTAGTAGATAAAACAAATACGTTTCAGGGAGGAAGTATTAGTCCGGGCGTAGATATGCGCTTGAAAGCATTGGCACATTTTACCGCAAAATTGCCACTTTTATCACCTCAACCCGAAGTTGTGCTGATAGGTCAATCTACCTCAGAATCCATTATGAGTGGTGTGATAAATGGAATAGCTTTCGAAATAGAAGGATTTATTCATGCATACCAAAATAAATACGGCCCCATTAACGTATTATTAACCGGTGGAAATGCGTCCTTTTTTGAAAAGAGGCTAAAAGAAGCCATCTTTGTAGTGCCGGAGTTGAATTTAATTGGTTTAAATCGAATACAGAATTATAATGCTTAATGATTTTAAAAGGCTGGTCCTTCTTTCTATATCTTTTCTTCTTACTATTTTCTCGTATGCACAAGGACTAGGCAATTCTCCTTATTCAAGTATTGGTATCGGTGATATGATGAATTACCGGGGTTCGATACGTAATATGGGAATGGGGTATGCAGGATCAACACTAGGCAGTAAAGACTATATTAATTTTCTTAATCCGGCTGCCTTGCCCAATTTTAAATATAAATACGTTGATTCACTTGTAAAATTTGATGTAGGCTTTTCAGTTCAATATAAAACATTTACAACTGGCAGCAGTAGTTCTAATTCTTTAGGAGCAAACATCAATCATATCGCTTTTTCGTTTCCGGTTTCAAGGATCTTCACGACGGGGCTTATGTTGACACCACTTTCAATTGTACAAAACAATTATAGCTTTACGACTACTGTTGCGAATGATCCTAATGGTTACACTTCACTAAATAAATTTGTTGGTAATGGTGGCATATACCAATTTCAATGGATGAATGGGATGAGTATAACTAAAAATATTTCTGTAGGATTAACAACAAGCTACAATTTTGGAAATACAACACAGGAGGCTTCCACCCAATTAATTACCGATCCTCTTAATCCTGATCAGGAAAATGAAGTTGGTTCCATACGGCAAATAAATTATAGTGGAGTATCTTTTAAGCCAGGTTTTATATGTAATAAGCAATTGTATAAAAAGGATTCTGTCAGCTATGTGGATCCTTATGGAGAAAAACATGATAGCATAATAAGAGTACCAATTCCGGTGTTTTTCAAATTTGGTGCGGCAACGGAGTTTTCGCCAAATGTAAAAGCTACAGAAGCGCATGAAGTATTTGTACGTAACTCCAGAAATCTTTTGACAATAGATTCTACTATGACGCAATCTAAATCAAAAATGCATTTGCCGACAACCTGCAGAATCGGAACAAGCCTTGAAAGCCCTGGCCGTTGGTCAATTGCAGCTGACCTTGCGTAGACAAACTAGACAGGATTCAATAAAGGAACCTTTAAAACGGATTCATTAAATTCTTCATCATACAGCTTATTTCTTGGAGGAGAATATATGCCTCAAACAAAAGAAAAAGCAGATGCAAAAAACAAAACATTCCGAGCACTTCGCGTTCGAACGTATCGTACAGGGCTTTCGTATTCTGCAACGCAGATCAGCATCGACGGGCATCGTTTATATGATTATTCAGTTTCATTCGGCACTACATTACCAGTTGGTGTCAGATCAAAAAATGCTATTGCTTTACCCAAGTTGAATGTTGCATTCGTTGTTGGTCAGCGCTCCACTTTTTCATCCGGTCAGCTTACAGAAACATACTACAGATTATATCTTGGTATGACAATTTCTGACAAATGGTTTAACAAAAGACGTATACAATAATGTATCGCTTTTTTTTATTACTTGCTTCGGCTGTATTTATTGCATGCTCCGCCAACGTAAGCCAGGAGAAGTTTGTTGAACCTTACAAAGGGCCAATGATGACAGCAACAAATATTACTACCATATACAGTGATTCAGGCTATAAGAAGGTTAAGTTAGAAGCTCCCGTACAGCTCTTATTACAGAGCAATGACAGAGAATTTCCACAGGGGATTTATGTAGAGTTTTTTGATAAAACGGATGCGCCTAAAGCAATCCTGACTTCTAACTATGCAATATTTTATAAAGGACAAAATCTATATAAAATATCCGGCAATGTTGTCGTAGATAATAAAGCACAAGGCAAAAAACTTTCAACGGAAGAATTATTCTGGTCGCCGCTGAACAAAAAGATTTATACCGATAAATTCGTAATTATTGAGACACCGAATGAAATTATAAAAGGCGAAGGAATGGATGCCAATCAGGATTTTTCTTCGTATAGTATTCGAAAACCAACCGGGATTGTTTCAGTCAAATAACTATGAAAAGTAAAAGCACATTTACCGTCATTCTTTTTTATTCCATGATAGCGATGTTGATTATTTCTATACATCAGAATATGCGTAATGACTTTGCCGCCGCCTATGTATTTTATATGATTACATTAATGTTATTTTTGGGGTATACGTATCGTAAAATGAACGAACCCAAAGACGATAATGACTTGAAAACCAAATAGGATTTACCGTCAAAAAAGCCTTTTAAACCAAAACACCGATAATTAATTTTCAAAACGGCAGCAGACTTTTGTTTTTACGGAGGTTTGTCGTTATTTTGCAATTCTTTAGAAACGTATAAAAATGGGTATTTTCAATAAAATCAATCAAAGATCTGGCTTAGTAGTAGGTACTATTGTTGCAGGTTTGCTATTATTCCTTTTAGGTGATGCTTTCACATCAAAAAATTCTTTATTCTCTAGTTTTAATAATAAAGTTGGTGAAATAGATGGCAGCAATGTTACTATTGAAGAATTCCAGAAACAAATGGCCAATGCAGAAGCACTTTATAGCGGCAATACAAACAATTCCGGCATGGATGATATTGCATGGAACCAGGTTGTTTTTGACAAAGTAAACAAAGTGGTTTACGATAAAGCTGGTTTAGATATTCCTGAAAATGAAAAAATAGATTTGATCGAAGGTGAAAATATGTCGCCTGCAATTAAACAAACGTTGGGTAGCGCTGATAAAGTGAAAGAATTTTTGGCCTTTTTAGAAAGCGACCAGATTAAATCTGACGAAGAACGTGCCACCAGAAAAAACTGGTGGAGATTGCTGAAAGAATATGTTTATAACGAGAGATTACGCAGCAAATACGAAACGTTAATAAAGAAATCTGAATACGTTACTAAAGCAGAAGCAAAACGTTATTACCATAGTTTAAATGATAAAGCTGAAGCTGAATACGTATATGTACCATACTACTCATACAAAGATTCTGTTGATGTAACAGATGAAATGCTACAGGCATATATAGATGCACATAAAAATGAATATAAAGTTGAAGAAGGCAGATCTATTGAGTTTGCAATATTCAATAATACACCAACATCTTCTGACAGCTCATACGTTAAAGAAGATCTGGCAAAATTAAAAAATGAATTTGCTGCAACTAAAACCGATTCAGCATTTATTCGCTCTAACTCTGATGTGCCGTCAAATCCTTCCTATATGCAAATAAGCCAATTGCCTTCAGCAATGGCTACAATGGTATCATCTCTTCAGGTAGACAGTGTATATGGCCCGTTTGTATACAGCAGCGGATATGCACTTTCAAAAGTGTTAAAAATTGAATCGGATACAAACGTTATGGCAAAAGCAAGTCATATTTTATTCCGTTCAAATGAAACAGATCCTGCCGAGAAAAAAGCGGAGGCTAAAAAACAAGCACAGGAAGTTTTAAAAGAAATTCAAAATGGTGCAAGTTTTGAAAAAATGGCTGCACAATATGGTGGAGACGGCACTGCTTCAAATGGCGGAGATTTGGGTTGGTTTGGTAAAGGGCAAATGGTAAAACCTTTTGAGAACGCCATCTTTAGCGCTTCAAAACCAGGTTTATTACCAACAATCGTTGAAACACAATTCGGTTATCATATCATCCGTGTTGATGTTGCTAAGACAGGTCGTAAATTTTTAATTGCTCTGGTACAGAAAAATGTTGAAGCAGGAGATATTACGGTTGATTCAATTTATAGAGCTGCTGATGGATTTGCTGCTTCTGTTAAAGATACAGCAACGTTTAGAGAAGGTTTGAAGAAATACAGAACAGGCGTTGTTAAATACGAACAAAAAAATATTGAAGGATCAGCAAAAGCAATTACTACTGTTAATGATGCCAGAGAAATTGTGAAGTGGTTATATAACGAAGATAGAAATGTTGATGATGTTTCTGAGGTATTCACTATAGACAATAAAAACGTTGTTGTATTGGTTACTAATATTCGTGAAAAAGGTACCGCATTACTGGCTGATGTAAAAGATGAAGTTAAGCCTAAAGTAATTAATGAAGAGAAGGCTAAGAAAATCAAAGAAAAATTAAAAACAGATGGTGATTTTGCTGCAATTGCAAAAGCTTATGGTCCGGATGCACTTACAGGAACAGCTCAGGATATTCTTCTTTCATCTGGCATGATCACCAATGTTGGTTATGAGCCGGAAGCTGTAGGTACATTATTTGGCTTAGCTAAAGGCAAAACTTCTGCTGTATTGGCTGGCGACAACGGAGTATTGATCTTGAAGATGAAGAATGAAACAAAATCTGATGTAGCCGACTATGCACAGTTTGTTAAACAATTGCAACAACAACGCGACGGCCGTATGGCTTATGGAGTTGTTGAATCAGCAATAAAAGAAACAGCAGATATTGAAGACATGCGCTACAGAAATTAATTTCAATGCATTTAATATAATTTTAAAGAGTGGCACTGATTAGTGCCACTCTTTTTTTGTACATATAAAATCAAATGAAATCGTATATTGATATATCATTATAACATGTATTATGTCTGCTATTACTCCTAAATATGATATACTTTTTCAGCAGCAACTGGCAAAGCTTAATACGGCTCAACGTCAGGCGGTAAATACTACAGAAGGCCCTGTATTGGTTATTGCGGGCCCGGGCACAGGCAAGACACAAATCTTATCCGCCCGGATCGGTAAGATTTTAGCGTCTCCGGATCTGCAGGTACAGCCGCATAACATTCTTTGTTTAACATTTACAGAAGCCGGTACCGTGGCTATGCGCAAGAGGCTTCTTGATTTTATTGGTCCGGATGCATATCGCGTGCATGTATATACGTTTCATGGTTTTTGCAATCAGGTGATACAGGAAAATCTGGATTATTTTGGTGTGCGGAATCTACAGCCGATTTCAGAGCTGGAAACAATTGAACTCTTCCAAAAGCTGATTGATAATTTTGATTCAGCAAGTAAGCTGAAACGTTTTAAAGGAGACATCTATTACGACCAGATTGGCCTGAAAGAATTGTTTAAGAACATGAAAAGCGAAGGCTGGTCCGAGCCCACTATGTATCGCTTAATAGATCAATATGTAGCAGAACTTAAAGATGATCCTGAACATCAATATAAGCGCAAATCCGGCAACAATAATAAAGGTGATTTAAAAGCCAGTTATTATACCGAGCTTGAAAAAATGGCGAAGCTAAAAGCAGCTATCGCTGAATTCGCGAATTTTAATGATGCTATGGGCGCCATTCGCAGGTATGATTACGATGATATGATATTGTGGGTGCTCAAAGCATTTAAAGAGAACGATTTATTATTACGTAATTATCAGGAACGCTATCAATACATTCTGGTTGATGAATATCAGGATACAAGCGGCTCACAGAACGAAGTAGTAGATCTGCTGGCTTCGTATTGGGAGCGCCCGAATCTGTTTGTGGTGGGCGACGACGATCAATCCATCTATCGCTTTCAGGGAGCAAATATTAAAAATATCATTGATTTCAATGTTAAGTATAAACCGGAGTTGATTGTACTGAAAGAAAATTATCGTTCTACACAAGCAGTCTTAGATGCATCTATGGCTGTAATAAAAAATAACAACGAGCGGCTGGTCAATAATGTAAAGGGACTGGACAAAGAATTAACGGCAAAAGGAGAAATTACAAAATCTGCTGTTACCCCCCGGATTATTGAGTACTATAATGAATTGCATGAAGAGGCGGCAATCGTAAAACAACTGGAAGAGTTGCATACACAAGGGGCAGACTTATCTGAAGTGGCGGTTATTTACCGCAAACACGCTAAAGTTTCTGATATCATAAAAGTATTAGAGAAGAGAAAAATCCCCTTGAATATTAAGCAAAGTATTAATGTGTTGCATTTGCCTTTTATTCAAAACCTCATTGATATTTTAGCATACATACAAAAAGAAAATGAGTATCCGGATTCAGGTGAAGAACACTTATTCCGTTTAATGCATTTTGATTATTTTAATATTGACCCGCGCGATATCGCAAATATTTCACGTAAAACACGCAGAAATAATGAAGCGAAAACAATTCGCTGGAGAGAGCTGCTGGCTAATAAAGAAGAGCTGTCTAAACTTCATTTGCATTCGCTGCAATCAATACTTTCTTTAGAAGCAAACCTGACCTATTGGCAAAAGGAATTTCATAACATTACTCTTCAGGTGTTGTTTGAAAAGATAACAACCCGTGGCGGTATACTTTCCTGGATCATGAACGAGTCAGAAAAAACCTGGTACATGCAGGTGCTGACAACGTTTTTTGATTTCTTAAAAGAAGAGACCGCACGCAATCCATTACTCTCTTTAAAGGAATTTCTATCTACCATTCAAAAAATGCTGGATAATGATGTGCGCTTGAATCTGCAGAAAATTATTCATGCAGAGAAAGGCGTAAACTTTGTAACCGCGCATTCATCAAAAGGATTAGAATATAAATATGTGTTTTTGATTGGGTGCATTTCAAAACAATGGGAGGGACAGGCAGAACGCAGCTTCGGGTTTAAAATACCGGCAACCATTACAGAGAGTGTTGCGCATGATAAAGAAGAAGATGAACGACGCTTGTTTTATGTAGCATTAACACGGGCAAAAGAGCATTTACATATTTCGTATCCGGCTAAAGATGCGAATGAAAAGGAATTGGTTTGCAGCCGTTTTTTAATTGAGATTACGCAGGATGAATCATATAACGTTGAACACGTCAGTTTGAGCGATGACGATATTGTTCAGTATAAATTAGACATCTTACAATTTACTGAACCACCTGTTATTCCATTGATCGATTCTGTTTATCTGAATGAGCTTCTTGAAAATTATCAATTAAGTGTAACACATTTGAATAAATATTTAAAATGCCCGATTGCATTTTATTTTGAAAACATGCTGATGGTACCAAGTGCCCGAACAGCTTCTTCGGGCTTTGGTACTGCTATACACGAAGCATTAAAGGATTTCTTTGCAGCGATGCTGGCAGATGAGCAAAAACGTTTTCCCACGGTAGAGTATCTGTCAGACATCTTTAAACTTAAACTCAAAAATGTTCATTCACACTTTACATTGATCGAATATAAAAATTACGAAGAGTATGGTGCGAATGTAGTGCTGCCCGAGTTGTATACTACTTATATAAATGAATGGCACAAAGATGTTTTGCTTGAACATAAGATCGATCATGTAGAATATAAAGGCATACCTATTAAAGGGAACGTAGATAAAATTGAACTTCATGGAAAAGAAGTGAATGTGATTGATTACAAAACAGGCAAGTATGCAACAAGCCGGTCTAAACTGTCGCCGCCGACAGAGAAAGAACCTTTGGGTGGTGATTACTGGCGGCAGATTATTTTCTATAAATTATTAATTGAAAATGACCGGAAGACAAATTACTCCGTTGCAACCGGCGAACTTGATTTTGTAGAACCCGATGCCACAACAAAAAAGCCAACGAAACATAAGGTATTCATTTCACCGGAAGATGAACAGATTGTTGCTGCACAAGTAATGGAATCGTATGCGAAGATTATAAACCATGAATTCTCTCAAGGCTGCGGCGAAGAGGATTGTACCTGGTGCACATTTGTACGGTATAATTACAAACCAATGGAAATAAACCATACAGAGGAACTATAACTACACACATTCCAAACCTATAAGGCTTAATTCAGTAAGATGAATTAAGCCTTTTTCTTATAATAGTATAATTTAATATTTGACGAGTGAAATTATTTATATAAATTTATAAATAC
>Ga0210389_10005038_pt1 | contig 10247 bp, 8 predicted proteins | sample IncBWH28OmetaG_FD_160127 | JGI IMG/M metagenome (GOLD analysis project Ga0210389, IMG submission 160127) | Forest soil microbial communities from Barre Woods Harvard Forest LTER site, Petersham, Massachusetts, United States - Inc-BW-H-28-O ...
TGGGTGTTGTGGTTGAGGCTGATGCCGCGGTGGTGGTTGTGGCTGGTGGGGTGTTGTTGGTGCTTCCGCAGCCGGCGGCGAGGAGGGCGAGCAGTGTGAGGGTGGCGCCGGCGAGGTGCTTGGTGGTGGGGTGTTTGTGGCGTGTGGGCACTGGCGTCCCTCCCGGGGGGGCGTGATGGCTCTGGTCTGTTTTACGAGGGACGGCGCGCCCGTTGGGCGCGCCGTCCGTGTTGCTGCCTTTGGGGTTGCTGCGTATGACTGGGTTAGTTTAGCCGGCTAGTGCTTCTTCGCGGTGTTTTTCGAATCCTTCGGTCGGGAATTCGCCGAGCCATTCGACGGGTGTCGCGCCGTCTTTGAGGCTCGTCCCGGTAGCCGTGAACGTCGTTTTGTTGAACTTCGCTTTTTCGGTGGCGTTTTCGATGATGCCACCGGCGCTGCCTTTGACTTCGACTTCCCCGGCGATCGCGCAGAGTTTGCCGCTGTATTCGATGTCGACTTTGACTTTTTCGACGACGAGGTAGTCGCTGCCGCTGACCGTTACGAGGTGTGTCGGCCAGGGCAGGCCTTCAGCTTCGATCGCCGCGACGGCGCACGTCGAGGTGTTCGTGCTGCATTCAAAGAGCGGGAGTTCGGTGATTTCGCCTTTGCCTTTACCCGCGCTGTTCGAGATTTTCATGTTGTACAGGAAATGTTTACATTCGGTCGTGGCGCCGGGGATCGTCATGCTGCTGCTGATCGCGGCTCCTACGATCGTTTCGCTGCCCGAGAGTTCGGTCCCGTTAAAGGACCAGTCCGGGGCGGCGCTAGCCGTCGCGGCGATGCCTAGTACTAGCGCCACCACGCTGGCCAGCAGAAGGATGCTTCTTCTGGTCTTCATCTGATTATTTCTCCTCTAGCTTAGTGGTGGTACTAGTGCGCGTTGACGGATTCTGGTGTCGCGATATCGATCGTGTTATCCAGGATCGCGGTGTTTTCGCCGGCTTTCGCGGGCAGACCGAGCTCCAGGTTGATGATCGGGTCCACGAGGAACGAGAGGACACCACCACAACCCGTAGCTTCCGGTGCGGACCAGTCGTTTTCGACGAGTTCGTTGCCCGTGAGCTCCGCGATTTCGGCTTCTTCTTTGAGCGACGCGAGACCAGACGTACCTTTGATTGATTTGTTCGGCAGTACGGTCGTCGTTTCACCGGTCGTGAGGTTCCAGATCAGCGGTGAGGTGCTCGACCCGACGTAGCATTTGCTGCCGAGGAACGGGTTTTCTAGGCGCACCTTGACCGGGAGCTTCAGCGCGAGGCCTTCTTCAGCGAGCAGGTTGAATTCGCTGATTTCGATTTCGCTCGCGGGCTTCGCGAGTTCCAGGATCGCTTCGACACCAGTGATTTTGTTTTCGAAGAAGAATTTCGAAAGCAGTTTCACGAGCGGCGGAGAAGATTCCGGCGGCACGATACCCAAAAGACCACCGGGGACGGGCTGCTTCGTAGCAGAAAGCGTGATCCCGTTAGTCGCCGCGAAGAATTTCGAGATACGTTTTTTTTCGCGGTTCGTCGAAGAATACCCACCCTGCAGCGTGACCGGGTTCACGATCGGCGTCGTCTTTTTCCCGAGAATGATTTTCCCGCCACTAGTCACCGAATACACACACTTGAACACTTCGGGGTTAGTCGACGGGCAAAAGTTGAATTTAGCGAATTCACCCGAATGCGCCGACGCGCTACCCACAACACCCAGGACACCCAGCGCCCCAAGCAAACACGCCAGCGCACCACGCCGACCAATATCACGAATACTCAGCATAAACTACATCCCTTTCATATCGTAACCAAACAAACAACGACAACCAGCAAGCCTAAACCAGCCACAACCCCTACCCCAGAACCCACCCTACTTACCCCTACCCTTAGCCTTGACTTTCACCTTAGCGGCCTTCCTTGCCTTTGGACACCCGGTGACAGAAAGCTTCGTGCTCTGCGTTAGAGTCGCCCCGTTCTGTGCGACGAATTCAGTCGGGACCTTCAACGCGCCCTTGCAAAGATTCCCATTCGCAGCCAACGCTGAATAAGGACCCTCAGGAAGATTGAGGTCGAACGAGGTGACTGGTACATCGGGAACCGTCTTGAACGTGCTGCTCGTAACACCCTTTTTGCTGATAAACGTCGTCCCGACGAGATCGACCGTCACACCATACCCCTGCAACACGAGAACCAGCGACGGGAAGGCTTCCCCACCATGGCTGACGAAGTAAGCCGGGCCAGTAACAGGCACAGGGAGCACGGGTGTCACCGCAGTCGCGTGCCCCACGATCGACGCCGCGGGACAGCCGGCAGGGTTCGTTTCAAAGACAACAGCCCGACACGCCTTCTGCAGCGTCGTCAACCTCGACGGCAGCCGCTTGGGCAGTTCAACCTTGACCTTCGCGATGTTCGCCTGCGAAGTCGCCTGGTTATCGCCCAACGGCACCGTCGGATACACGATCTTCGCATCCAAACTCGCCCCATCCAGCCGCGACGTCTTCGCCTTCGTCGACACTTTGAAGTTCGGTTTGAACTTCAAAGCCTGACAAGAGCCAACTTGGAACGGACTGGAAATCGCGACGTTCGCACCCTGCGTGCTCGTCGCGGTCCCCGAAAAGCTCATCGGGCTGCAATTCGTCGGGTTGAACATAAACCCAGGCCGGTCAATCACCGCGTTGATTGACCGCAAATCAGCAGGAACACCCTTAATGATCTGCGGCAACGGGTCCGTCGTCACAGTGATCTGCGCCGTACTCGGATCGATATTGATCCGCGCACGAACGATTTCGGTCCCAAGGTTGAACGGGCCCGCAATGATCGGCACCACAATCGACAAGCCGAACGGCGCACCCTTATACGGGCCCGTCAAATAGATCGCCGCCGGTTCCTGTCCAGCCTGCGGAATGAACAGCGGGTAGGGGCCCGGGCCAGCACCGACAATCGTATGCCCAATCTGCGACGCCCGTGGGCATGATCCCGCCGCCGCCTGCGATTCACCGCACAACGGAACACCCGAGATCATGCCCAGCAACCCCTCCGGCGCCTTGAACTGCAGACTCTGAACACGCTGCTGATCATCAGAGCGCTGCAGCAACAAGGAAAACCCAGTGAACCCACCCGCCTGATCCGTCGTCGAACCAGCCGTCAACACCGGGCCAAACCCAATCGGACTACCACAAGACGCACCATCAGAACGACTACTGATCACGAACGTCCCATTCACAAGAGCTTCTTCCACAGCCGGAAAACTCCACGGCGTAAAAGTACTACTCGTCTTATATTCACCACAACCCGGAGGCGTCACAAGCGCCGCCTGCGCACCACCACTAAACGCCAGCTTGAACTCCGTCACAGGAAAATCCGGGGTGTCATCAAACGTCGTCGTCAACTGCCCCGTCACTTCATTCAAATGCACATCCCCAACAACCTTCACATTCACACCATCACCCGACGCAGCAAGCAAAATCTGCAAATCCGGCGGGTTCGACTGCAACACATACACATCACCCACAAGCTTGTCAGGCAACAACGGCGTCGAGATTTCATCCGTCCCAACTTTCGACGCCGCCGGACACGACGGCGGACCATCAAACACTTCACTTTCCCCACCAAGATTCTCCTGCGACGGCTGACACGCAGCCAAACCAGTCGCCTGACCCGGATTAATCGCCATACCTTCAGGCAACACAACCGTCGTATCCCTCAAACCAGACGTCGCCAACCCTTCCGGATTCCCCCCCTGCGGAATCTTCAAATCAGCCGTCAACCCCGCCGGACTATCAGCCACACCCGTATCCGGCGAAATCGCCATCGACGGTTCAAAATGCACCAACCTTTCACAACCCGAAAAACCAACCGGTTCACCCAAACCATTATGCGACACAAACGAACGTCCAACATCAGCACTCGCGTTCTTCCAGGTACTGAGAATTTCAGCTTCAAACGTCTGTGGTCCCGAGCAGGATGTCGGCAGACTCAAAAACGGCGTCAAGCCGGCAGTGGAGCCACAGCCACCAATACCGTCGTTCAGGCAGCCATTACCTTCCTGGTTCCTGCGTGAGAAGTCGTGACTCGTTTCCCCCGGCACTCCCCAAAACGTCGCGCTGTTGCCAAGCACACCGAGCTGCGCAACATTATCGACATGAACTGTAATGCCATAGTCACCGCCACTGCGCACACGTGCGTCCAGATAGGTACGAACATTCTCAATCGTAAAGGCAAACTGCGCCGCCACACCCTTCGGCGGAACCATATTGTAAATAGGCACAGTCAAAAGTCCTTCGCCTTCATTGATATGCGCCGTATCTTCACCTACCTGTGAGGCAGCAGGGCAGCTAGGTCCGAATTCACCTTCCTCGAATTGCTGGCGGTTGCACTGCGGTATCGCGGTGGGATCACCGACGATGCCTGGCGGCAGCCTCACCTCGATATCGCGCGGTTCCCCTCCAGCCGGCACTTCCAGACCATTCTTTATCGCAGTGTTGACCGCAAAGGCAACCGTAAGCTCATATGGGTGCGACCCGGCCTGTGTATCGACCGACCCATCCGCGTTGGTCAACCACTCATCCGCATTTGAGATGCCAATACCCGCTTCGCCCGTTCCAACAGTCGCCGGAACAGTCCCGTCAACGGCATTTGCCGGCCCACCCGAAACTTCGACGTGATCCGTCGCACTTGAGGCACCTAGCGGCACATTCACCCCGAATCCAATTTCCACTGGCCTACCTTGACTATTCCCGGGAGGCAAGGAGCCTGGTGCAATTTCACAAGTCAGCACACTAGTGCCTTCACCTACACAACCGGCAGGCACAGCCCCTGCAGTCCAACCGACAGGCAACCGGTCAGTAACTACTACCGGGGTGCCGTTTGGTTCCGCACCAGTACTAAAAACATATAGATGCAACGAGCCATGGCCACCGGGCGTCAAGTCCGTTGGGCCGAAATACCCGAACACCTCCCAGCCGGCACCCGGACCAGACGCCAAAGCCGATCCGGCCAAGACCAGGCTACCAACCCCAAGCAAGCATACAAACGACACCAATACCAGGACAAACGATCGCCCAACGCGCACACGTCCAAGTCCGCTCATCGCCCATGCCTCCCCAGCTCGACCACGACACCCTTGGCCCTAGCATGCTTCTTCTTCCTCTTTGTTTTTTTCTTCTTCTCCGTCTTCGCTTTCTTATGTTTCGGCTTTGGCTTAGTGAGGATCTTCACAGGTGGTGGGAAGTTTCCAACACCATTGAAAGTCACACTTGGAGGCGTCGCAAACACTGGTGGTGGCGCAGGGACGCCTTGGCAGCCACCTTCCGCACACGCCAAGGAGGTAACCGGTGTCACGCTCCCCACCCGAGCATCGAACAAGTTGTACGCTTCATTACCGTCTTCTGGCGTAAGGCGCGCGCGTGTAATAACAAAGACGTCATCACCGCTCGCACTTGCCCCCGCCAACGACGAAGATGATGGGTTCGAACCACCTGACAGCAAAGAAACACAGCCTACTTCCTCGGCGCATCCACCTGATCCGTCTTGCTCCCACTCATATACGTCTTGCGTCCCGTTGGTATCGCTATTTACGAGAGGCTCCGAGCTATCGAAGAAGACCCGACTGCCATTCATAGACATCCACTGAGGTAGATACGTAAAGCTCCAGCTCACCGGCAAAAATCCGCCAATGCCACGCCCGGACTCCGCGTTTAGCTGTGGCGGCGTGTGACTTGGGCTACAAGACACACAAAACAACCGGCCGCCCCCGCCTGTCTGGAATACGTACACCTCCTCGAGTTTATTCCCATTGACTTCAGGTGAGTACTTGCCAACGCTCTGGTTGTTCGACTCGAACACCACACTGTTTCCATCCGGTGCAACCTCAGCCGTTCGGTGCCCCAAACCAGGCTGCCAGTCGCCGTAGAAACCCCCGGACCCTCCTGGTTCAATGGCTTCTTCGTTGTCCTTGGACGACAGTATGGCGATGAACTGTAGCTGACCGCCTTCGCGCAACACATAAAGGTTGTTTTCACCCGCTGTCGCTTCTACTCCTTGACCATTCTTATTAGTAGCTAGGACGCCGCGCGCGACGAAATATACGGTCGCGATATTTTCGCTGGCCCCGACGACTCCTTGCACGTTCGCCGCTTCATGCGAGTCCATCGTTAGATCCCTCAAATGACCATTGTCCACGTTGTATTCATACAGATCAGGCTCGCCAGGGGCCGCCGTGGAGCCAATCGTCAATCGGTTTTCATCGGTAAACAAGACACTCGAACCATCTCTACTCGCCGTCCAGAACCGACCGCCACCACTTACACCAGGACCCTGCGATGCGTCAATCTGCACGGTACGCGCCGTCAGGGAAGTCGGTTCCTCGCGTACGAACAGTCGTGTCAATCCGGACGGATCTTCCGCATCTACCGTTGTATTCAAATCGGTCCAAAACACCCGCGAACCATCTTGCGAAATCACATTTTCAAAATCAGGCTGATCACCAGAACTACCTGATCCTGCCCGCGGTGCGCCGAATGTTGCGTTCGCTTCTGATACACCACTTGGCAGAATATTTACCAAAGTCAAAGCGCCACCTGATGAGATGTACAAGTTATTGGCTTCTGCAACTTCGACCGCATTTCCCGTCAGCGCGCCATTCACCTCAAACAACAGCTCCCCAAAGGCTCCTAGACCGCCTGCGTACACCAGCTGGTGTACGCCTGCCCGCGGGTAAGTTATAGGCACGTGGTACGTCATAAATTCTTCTGGGAGCCCGGTCGGCGTCACCGAAAAGAAGGGCTGGTAGCCTTCTTCGCTACCGCTATTATCGTCGTGCGTGTAGAGAATGGGATAGCCTCCACCGGGTGCTCCTGCGGTCAGTGGGCCTGCTTCTGCTTCTGCAAAACCCGCGTTCAAGACCCCCACCGACAAGTTGCTGGAGAATGCCTGATAGAAGGCATACTTGCGGCCGGCGGGCTGTAGGCCTATCTGTGACCACCCGCCCCCCGACTTGCGCACCCCCAGGTACTCGCTACCCAAGCCAGCACCGCCATCACCAATGCCGCCAACAGTTGAATCACCTACATACGCAATAGCATTCCCATCGACCGATACCTGAAAAGGAAGCTTCGTTCGAGTGCCTCCCGTGCCTGTGTTTTGGATACCTTCTGCTATTGCCAAAGGGACGTAGACATCCGCTTCGTGATTTTCTGCTGGACTGACATTGCTATTTGGAGTAACCATTTCGTAGGCTCTACCGTCGGGCAGGCCCCCAGCCCATGCGGCACCACACCAGCACGACAAGAGACTGCTAGCCAATATCATTCCCAAGATGAGCCACCTAGCGGCGATGCTATTCGGCCGTGTCATCCTCAGTTCCTCCCACCTACGACGTTGCTCCCAGCGCACGCACAGAAAAGCGAGCCCGCCTGACAATAGCGTCCGACTGGCTCTGGTCTCTCTGGCACGAACTCTTTTAGCATATAAGAAGGTAAACCTAATAGAACTCAATGGGACGCCCGCGTGACCTTGCTGGCGCCCCATTGACTTCACTTCCAAAACAACTACATGCTCATTGCATTCCTAAACTAGCGGAAGCTCCATTTCGAGCCGTTCGCAGTTTTCAATAATGCCTTGCCGCCTTCGATGAAGGCCTTGTTTTTAGCGACTTCCAAGCTGTTGTTGCCTTCAGCTGAGCCGATCCCATCAATTAACTGCGATACTTCTTCACTCTGGCCCGTCGGTGCGTTGACCACGACAGCCCCTGTCACTGGTTTTTCGCCGGCTAGCGAACATGTCCCTTCGAAAACTAGCGTCGCGAAAGGTCCTGCGACTGTGGGCTTGAATAGGACTTTGTCGTCGGGGGAAACCCCGGTGGTGGTAGTTGCTGTGATAGGTTCGGTTTTGACGGTCGTTGGGTTTAGTTTACAGGTTTTAGGTTCGATCTCGCTGCAGCCTTCGAAAATGAGATGTTCTGCCGAAGCTTTTGTAGTACCTTCTATTTCCGGTTTCACCCCGCTGAGGCCGGCGCATGAAATCTTCAGGCTGAGGGTCGGAACGTTGAGTACAGCCTGTTCGTCGACTATTGCTTTTGTGGAGAGCGCTACTTTTTCTCCAGCTGCCAATGCTTTCCCGTTTACTTTCCATGCGGCGGACGCCGATGACGCGGCGACTGCACTGAGCGCGATTATCGCGATAAACGCCGCGAGAATCACCTTTGTCTTAGACATTATTGCGTGATCTCCTTTCACTCCTAGCTTGCCCCAAAACGGGGCAGCACCACAGGCCCCTGCCTACCCCTTCAAGGAGATGGTGGAACCGCAGCACTAAATGAGTGTTCTTGGGATTATTTTCAAATACCCCCTACTCCTGCCTCTAGCTCACAGCTCCCCCAGCTTTGATTGCCGGGGTGGCGCGAAAGCCATCTACAGGGGTATCCGATCCCGGCGGGTACGTCAATGGCGCCAGCGAGCAGTAGCTTCGACAGCGCCGAGAGCCGGTGCTCTAGACTTGCGTAAATGCCTGCTAATCAAGCATTTTTGCGGCTTGCGGGAACGCAATTTGAGTAAGAAACAAGGGGTACGCGCGGCGTGCGCTGCCGGGTTGACTGATTACCTGCGGGACATCTCTTCCGGACTACTATCCCGAGGTATGGAACTTGCTTGATTTCTTGTTGGGCCCTGTCGTGTTCCACCCTGTCGTGTTCCATCGGTCCGCGCGGATGGCGGTCGTCATCGACCCGGGCCCCGATCTCGACCGCCCCCAGCGGGCGCAATCGACTCACCGCAGGAGGGGACCAGCACCGATGAGCATCTCTACAGCTGAGGAGGCGATGAGCGTTTGCGCGCGGTAGAGTCGTCCACCATGACCGTGATTGGAGATCTACCGCTCATTGCCAGCGGCAAGGTGCGGCAGCTACACGATATGGGCCATGGGCGGCTACTGATGATCGCGAGCGACCGCATCTCGACCTACGACGCGGTCCACCCAACCCCGATCCCCGAGAAGGGCAAGGTCCTGACCGGCCTCTCGGTCTTCTGGTTTCAGCGCACCGGCGGGATCGTCGCCAATCACTTGATTTCCGCCACCGATGGCGTCCCCGCGGAGGTGGCCGGCCGCGCACTAGTCGTGCGCAGGCTCGAGATGCTCCCCGTCGAGTGCGTCGTGCGCGGCTACATCACCGGCTCGGGCTGGAAGGACTACCAGGCGACCGGCGCCGTCTCGGGGATCGCGCTTCCCGCGGGCCTGCGCGAGTCCGAGAAGCTGCCCGAGCCGATCTTCACTCCGAGCACGAAGGCCGACGTCGGCCACGACGAGGCGATCGACTTCGCGCGCGCCGCCGAGCTCGTCGGCGACCAGGCGCTGATGGAGCGCGTGCGGGACGTGTCGATCGAGCTGTACTCCTTCGCCGCCGAGCACGCGCGCGAGCGCGGCGTGATCCTCGCCGACACGAAGTTCGAGTTTGGGCTCGACGAGCGCGGCGAGCTGGTCGTCGGCGACGAGGTGCTCACGCCCGACTCCTCGCGTTACTGGCCTCTGGACGGCTTTGAGCTCGGCCGCGGTCAGCCGAGCTTCGACAAGCAGTACGTGCGCGACTGGGCCGCGGGCAGCGGCTGGGACAAGCGCCCGCCGGCGCCCGCGATCCCGGAGGACGTGGTCGAAGGCACCCGCGCGCGCTACGTCGAGGCCTACGAGCTGATCACCGGTGAGCCGTTTCAGGCCTGGCTCGATCGGACAGCTGCCCCCGCTTGATGCGCGCCCGCGTGCTGATCCGCCCGAAGGCCGGCATCCTCGACCCACAGGGCGAGGCGGTCGAGCACGCGCTGCCCGCGCTGGGGTTCGCGCAGGTCGCCAACGTGCGCGTCGGTCGCCTGGTAGAACTCGATCTCGACGATGCGAGCCAGCTGGAGGCCATGTGCGAGAAGCTGCTCGCCAACCCGCTGGTCGAGGACTACGAGATCGTCCTCGAGTGACTCCTCCACGGCTCACACAGGCACTGCTGTGCCTGACTTGTTGATCGCCCGATGAAGTTGTTGATCGCCCGATGAAGTTCGGCGTGCTGCGCTTCCCGGGCTCGTGCGACGAGGTCGACGCGCTCCTCGCCGCGCGGCGCGTCGGCGACGCCGAGCTGCTGTGGCACGGCGAGCGCGACCTCAAGGGAGCCGATGCGATCATCGTCCCCGGCGGCTTCTCTTACGGCGACTACCTACGCGCCGGTGCGATCGCGCGCTTCGCGCCCGTGATGGAGGCGGT
>Ga0210389_10005041_pt1 | contig 10245 bp, 8 predicted proteins | sample IncBWH28OmetaG_FD_160127 | JGI IMG/M metagenome (GOLD analysis project Ga0210389, IMG submission 160127) | Forest soil microbial communities from Barre Woods Harvard Forest LTER site, Petersham, Massachusetts, United States - Inc-BW-H-28-O ...
GTCGACGCCGACAGCACGCATGGCACCAGTGCGGATGGGTGGGTCGCAGGATCCAACCCACGCTCGTTCACCGCACAGCTGGCTGGTAGAGCGGTCTCGCCTTCGTGATCCTGGTGATCCACTTGACGAGTCCGCCTGGGCGCTGATCGCCCCGCCGCTGTGGGATTCGGTGTCTGGCACGCCCGGTTTGGGATGATTTGGGTCACACGCTTGCGCCCGGATTCACTGGCCATCAGCCCTAGCAGCTTAGGTATTCTAGATGGGGTGCGCCTGGGCGGAACTGCTGTGGCGAGCGTTGTTTTAGGTGCGGAAGTGCAGCCTTGGCTGCCCAAGGCGTGTCATCGTGCCTGCCCGGTGCGGATCAGCATGAAAGGAAGACGGTGAACGACTGTCCATCGCCGCGATTCAGGCTTCGAATCAGTTGTTTCACCACACTCGCTGGAGGCGTAGCCGACCCGTCACTGCCAGATCCCGCGCCTGGCTGACGGAAATGTGCACACGCTAATGGACGCGCAGATCGGCATTACCTCCGAGCGGGGGGCGGGCGATACTGGCCGCCGTCCCGCGCACTGGTCGCCGTGGCCGCTCGCGAAGGCGACCTGGATCCGGCACCAGGACCTGCTCAGGAATCTGCTCTACCTGCTTGCGACGACCGGTGTGACGTCGTCCATGGGAATTGTGTACTGGACCGTCGCGGCCCGGTTGTTTGCCCAGGAGGCCGTCGGCTACGGCACCGCCGCGATCTCAGCGATGACGCTGATATCGTCGATCGGAGTCTTCGGGCTCAGCACGCTTCTGATCGGCGACCTGCCGACACGGCAGGGCCGAGCCGGCCTAATCGCTGCGGCAATGCTGACCGCGGCGGCCGGGTCATTCATTCTCGCGGTGGGCTTTGTGTTGGTGGCACCGCACCTTACATCGCATTACAACGATATCGACGGCTCCATCCCCGCGGCCAGCTTGTTCTGCCTGGGCGTCGTACTGACTGCGTCCTCGGCGGTCTTTGACGCCGCCGCCATCGGCATGCAGCGCGGCGGCCTGCAACTAATGCGCAATATGGTGTTCGTCATCGTCAAGATGCTGACCCTGATATCTGTCGCGATAGTCATCCACTATTCGTCCGGCATTAGTATCTTTGCATCCTGGATTGCAGCAATTCCGCTGTCGCTTCTACTCGTCGCGATCCGGCTCTGGTTCTCGCGCGCCCGCGTCCTGGCCAGGCCGGACTGGGCGATACTGAGGAGCCTCGGCAGGCTACTTGCGGCGCACAATTGGCTGAACCTCGCATTGCAGGCCCCGTCGCTCGTGACGCCCGTGCTCGTAGCGTCGCTGCTGACCCCGGCGACAAACGCTGCCTACTACATCGCGATGACCATATGCACTGGCCTGTTCATCCTGACGGCGCACATGTCTACCGCGCTGTTCGCGGTGGCAGCCGGTGATCCGAAACTGATCTCGCGGAAGCTGCGCTTTGCCCTCCGAATGTCGCTCCTGCTGGGACTACCCGGAATGGCAGTCCTGGTACTGGGCGCCCACTTCATTCTGGGCGTGTTTGGCGCCGGCTACGCCCAGATTGCGACCGTACCCATGCAGCTGCTAGCCCTCAATTTCATTCCAGTGTTGCCGAACTCCTTCTACATCTCGGTCTCGCGCGCCAGCGGGCGACTATCGCGCGCGGCGACTGTCGTGACCTGCTTCGGCGCCGTAGATGTCACTGCAGTGGTCATCGGCTGTATGCGAGACGGCCTGGTCGGCATGGCCGCCGCGGGGCTCATTGTGACCACTATCGAGGCGCTAGTGACTACGCCCGTTGTGGTCCGAGCAGCCATCGGCTCCGGACGACACAGACACGCGACGACGCCAGCGACTGCCCGCGCGCGCGTAGCGCCTCCACCGCCACGGCTGGTGCTGGATGGCGCCAGCCGTGAAGTCCTCGACTATCGGCAGCAGGCAGGCCTGGCATTGCTGTTTTCCATGTCGACGCCGGCACCCGTCATCTTTATGGCCAATCCGGCCGAGGAACAGAACACCTGGCAGCACCGCACCAGAGCTCCGGCCCCGGCGCCAGCGCGGGAGCGCCAGCCTAAGCCTTGAGGCTCTAGGCGGTCGGCGAAGCTGGTCTGGCCGTCGCCGATCTCGTCTCGCGGTCAAGCGAGTCAGGCAAGCGCGGCGCCCGCGGATGCGGCCCGCAGCGCGGCCGCATGCTGTGCCAGCCACGAGGTAGCACTGAAGCGCTGGGCGGACTCGGCTATCAAACGATCGCGATTGGACATGTAGTCGACCCGGTTCGCAACCAGGAGCTCCATGGCCGCCGCCAATTCCTCGCGGTTAGCTTGTGGCCGGTATTGCGCTGCGGCGGACGCCGCCCAGTCCGCCCTGAGCGGATCGCCGAGTGGATTAGACACCACATAGCCGCGGGAGGGATCCCCGGCGATCTGCTCTCGAGCTCCGCTGACGTCAGCGATAACCACAGGCAGCCCTGAGAACAGCGCTTCCATTGAAGCAAGCGGCCAGCCCTCGAAGAACGAGTCGAGGACGAACCCATCCCCCGCCGCGAGCAACTGACCGGGCGTCGGAATGTGATCACGCAAGTGAATACGCTCCCGGCACGACAACGTGTCCCGGAGCTGCAGGACCCGGCGATAGTATCTCGGCTCATCGATCCTGCCGGCGATGGCAAGATGCACTTCCGGCCGATTCGCGGCCACATCGGCGAACGCGGCCACGAGCCCGTAGCTGTTCTTCACCATACAGTGCCGACCAAGAGTTACGAACAGGAATTCGTCTGTCAGGCCAAGCCAGTCGCGGACCGCGGCTCGGTCTAGAACCGCAAAGCGTTCGTCGTCAACGCCGTTCGGGATAGTAACGATCCGCTCGGGGGGAAAATCTGGATTGACCGCGAGCTGCTGTTGGCGGAGCATTTCTGAAACCGCCACAACTCCCAGGAAGCCGCCACTGCGCGCCCCGGCGCTGTGCCAATGCCAGTCTCGGCCGACATGCCCGTTGATACCATGCAGGTTGTCTATGTAGGGCACGCCTAGCCGCCTGGCCAGATCGAAGGTCCAAGCGGGAGCGCCATGCGCGCTAATGACGTCGGGGCGCCATTGCTTTGCCCACTCGAACGCCTGGCTCGGCTCGGCTGCGAAGACCTCAACCCCTTTTGACTTGAGCATCAGGGCGGTACGTCCAGTGAGCTGCCCGTCTACCATTGCGTCGGAACTAGTGCAAAGTACGGCGGTCTCCAGGCCGCGAGACGGCAGCCGACGCGCCAGGAAGGCGACTACTTCGCCCAGCCCGCCGGTGCGCAAAGCAGGAGTCACGATCAGGCATCGCAATATCGGATCAGCACCAACCACGTGGGTCTCAGGCAGCGACAGTGAAGATTCTGCTGTCGGAATCCCCTCCGGACTGTCAGCGAGACTCGCTAGCGGATTCGCCTCGCTGCGACCCGATCTGGGCCGGACTACGAGTGGCGCCGACCAGTCGTCAATCTGCACTGCCGGCCGACGACGGTCGATCGACATAGCGATGCGATGCCAGGCACTGCCCAAGTGAAGCAGAAGCATCACTCGGCGGGCCAGTAGTCCGGGCCGAACCGCGTCGCTGGTCGCTCTGGCGGTAGTCATCATCTTGGCTAGCAAAGAGATTGCCTCTCCATCGGTGGCTCAGGCGATGGGCTAACTAGAAGCGGTCGCCTAGCTGACAACCGCCCAATAATAGGGCCTTAAGCTCCGCCAACTGTCGAGATCCCGGTTTGCAGCACACCTGATCTGCAGTGTCAGCAGTGCTCTGTAGGTCTGGGTCACATGACTGCCGAGCAGCCGGGAGGCAAGCGCTCGACAGTCCCGCGCAACTTTCAGCCAAAAAGTATAGAAACAAGCCTAAGTCAGACGATAGCATTGCTTCTCGGACGTGTCGCATTTGCGAACGGCAGCGGCCGCCAGCCGGGTTCAGGAGACTGGAATTGGGTGTCTGGGGAGTACTCTCGTCGGCGGCAATCTGTAAGTTGCCGATCGGAGTCAGGCGCCGGGCGCTCTTCGCTCGCGCTAACCACCGGCTCCCGCGCTTCAGTAACCCTTCGTCCTTCAATGACAAGGTGAACTGGCGGATCTTCCATGACCAGCGTCCATTGCTGGAATGGACCTGTGACAAGCTAGCCATGAAAGACCATGCTGGCCGCGTTGAGGGCCTTCATATTCCGCGCACGCTATGGGCGGGCACGAACCTCGAGGAACTGACTTCCGCCGGGCTGCCGGAGCACTGGGTCCTGAAGCCGAATCATAGGTCCGGGTCCGTGTACTTCGGCCACGGCCAGCCTGATATCGAGCAACTGTCGGTGCTGACGGCGGGATGGCTTCGCCGGGTCGAGTCTGAGGTCCTGGGCGAGTGGGCTTACTCCAAAGCGCGGCCCATGCTCTTGGCCGAGGAGCTCATCGGCACCCCAGGCTCGCCGCCTCCCGATTACAAGTTCTTCGTGTTCGAGGGCGATGTCGCGGCAGTGCAGGTTGATGTGGGCAGGCATTCCGTGCACCAGCGCCGTCTCTACCTGCCTGATTGGTCGCCGTTGAACGTCAGATATGGCAGATACTCGCTGCCGCCACTCGAGCCGCCTCCCGTAGCGCTAGATCGCATGCTCGCACTGGCGGCGGAACTCGGGACAGGATTCGACTTCATCCGGATCGATCTTTATGACATCGACGGACGCGTTTTCTTCGGTGAGTTCACGCCCTACCCGTGCAGCGGGCTCGACCGATTCGTGCCGGCATCGTTTGACGCAGAGCTAGGTGCCAGGTGGAAGCTTCCGAAGCCGGGCCAGCAGCTAGGTCGCTAGCCTTCGCCGTGCGGACGCGGCCAGATAGCCTCCGGCAGCTGCCACGAACCCCGTCACTGTAGCGGCGATCCGTAGCATGGCGCTGGCGTCGCCCTTGCAGAACTTGCGCAGGTCGCGCAATATTGCCGCGGGCAGCACCGCGAGCACTTGGCGTCGCTCCCGTTCCAGGCCTGCGTTGGCGCCGGCCAGCCTGACTACTGCTGCTTTGGATTGCCCCTCGTGCCAATTGCGGCGTACGAAGTAACTAAAAGTGACCCGCTCTCGGCTAACGTTGTGGTCCACAACGGCGGCCGGGACATACAAGACTGCCGATCCCGGCTGACTAGCGGTGAGCCGGATCGCTAGCTCGGTTTCCTCGCAGCCTCGGGGTTTGGTGCCGACCCGCCCAATGACAGAGTCAAAGCCGCCGACGGCCAGCGCCTCCGCCGTTCGCATGCTCATATTGGCGCCAATGGGATTGCGCACGACACTCGTCGTGTCTGGCAGGCCGCGGTAGCTGCAGCCGACGACCCAGTAGAACTCGGCCGGCATCCAGCCGGGCGTGCCTGCAGGCCACACAGGGTAGATGCCGCCGCCGGTAGCGACGACCTGTGGGTCGTCGTAGGGCTGCACGAGGGAAGCTAGCCAACCGGGTCGCGCGGCCGCGTCGTCATCGAGGAAAGCAGCTATGCCGCAAGCCGCTGAGCGCAGCCCGGTATTGCGGGCGCCGGACAGGCCAGGTGCGCCTTCGCTGTCAAGCACCGTCAGGTCGGGGTACTCCTCGCGTGCTCTAGCCGCGAGACGCTCATTGTGATCAATGACGAGGAGCAACTGCTTCGGCCCGGGCTCCTGAGCCAGCACAGACTGCACCGCAGCCTGGGTGAGAGCCCATCTCGCCTCGGTATAGGCACAAATGATCACTGTGACGTCAAGTTGACCGCCAACATCGTGCCCTGCCGGGATGTCCCTGACAGCGGGCTGCGAGTGGAGCGCGGACAAGCCGGTCATGTCAGCTCGGCGCAGCTCTCTGAGTGGCTGGCGGCGGCCGCCATAGCCTGTGCGGGCACACTGGCATAAACGGGCGCCGGGACGGCGAAGGCCTTCGCGCCGTTTCTGGCCGCATCACGGTGCTGTCGCCACTCGCGAACGATCACCTTAGCGATCCGGAATCCGTCCAGCACGATGTGCAGGTTGCTCACGCCAAACACGCGCTTGTGCTCGAAGCTCGGCACCTCGTGGACGATCAGACCAGCCTCGGCTGCCCGGATGTTCATCACCGTCTCGACTTCGAAGCCGGCACAGTCCAGCGCCAACGTCTCCAGATGGCGGGCCCAGAAGGCGTTGTAGCCATAGCAGAGGTCGGTGTAGCTGGTGCCGAAAAGACGGTTGACCAGGGCGCCTAGGAACCTGTTCCCCCACCGCCGCGAGACGGTCAGGTCGGCGCTTCCGCCGCCGCTGGCGAACCTCGATCCCTTGACGAAATCAGCTCCGGCAACCAGTGCGGTCACGAAGCGCAAAATCTCACTGCCGTCGGTCGAGCCATCCGCGTCCATCATCACGATGATGTCGCCCCGACTGGCGCCAAAACCGGCCAGGAGCGCATCCCCCTTACCGCGCCCCGCCTGCATCACGACGTTGACGTCAGGCCTGAGCCGTTTGGCGACAGCCACCGTGTCATCCGTAGACCGGCCGTCAACCAGTACCACTTCATGAACCCATGACGGCACCGACGCGAACACATGCGGGAGGTTCTCGGCTTCGTTCATCGCCGGAATGATGACGCTGACGGTGGCGGTGATGGCGATCTCCTCCGAGATCGGCTGATAGGTCGGCGCCGTAACAGCCGTGGCAGTCTGGGCCTGCCTGGCTGCGACGGCAGCCAGCACCGGCGCTCGCCGGTCAGTCAGCCCCGTCTCGAGCCAACGGTTAACCGCCATCCCTCACCCCTTCAAAGCCCGCTGATGCCCAGGCGCGCATGCCAGCTTGTGGCGAACATCAGCAACAGACCGAGCTCTAGATCTCACGCGTTACAGACACGTGAGTATTAGAGAGACGCGCGGCAGCCAGCCCAGGTTTACTCAGTCGGCGAACTTAAGCCGCGTTGACGACAGATCGCAGCGACAAAGTGAGCATCCTGGTCAGCCTGCGTCGGTGATCATTGCGGCGCCGAGCGTGGCGCCGGTCGCCTCGTCGATCAGGATCAGTCCGCCGGTCATCCGGTTGCGCGCGTACGGATCGCAGAACAGCGGCTGCGTGACTCGCAGCGACACCCTGCCGATCTCGTTCAGGCCGAGCTGCGTCGCCGCCTCGTCCCGGTGCAGGGTGTTGACGTCGAGCCGGTAGTGCAGGTCACGCACGATGGCCTTCACGGTCCGCGTCGTGTGCTTGATGATCACGCGGCCGCCGGCAGATAGCGACCGTACGTCGCTCATCCAGCAGACCATCGCCTCGATGTCCTGGGTTGACGATGGCTGGTTGTGCGGGCGGCAGAACATGTCCCCGCGCGAGACGTCCAGGTCGTCGGCGAGGAGCAGCGTCACCGACATCGGCGGGAACGCCTCGGGCACCGGGCCCCTGGCCGTGTCGATACGGCTGATCGTGGTGGTCAGACCGGATGGCAGGTGCATGATCTCGTCGCCGGGCTTCAGCACGCCGCCCGCGATCTGGCCCGCGTAGCCGCGGTAGTCGTGCAGCTCCGGGTCGGTGGCCTGGTGCGGCCGGATCACGTACTGGACCGGGAACCGGACGTCGATGAGGTTGCGGTCCGACGCGATGTGCACATGCTCCAGGTGGTGCAGCAGCGACGGGCCGTCGTACCACGGCATGTTGCCTGACCGCTGGACCACGTTGTCGCCGTGCAGCGCCGAGATTGGGATGAACGTCAGGTCGCCGATCTCCAGCTTGACCGCGAAGGCGGTGAACTCCGCGACGATCCGGTCGAACACCTCCGAGCTGTAGTCGACCAGGTCCATCTTGTTGACCGCAAGTACGAGGTGCGGGACCCGTAGCAGCGTGGCGAGGAAGGCGTGCCGACGGCTCTGCTCGGTGAGCCCGTTGCGCGCGTCGACGAGCACGATCGCCAGATCGGCGGTGGAAGCCCCGGTGACCATGTTGCGTGTGTACTGAATGTGACCAGGCGTATCCGCGATGATGAACTTCCGCCGCGGCGTCGCGAAGTAGCGGTAGGCGACATCGATCGTGATGCCCTGCTCGCGCTCGGCCCGCAGGCCGTCGGTCAGCAGCGCCAGGTTGGTGTACTCCTCGCCGCGCTCCCTGCTGGTCCGCTCGACCGACGCCAGCTGGTCCTCGAAGATCGCCTTGGAGTCGTAGAGCAGGCGGCCGATGAGGGTGCTCTTGCCGTCGTCTACCGAGCCGGCCGTGGCCAGGCGCAGGATGTCCATGTGCCGTCCGCCGTCGGCGGCGTCGCCGCTCGCGCCGGGCTGGGTAACGGTCATCAGAAGTAGCCTTCCCGCTTGCGGTCTTCCATGGCAGCTTCGCTGGCCCGGTCATCAGCCCGAGTCTGACCGCGCTCGGTGATCCGGGTGGCCGCGATCTCCGCGATCACCTGGGCGACAGTGCTGGCCGTCGATTCCACCGCACCCGTGCACGTCATGTCACCGACCGTCCGGTAACGGACGCGCGTCTCGAACAACTGCTCGTCCTCGCCCCTGGTCACGAACTCGCTGTCGGCGAGCAGGATGCCGTCGCGCTCGAACACCGTACGGGTGTGGGCATAGTAGATCGACGGTATCTCCAGTCCCTCCCGCTCGATGTAGTGCCAGACGTCCAGCTCGGTCCAGTTCGACAGCGGGAACACCCGGATGTGCTCGCCGCGGCGGATCCGGGTGTTATAGATGCTCCACAGCTCCGGCCGCTGATTCTTGGGGTCCCACTGGCCGAACTCGTCGCGGAACGAGAACACCCGCTCCTTTGCCCTGGCCTTCTCCTCGTCCCGGCGGGCGCCCCCGAAGACCGCGTCGAACCTGTTGTCGGCGATCGCGTCGAGCAGCGCCGTGGTCTGGAGCCGGTTCCTGCTCGCAAACCTCCCGGTCTCTTCGACCACCTTGCCGGCGTCAATGGCCTCCTGTACCGACGCGACAACGAGGCGCGCGCCGATCTCGGCGACCCGGCGGTCGCGATAGTCGATGACCTCGGTGAAGTTGTGCCCGGTGTCGACGTGCATGACAGGGAACGGGATCTTCGCAGGCCAGAACGCTCGCTCCGCCAGCGCCAGCATCACGATCGAGTCCTTGCCGCCCGAGAACAGCAGGACCGGCCGCTCGAACTCCGCTGCAACCTCGCGCATGATGTGGATCGACTCGGCCTCGAGCACGTCGAGCTGTGACAGCAGGTAGTCACCTCGGGGTGAGGTCATGGCTGAGGCTCCGGATCACTGGGCGTCGGCGGGTGGTCGGGTCCTGGCGCTGGCCGGCTCGCTGGCGCCGATGCACGAGCGATCGCCGACAGCAGGCCAGGGGCCAGCCAGGCTGGACAGATCAGGATATCCGGTATCGACACGTCAGCCTGGTTGTACACCAGGGCCGAGCCATCAATCCGGGAGGCGTGCAGGCCGGCCGCACGGGCGACAGCCACCGGCGCCGCTGAGTCCCACTCGTACTGCCCGCCCGCGTGGATATAAGCGTCGTACTCGCCGCGGATGACGGCGGCGGCCTTGGCCCCGGCCGAGCCCATAGGCACCAGCTCGGCGCTGAGGTCAGCGGCCAGCTGCTGCACGAACGCCGGGGGACGCGATCGGCTGACGAGGATCCGCAGGCCGGCGGGCAGCGCTGCCCGACCGTCAGGGATAAGGGCAGGGAACGGGGCCGCCCCCGGGCTCGCCTCGTAGTCCGCGGTGCTGAGCGCGAGGCCCTGGGCCGGCAGCGCAACCGCACCGGCCGATAGGTCACCCCGTTCCCACAATGCGACGTGCACCGCCCAGTCCGACCGAGCCGGCTCGCCGAACTCCCTGGTGCCATCGAGCGGATCGACGATCCAGACCCGCGCGGCGGCGAGCCGGGCCGGGTCATCCTTGCCCTCCTCGGACAAGATCGCGTCGTCCGGGCGGTGCCGGGCGAGCTCGGCGGTGAGGAACTCATGAGCCGACAGGTCGCCCGCCTTACGCAGGTCATCGCCGGAGGAGGCCGGATCGGCCCGTAGCGCTATCAGCCGGCGTCCTGCCGAGACGGCAAGGTCGCTGGCGAGTTCATGATCGCTGGCGTTGAGTGTCAGTGCTGGGCTCCGGTTCCGTGCAGATGAATCTTATCCAACTCAGATGGGCCGAAATCGCCCACAGGCGACCTGGCCACACGGCTAGTGCATCTCGTTCTGCGCAACAGCCAGTCCGCGTTCCATCAGGAGCCGCGCTGAATCCGCGGCCCGGCCGAGGATCTCCGGCAGTTCCTTTCGCTCCGCGGCCGAGAAGTCATGCAACACGA
>Ga0210389_10005042_pt1 | contig 10244 bp, 6 predicted proteins | sample IncBWH28OmetaG_FD_160127 | JGI IMG/M metagenome (GOLD analysis project Ga0210389, IMG submission 160127) | Forest soil microbial communities from Barre Woods Harvard Forest LTER site, Petersham, Massachusetts, United States - Inc-BW-H-28-O ...
CCGGCACCACGGCGTCGATCAGTTTCAGCGCCTTGGCCTTGTCGAGATTGACGGCCTCGCCCTTCAACAAGAGCTGCATGGCGTCCTGCGGCGATACGATGCGCGGCAAACGCTGGGTGCCGCCGCCGCCCGGGAACAGCCCGACCTTGATTTCCGGCAGTCCGACGCGCGTCTTGGGATTTTGCGCGGCGACGCGATAGTGACAGGCGAGCGTCAGTTCGAACGCGCCACCGAGCGCGAGCCCGTTGATCGCGGCGACCCAGGGCTTGCCGGAGGTTTCGAGCGCGCGAAACACCAGCGAGATCTTCCGGCTCTCGTCGAACAGCGCCTGGTTGGCCGCGACCTCGCCCTTGGCCTTGAGCAGATCGGCGTAGCGGCGGCTCATGCCCTCAAGCATGGAGAGGTCGGCGCCGGCCGAAAACGCCTCCTTGCCCGAGGTGACGACGACGCCCTTGACCGCGGCATCGGCCGAGGTCTGCTTCACGATCTCCTCGAGCTCGTTGATCGTGGTCTCATCGAGCACGTTCATCGAACGACCAGGAATATCCCACGTCACGAGCGCAATGCCGTCAGCGTCGGTCTCTACCTTGAAATTCTTGAAGGCCATTTGCCGCTCCTAAGGTCCGAAGGATAGTTTGTGCTCGCCACAGTAATGGTCTTCTCTCTCCCTCCTTGCGGGGGAGGGGAGAGGAGGCTTTGGCGCAAAATTACACGCGCTCGATAACCGTGGCGGTGCCCATGCCGCCACCGATGCACAGAGTGACCAGCGCGGTCGACTTGTTGCTGCGCTCGAGTTCGTCGAGCACCGTGCCGAGAATCATCGCACCCGTGGCGCCGAGCGGATGGCCGAGCGCGATCGCCCCGCCATTGACGTTGATCTTGGCGTTATCGATGTCGAAGGCCTGGATGTAGCGCAGCACCACCGAGGCGAACGCCTCGTTCAATTCAAACAGGTCGATGTCGGATTTTTTCATGCCCGAACGTTCGAACAGCTTTTTCGTGACGTCGACCGGGCCGGTCAGCATCATGGCGGGCTCGGAGCCGATACTGGCGAAGGCGCGAATCCTGGCGCGCGGCTTCAATCCGTGCTTGCTGCCCGCTTCCTTGCTGCCGAGCAGAACCCCGCCGGCGCCGTCGACGATTCCCGACGAATTGCCGGCGTGATGGACGAAATTGATGCGTTCGATTTCGGGATGCGACTGGATCGCCACCGCATCGAAGCCACCCATCTGCGCCATCTGTACAAATGATGGCTGCAATTGCCCGAGCGACTGCATCGTCGTCGTCGGCCGCATATGCTCGTCCTTGGCGAGAATGGTGAGCCCGTTGACATCCTTCACCGGGACCACCGATTTATTGAAACGGCCCTCGTCCCACGCCTTCGCCGCGCGCTGCTGGCTCCGCACCGCATAGGCATCGACGTCGTCGCGCGAAAAGCCGTATTTGGTCGCGATCAAATCCGCCGAGACGCCTTGCGGCATGAAATAGGCGGGCACGGCGATCGAGGGATCCATCGGCCAGGCGCCGCCGGACGAACCGATGCCGACGCGGCTCATGGATTCCGCGCCACCACCGATGGTGAGTTCGTTCTGTCCGCTCATGATCTGGGCCGCGGCAAAATTCACCGCATCGAGGCCGGAAGCGCAGAAGCGGTTGATCTGCACGCCCGGAACGGATTCACCCAAGCCCGCTTGCAGCGCCGCGAAGCGCGCGATGTCGGAGCCCGCTTCGCCGACCGGATCGACCACGCCGAGCACGACGTCGTCGACGTCACCTTCCGCCAGATTGTTGCGCTCCTTGAGCGCCTTCAGCGGCGCGGTGGCGAGCGCAAGCGCTGTCACCTCGTGCAACGCGCCATCGGCCTTGCCGCGGCCGCGCGGCGTGCGAACGTGATCGTAGATATATGCCTCAGGCATGATGCCCTCCCGGTATGAGGATCATAGTTCAGTAGCGAACGCGGATTCGAGCGGCCCGCGGGAAGAAATTTCTCCGATCAGAAGGCCTCAGCCGCCAATTCCATCATGGTCGCGCTTCCGCTCTGGATGCGCGCCAGATGCACCGACGTTTCCGGCAATATCCGTTCCACGAAGAAACGGCCCGTCACGAGCTTGGTCGTCAAATAGGAGGTCGTGTCGCCGCCCGCAATCTTGTCGTGGGCGACTTTCGCCATCTTCGCCCACATATAGCCGAGCGTGACCAGGCCGAACAGTTCCAGGTAATCGGTGGCGGCAGCGCCGGCATTGTCGGGCTTCATCATGGCATTCTGCATCAGCCAGGAGGTGGCCTGTTGCAGGTGGCCGAGCGCGGTGGACAACGGCGTGACAAAAGGCTTCATCGCCTCGTCGCCCGCGTGCTCCTTGGCGAAGGCGCCGACCTCGCCAAAGAAGGACATCACCGCACGGCCGCCGTCACGCGGCAGTTTGCGCCCGACGAGATCGAGCGCCTGAATACCATTGGCGCCTTCGTAGATCATCGCGATGCGCGCATCACGCACGAACTGCTCCATGCCCTGCTCGGCGATGTAGCCGTGCCCGCCATACACCTGCTGTGCCTGGACCGCGTTGGCAAAGCCGGTCTCGGTGAGAAAACCCTTCAAGACGGGGGTCATCAGCCCCATGTGATCGTCCGCGGCCTCGCGATCCTTCGGATCGCTGGAGCGGTGAGCGACGTCGCTCTTGAGCGCAGTCCATACCACCATCGCGCGCGCCGCTTCGTTGAAGGCGCGAATCGTCAGCAACGTGCGGCGCACGTCCGGGTGGACGATGATCGGATCGGCCGGCTTGTCCGGCGCTTTCACACCCGACAACGCTCGGCCCTGCAAGCGATCGCGCGCATAGGCGACCGCGTTCTGGTAGGCGACTTCGGACTGCGCCAGCCCCTGCACGGCAACGCCCAGCCGCGCCTCGTTCATCATCACGAACATGCCCTGCATGCCCTTGTTTTCCTCGCCGATCAGCCAGCCAGTGGCGCCGTCGTAGTTCATCACGCAGGTGGAATTGCCGTGAATACCCATCTTGTGTTCGATCGAACCGCAGGTGACGCCGTTGCGCGCACCGAGCGATCCGTCGGCATTGACGAGGATTTTCGGCACCACGAACAGCGACACGCCCTTGATGCCGGCGGGCGCGCCCTCGATTCTGGCGAGCACCAGATGGATGATGTTGTCGGCCAGATCGTGCTCGCCGGCCGAGATGAAAATCTTGGTGCCGGTTATCCTGTAGCTGCCGTCGGCCTGCTTGACCGCCTTGGTGCGCAGCAGGCCGAGATCCGTGCCGCATTGCGGCTCGGTGAGATTCATGGTGCCGGTCCATTCGCCGGCCACCATCTTCGGCACGAACATCGCCTTCTGCTCGGGCTTGCCATGCACAATCAGCGCCGCCGTCGCGCCCATCGTCAGCCCGCCATACATCGAAAACGCCATGTTCGCCGAACACTGGAATTCGGTGACGGTCTGGCTCAACACCACGGGCAATCCCTGTCCGCCATATTCCGTCGGCGCCGAAAGCCCGAGCCAGCCGCCTTCGGCGACTTGCTTGTACGCCTCCTTGAACCCCTTCGGGGTCGTCACGCTGCCATCGTCATGCCGGGTGCAGCCTTCGAGGTCGCCAGTGCGGTTGAGCGGCTGCAGCACTTCCTCGCTGAGTTTGGCGGCCTCGCCCAGGATCGCGTCGCGAACGTCCGCAGAGGCATCGCTAAATCCGGGCAGATTGTCGTAACGGTCGATCTGGAACACGTCGTTGAGCAGAAAATTGACGTCTTCCAGAGGGGCTTTGTAGATCGGCATGACGTTCTCCCGGCGAGGGTATCGGTGGGACGCGATATTAGAATCGGACCACTAGCAGCGGACCTTAACTGTTTACCTGGGTCGAGGGCAGCACCTATCGGAGGCGGTGTGACGGTCTTGCGAGCCGCGTCATAGCGGCTTCGCCAGTTGCTCCCCCATCAGGCGATGCAGCAGATTGACGGCTTTCAGCGGGCGGACCATCACCTTGAAATGCGTGATGCGATCATCCGCATCGAAGCTGATGATATCGACGCCGTTGATCGTGATCCCGTCGACCTCGGTGGTGAATTCGAGCACGGCGCCGCTGTTGCTGGTCCATTCGCCGCCATAGCTAAAGGCCGGGCCCGCCAGAACCTTGGTCGCGCTCGTCAGATATTTAAAAGTGATGTCGCGGCCGCGCTGCGGCGTGTGCACCACGGGGCTTTCGAACACGGCGTCCGGATGCAGCAAATCCCAAAGCGCAGCGTGATCGCCGGATTTGATGAAGCCGTGCCACTTTTGAAGGCCGATCAGTGTCAAAGACGCCTCCCGCGGACGACAGCGTGTGCAGGGCTGTAAGGTAGCTTGCGCCGCGACTCTCCATATGCATATTGACGCATATGCATCAATATGCATAAAGTCAAGTCCGTATTCTAAATCATCCGAAATCGAAAGAGATTCGGTATTTGGCGCTCGCTGACGCAATCCTCGCCTGCCTGACGGAGCGTCCGATGACGGGCTATGAGCTCGCCAAGACGTTCGATTCCTCGATCGGCTTTTTCTGGAAGGCCGACCATCAGCAGATCTACCGCGAGCTCTCCAAGCTGCGCGACCGCGGCCACATTCATGGACGCGAGGTCGTCCAATCCGGCAAACCGAACAAGCTGGTCTATACGCTGACCGCGGAAGGCCGTGCCGCATTCAGGCATTGGGCGGCCCGCCCTTCGACCCCGGCTTCGATCAAAGACGACCTCCTGGTGCGGATTTATGCGCTCGACAGCGTCGATATCGAGCCCCTGCGCACTGACCTTATGGCGAGATTGGAGCATCACCGCGACCGCTATCAGCGCTACGAGCGCATTCTGCACAAACGCTTTCCGCAAGGCACCGCTGCACCGGCCGACATGGGCAAGCTGCTCGGGCTCCGCATCGGTCTTCGACACGAGCGAATGGTGGCGGAGTGGTGCGAGGAGGCGATCACGGCGCTTTCGGCGATGTCGGGCGCAACTAGCGTCATACAACTTGACCCGGGAACCCGGGAGCGGACCGGCTCCGACGACTAAAAGAGCTGGCCGCAAACTTTAGGGTTCCGCGGCCCCATTCCTTAACCCGTTATTTACCGTGACGCGAAAAAGTCGAGCTGCAGAGGCAGACGACCCGCGCCGAATTCGATTGTCTCACCTTCGGGACGTGCGGGGAGGCCGGAGGCGCCAGGTGGGGCGCTGGAGCGGAACCGGACGACAGCATGAATTCGCGCGTATCGTGGAGTAATGAAGGCATCGATCCCTCCGTCCGGGAACGGGCCGAGGCCGCCGCTCGCCGTGCCGGCGTGTCGTTGAGCGACTGGCTCAATCACACTTTGGGCGATTCCGCTGTTCCGAACTTTCGTGCCCCCAGCGATCAGCGGCAGGCGATGCCCGCCCGCGAAAGCCACGACGTCGTCGACATCCACCAGCGGCTCGATGAGATCGCCCGCCAGATCGATCAGATTTCGCAAGCGCGGCCCCGTAACGAGGCACCGCGCAACGAACCACCCGTCGCGCGGCAGTTGAACGATGCCATTGCGCGCCTCGATGCGCGGCTATCGCAGATTTCCAGCCCGGCCCCGCTGCGTCAGCGCCAGCCACAGGAACGGCAGCGCCAGACCGAGATGGTCGAGCGCGCGGCGACGCAGGTCTATCGGCCCTCGCCTCCCCTCAACCCGGCCTCGCTCGATTCGGCGATCGCGGAAATTTCCGCGCGCCAGAACGAGCTCGACAATTTTGCGCCTTCCTCGGTGCAGCGCAGCGCCCCACCGATTGCGCCGGCTGCCGCCTATGCTCCGCCGCCAGCGGCGCCCGCGGGCCCCGACTTTTCTTCGCTGGAGCGGCATCTCGCCAAAATCACAAGCCAGATCGAGTCTCTCAGAAGGCCCGATCACATCGACCAGTCGATCTCGGCCTTCCGCGCCGAACTCGCCGAAATTCGCCAGGCCATCACCGAAGCGATGCCACGCCGGGCGATCGAATCGATCGAAGGCGAGATCCGTTCGCTCGCACGCCGCATCGACGATACCCGCCAGAACGGCATCGACGGCGACGCGCTTGCCGGCGTCGAACGCACGCTTGGCGAAATTCGCGAAGTACTGCGCTCACTGACGCCGGCCGAGCAACTCGCAGGCTACGACGAGGCGATCCGCAATCTCGGCGCCAAGCTCGATCAGATCCTGCGGGCGAACGACGACCCGTCCACGATCCATCAACTCGAAGGCGCCATCGCAGCACTTCGTGCCATCGTCTCCAACGTCGCATCCAACGACGCGCTGGGCCGCCTCAGCGATGACGTGCACGCCTTGTCGGCCAAGGTCGACCAATTGGCGCGCAACGATGGCCACGCGGATTCGCTGGCCGCGCTGGAACAGCGCATTGCCCTCCTGACCTCGTCGCTGGAGAGCCGCGACCAGCGGCCCTCGGGCAACGACAACTCCGAGCAGATCGAGGGCGCCTTGCGCGCCCTCTCCGATCGCCTCGACCGCATGCCGGTCGGCAATGACAATGTGTCCGCCTTCGCCCATCTGGAACAGCGCGTTTCCTATTTGCTCGAAAGGCTTGAGGCCTCCGGCGACCAACGGTCCGGTAATCTCGGACGGGTCGAGGAAGGCCTTCAGGATATTCTGAACCATCTCGAACGCCAGCACGCCAGCTTCGCGACCTTTGCTGCCAATAGCCGCAGCGAGCCGGCCGACCAGGACGGCGGGCTAGCCGATATCGTCAAGCGCGAATTGTCCGATATCCGTTTCAGCCAGGCGACAACCGACCGCCAGACACAGGAATCCCTGGAAGCCGTTCACAACACGCTTGGCCATGTGGTCGACCGGTTGTCGATGATTGAAGGCGATTTGCGTAACGTGCGCGCCCAACCCGTGGCACCGCAGGCGGAAGCGCCGAGCTACGCGGCGTCTGGTCTTTCTACGCCAGAGCCTTCCTATGCGGCGCCGGCCGCGACACCCGAGCCGCCACTTGCGGAGCCGGAGGCTCTGCGGGTTGCGAGCGCGCCGCAGACCAAACCGGAATTACCCAATCCTGCCGCGACCCAAGAAACATTCGCCGCGGCCCCGCGGGATTTCCATGCGGTTTCGCCAGCCCCCGCACCAGCGGCCTTGCCCCGCACGATCAGCGAAATCCTGGAGCCGCATGCGGCGCCCCCTCGCGTTGCAATCGAGCCCGCCCTGCCGCCCGATCATCCGCTCGAGCCTGGTACGCGGCCGTCGGCACGTGCCGCTTCGCCGTCGGAACGCATCGCGGCCTCCGAGAACGCCATCAGCGAAATCCCCGCGGCCACGCCGCGCGAGCCGGTCAGCACCTCAAGCTTCATCGCCGCCGCACGCCGCGCCGCGCAAGCCGCAGCCGCCGCGCCGCCGCCCGACAAGGCTGCAAAGGCCGGAAAGAAGGCCCCGGCCGCTGCTCAGGCCCAAACGGCCTCGACCATCACCTCGAAAATCCGCTCCCTGCTGGTCGGCGCGAGCGTCGTCGTGATCGTACTCGGCACCTTCAGGATGGCGATGACGCTGCTCGACACGAGCTCTCCCCTGGCAATGCCGGGCATTGAAAGTTCGGGCGATCTCGGGCGCCCCACCGATGCTGCGACGCCAGCCCAGACTCAGCCCTCGATGACGTCGCCGACCCAGATTGGCCGGCAATCGTTCAACAATTCCCCGGCTGGCGATGCCGACGGCACAGCCTCGGTGCCGATCCCGCAGAATACGGCGCCCGCGGCCGGCGACGTGACCGGCGCGATCCCGCTCTCGCAGGCCGCCTCCGATAACAAGCTCACCATGATCGCGGTCCCGCCGACCGAAAGGCTGCCCGACTCCATCGGCGGCCCGGCGCTGCGCGCGGCGGTCCTCAAAGGCGATCCGACGGCGGCCTATGAAGTCGGCGTGCGCTTCGCTGAAGGCAAAGGTGTCGCTGCCAATTACGACGAAGCCGCCAAATGGTTCGACCGCGCGGCGCAGGCTGGCGTGGTGCCCGCAATCTTCAGACTCGGAACCTTCTATGAGAAGGGCCTGAGCGTGAAAAAGGATACTGATATCGCCCGCCGCTATTACATCCAGGCCGCCGAACGCGGCAACGCCAAGGCGATGCACAATCTCGCGGTGCTGGATGCCGACGGTGGCGGCAAGGGCGCCAACTACAAGAGCGCGGCGCAGTGGTTCCGCAAGGCGGCCGATCGCGGCATCGCAGACAGCCAATATAACCTTGGCATTCTCTATGCCCGTGGCATCGGCGTCGAACAGAACCTCGCCGAGTCCTTCAAGTGGTTCAGCCTGGCCGCGGCCCAGGGCGACGCCGACGCCGGTCACAAGCGCGACGACGTCGCCAAGCGGCTCGATGCCCAGTCGCTCGCCGCGGCTAAGCTAGCGATCCAGACCTTCACCGCGGAACCCCAGCCCGACGACGCCATCAATGTGGCGAGCCCCGCGGGTGGATGGGATTCAGCAGCGGCCCCGGCCGGCAATGCCAAACCCGCCGTCAGGCCGGTTGCAACCAAACGCACCGCCGCCGCGCATTGAGCGCCAGCCTTGCCGTCATATACCTGAGCGGTGAAAGCGTTTAGACAAGCGCTTCGTGCGCGACTCTCCCGCCTCTCATGACAAAGAGAGTGGCATTGCCCATCGATGATCGTCAGGATGAGGGAACTGCTTTCCGGGGTTCACCGACCGGGCCCTGGGTGGCGCCCCCACGCCCACCCGTCAGCCAGCCGCCGGCAGCCCGGCCCAACGTCACGCGGCAAAGCCGCCGGCCGATGTGGTCGGCAATCCTCCTTGCGATCCTGATTTGCGGCGTGGGCTTGCGCGCCTACCGCGACCTGTTGCGGCCCGAGGCGTGGGCCTATTGGAAGGAATCCTATCTTTCGCCGAGCATGACCTCTTCGTTGATCGCGAAGGCCGGCCTCAACGGTGCAGCCCGCGGCAAGACGGCCTTGGCGATCAGCGGCAAGATCGGCGTTGCGACCGCAAGCTGGCTGCGCGAGACGCTCGATGAGGCCCATCTGGCACCGGGCGACATCGTGCTGTTGTCCTCTCCAGGCGGCGATCTCACCCAGGCCATCATCATGGGTGAGATCATCCGATCGCGGGGGCTCGCGACGGCCGTCGGAGTTGCCAGCGCTGCGGGTCAGATCGAGCCATCCTTCTGCGCCAGCGCGTGTGTGCTCGCCTATGCCGGCGGCCAGCCTCGTTACGGCGTCGAGGGATCGGCGCTGGGTGTCCACCGGTTCGTGACATCCATGCCTGGTAGCGACCCGGTCGCCGAGACCCAGCGGACCGCCGGAATGGTCCTGAGCTATCTCACAAAGATGGGCGTATCCTCTTCGGTCGTGGAGGCCATGTCTGAAACACGCGACGTCCGCTGGCTCGGCCCCAGGGAGGCTTCCGCTATGAATCTGGTCACCGATCCCTTCAGCAAGCCGTGATGCGGCTGCCTGTTAATCCTTATTTTTCACTACGTCGAAAGTTACCGGGCGGAAAGCGGCAAAAAAGCCGCGGCACGCGGATTCTTTAGTCCCTCCGGCTTGCGATTTCGGCTATGCAGGGGCGCGGCCTAGCGATGCGAATGTTAGAATCGGACCACTAGCCCACACTCCCAAGAAACCATGCCATGGGCGGTTTCGGCCAGCCTTACGGCTTATTCCGAAGCAACGCGCGTGCAGCTTTATCTCCCGATCGCCGACATTCCGGTGAATGTTTTTCTCCTCCTCGCCATGGGCGCGGCGGTCGGCTTCGTGTCGGGAATGTTCGGCATCGGCGGCGGATTTTTGATGACGCCGCTTCTGATCTTCATTGGCATTGCGCCGGCGGTTGCGGTCGCCTCCGTCGCCAGCCATATCGCCGCCTCGTCCTTTTCGGGAGCCATTTCCTACTGGCGCCGCCGCGCCATCGATCCTGCATTGGCGCTGGTGCTGTTGAGCGGCGGCACCATCGGCACCGCGCTCGGCGTATGGACCTTCACGCTGCTGCGCTCGCTCGGCCAGCTCGACCTGATGATTGCCCTTTCCTATGTCGTGCTGCTCACCACCGTGGGCGGGCTGATGTTTTGGGAGGGCTTGCGGTCGATGCTTCGTGTTCGGCGCGGCATTGTCGTGCCGCTCCGCCGCTCGGGCAGTCACGGCTGGATCCACGGCCTGCCGCTCAAGGTACGATTCAAGCGTTCCAAGATCTATTTGTCGGTCCTTCCGGTGATCACGGTCGGCCTGATCATCGGCTTCATCGGCGCGATCATGG
>Ga0210389_10005043_pt1 | contig 10241 bp, 9 predicted proteins | sample IncBWH28OmetaG_FD_160127 | JGI IMG/M metagenome (GOLD analysis project Ga0210389, IMG submission 160127) | Forest soil microbial communities from Barre Woods Harvard Forest LTER site, Petersham, Massachusetts, United States - Inc-BW-H-28-O ...
GGCCATGCCGACGGATGACGACAAGGCGCCTCCACCGGCTGTTGCGTCGCCACCGGTGTGGTTGAGCGGAGAGCGCGGCGACCTCGGAGCCGTGGGCTAAGGAGGATGCGATGAGTCAATGGGTCGGTTGTCCACCTGCTAATTTTCATCACGGGCGTCCCTATGGACTACGTCCGGAGGCCGTCGTCGTTCACATTATGGACGGGAGTTTCGCCGCGGGCGAATCCGTGTTCCGCAACCCGGCGACTCAGAAATCGGCGCACTACGGGATCTCCAGTCGAGGCGATGTTCACCAGTACGTCGACGAAAACGATACGGCGTTTCACGCAGGGATCGTCGTCAATCCGACCTGGCCGCTGCTGAAGCCGAGAATCAATCCGAATTTCTACACCATCGGGATCGAGCATGAGGGCCGTCCGGACGATGTCTGGCCAGAAGCGCAACTTGACGCCAGTGCCGGCCTGATTGGGCAGATTATCGCGCGTTGGGGCATTCCGCTGGACGATTCGCATATCATCCGCCACCACCAAATCCGAGCGTCGAAATCGTGTCCTGGAGACTGGGTGACGATTGCCGAGCTAATGAAGAGGATAACGCTCGCGCCGCCAATCGTTGTATCGCCAGTCAAACCTCCCATCGCGCTGCCATCGCCAGTCGAGCCTGTGATCGCCGGAGACAAGAATCCAACGGAAACAAGTAGTCCCGCGATTCCGATCGCGAAGTCAACGATCGTGCGGACGCTCAGCAGGGTGAACCTAAGGCGATCGAAGCCGAGTACGACGGCGCTCATAGTGAGAGTTATTCCAGCGCACACCGACTTCGTGGTCGGTAAGTCCGAAGTCGGCGAGAAGGTGGAGGGCAATGCCCACTGGTATGCGGATGTTCAGGGCAACTACATATGGGCCGGAGCGACAGACAGGCCTGATCCGGCAGTGCTTGGTAAGTAGACAATGTCGACGGCTTGCACCATCTGTTGATCTGACCAACTGTGGACTCGAAAAATTGAGGAGAGAGCGTGGCAGCGCGAAACGTCTTGTGGGCCGACCTCCGAACCGATACGGATCCGCCAGATTTATGCGGCAGTCTGCCGAAGAGTTATGGGGTACAGCGGGTCTCCACGATCGCCGACCTCTCGCGCGCCATTCAGAGATGGCTGCCGTGGGCGGTATGCTTTGAATGCGACCGACCCGATGCGAAAACGCTCGAAGCGGTCACTGAAACCAGACAGCGCTACCGTTCGCTTCCGGTTGTAGTTGTAAGCGAGAAGCCCTCTAAGGATCTGGCTGCCTGGGCATTCCGCTGGTGCGTCTGGGACTATCTCGTCAAGCCTTTGTCGGTGCGGCGCCTTTGCAATTGCCTTAGCAATATTGACCGGGTCGCGCCGCCGCCAAGCGCGTACCTTCCACCCGATTTGAAGCCGGCTACTGTTTGGTCGACGCCGACTTCGACACCGTCGACGCCTGCTTTTCCGCAGCAAAGTTCCTCCGAACCAAGTCCCCTGGCTGCGGCAGTCTCTTATGTAGAGCACAACTACTCCGCGAAGGTGCGAATGGGCACGGCGGCGAGACTTTGCGATTTGAGTCCATTTCAGTTCAGCCGGCATTTTAAAAAGGAAAACGGGTTCACGTTCCGCGATTTTGTCGTCCGTGTTCGTATTCAACGAGCCGCTGAACTGATGAGGCAATCAAGAGCTTCCGTTACAGACGCCGCGTTTGGCGTAGGGTTCAACGATCTTTCATATTTCGCGCGAATGTTTCGACGGCAGATCGGTGTTTCGCCTTCTCATTACCGCTCCAACTACACTCCTGAACAGTTGTTATTGTTTCCTTCCAGATCATCGCTGGTGGTGCAAAAAACTACCGGCGCTCTTGCAAGAAAATCCTAGCGTCAGTTTTCGATTTCAGATTGAATGTGCGCACGCGTAACTTCCCACGCAATCCCTTTACGTTGTCCGACTAGTGTCAGAAATCCATAGTGAGACCGGGGGATGGTCTTACCCTGGGAGGAAACCAAATGCCCGTTGCAATTTCTTACCCCGGCGTTTATATCGAAGAAATTCCGAGTGGCGTGCGCACGATTACCGGCGTGGCTACTTCGATCGCGGCCTTTGCAGGATGGGCACCGCAAGGCCCAACCGACCAAGCCGGGCTTGTGCTGAGTTGGTCCGACTTCGTCAACCAGTATGGCGGCCTCAACCCAAACAGCTATCTTGGCTACGCGGTTTCACAATTTTTTCTGAACGGTGGGCAGCAGGCCTATATCGTCCGGCTGGTCACCGCTGGAGATCCCACCCCTGCCAACAACGCAGCTACGGCTAGCCTCGCCCTTTCGCCGTTGTCGATCAAGGCGCAGGATCCAGGGCAATGGGCAAACAACTATGCGATCGCCATCAAGAATCAAGCGAGTGGCACGCGTTTCCAATTGCAGGTCGTATACATCGACCCCACGGATTCCACGGGGAAGACTCAGACCGTCGTCGAGTCTTTTGCGAATCTGTCGGCCGCCAGCCCTGATCCGCAAGGGCGCTACGTCGGCGATGTGATCAACAACACGTCGAACTACATCACGATCGATCCTATTACTCAGCCGCCAAGCCCGGCTCAGCCTGCGAATACGCCGGTGCCGCTGACTTCGACACAGAAGTTAGCGGGGGGCGTCGATGGTGTGATCCTCGAACCGAATACTGGCGGATTCGAGACAGCTCTCGTTCCGGTTTCGGGCGTGGGTGGCATTTATCTGCTGGATCACGTTGACCTTTTTAACCTACTGGTCGTCCCCGGCGAATTCACGCCGGCAACGCTGGCTTCGCTCGAATCGTATTGCGTCGATCATCGCGCTTTTCTGATTGCCGACTGCGATCCGAATGCCTCGCTGAACACGCTCAAGGGCGGGCCCGATTCCCAGCTCAGCGGCGTCGACGGCACCAACGCCGCGTTCTACTTTCCGTGGGTGACTGCGCCCGATCCGTTGAGCCAGAATCTTCCGTCGCAATTTCCGCCGAGCGGATTTGTTGCCGGCATCTACGCGCGAACGGACGGAACCCGCGGCGTGTGGAAAGCTCCGGCGGGAACCGAGGCGACGCTTACTGGCGCCACCGGTGTGGTCGTGCCCCTCAATGACAAAGAGAACGGCGTCCTGAATCCGCAAGCCATCAATTGCATTCGTAATTTCAACGTCTACGGAACCATTATCTGGGGTGCGCGAACGCTACAAGGTAACGACGAGATCGGGTCGGAATGGAAATATATCCCAGTCCGCCGCACCGCCCTGTTCATCGAGGAGAGTTTATTTCGCGCCTTGAAGTGGGTCGTGTTCGAGCCGAATGATGCGCCGCTATGGGCTGAGATTCGACTGAACGTCGGCTCTTTTATGCAGAACCTGTTTCGGCAAGGCGCGTTCCAGGGGCAGACTCCGGCTGACGCCTATTTCGTGAAATGCGATAACGAAACTACTACCCAGAACGACATCAACCTGGGTGTCGTCAACATTGTGGTGGGCTTTGCTCCACTGAAGCCGGCTGAGTTTGTGGTGATCCAGATTCAGCAAATGGCGGGACAGATCGCGACCTAGAGTTCGATCCAATCGCAACCTTGAACGCTAAATCTAGAGCGCGATATAAGGAGAACATTTCATGGCACAGTTCACAGCCAATCCGCAACGGTTTGATCCGTATAAAAATTTTAAATTTCGGCTCAAGTGGGACGGTAAGTATGTCGCCGGCGTCAGTAAATGCGGGATGCTGAAGCGCACCACCGAAGTTGTCAAGCACCGCGAAGGTGGGGATCCTTCGAGCAGCCGCAAATCTCCCGGACGCACTGAGTACGATGCCATCACACTGGATCGCGGGGTCACGCATGATGTGGTCTTCGAGCAGTGGGCCAATAAGGTGTGGCAAATCGGAGCGGGGCTGGGCGCGGAGGTATCGCTCAAGGATTTCCGCAAGGACATCACGATCGAGATGTACAACGAGGCCGGGCAACTGGCGATTGCTTACAAGGTGTATCGCTGCTGGGTTTCTGAGTACCAGGCGATGCCGGATCTCGATGCCAACGCCAATGGTGGCCATCCAGCATATCAAGCTGGAAAACGAAGGATGGGAACGCGATCAGAGCGTCACGGAGCCGACGGAGCCTTCCTTCACGGTGCCGGCGGTGGGGTAATCGTCCATGCGACCGCTATCGGTTCCAGAGTTACTGAACATCTGGGAGCGTGGACTCGGATCCCGGCCGTTTGAACGGGCACTGACAATTCTGTCGGCGGCAGCTCCCGAATCCTGCGCCACGGACTTAGCACGCATGAGCATTGGCCGCAGAGATGCGAGTCTGCTGCGGGTGCGCGAATGGGCGTTCGGTTCCGAGTTGGCGATGATGGCTGCCTGTCCTCGCTGCCATCGTGAACTGGAGACCGCTATGACGGTTGCGGATCTCTGTACGCCCATCGAGTCGGCGAGCGATTCGGAAACTTCCCCGGCCATCGGTGACTACAGATTTCGTTGCCGGGCTCCCAATACAGACGATCTGGCGGCATGCGTAGGTTTGGATATGGCAATGAGCCGGCGAACGCTCTTCTCACGTTGCGTGCTGGACTGCGCTCGCGCCGGCGCGCCGGTCGCCGCCGACAAATTGCCCGCGGGAATTATCGATGAGGTGATTGACAGGATCGCCGAAACCGATCAGGCCGATATTCGCATCGATCTCACTTGCCCTGATTGTGATTACCGCTGGAACGAAGTGTTCGATATCGTTTCCTTTTTCTGGACCGAAATTGACGCGTGGGCGCGGCGCATCCTGCGCGAAGTACATATTCTCGCCTCCGCGTACGGCTGGAGAGAGAGCGATATTCTCGCACTCGGCCCGGTACGCCGGCAAATTTACCTGGCGATGGCGGAGGCATGAGCGACTTTCTCACCAACCTCGTGTCTCGCAGCTTTGGTGCCGCGCCTGTGGTGCGGCCTCGGCTTACTTCTCTCTTTGAGCCCGTGCGCGACGATGCGGCTAAATTCCGCAACACTCCCGAGATGAAGCACGGAGAGACGTTCGATGCTGTGGAAGACGAGGTAGTCACTGAAGGTACAAATCCGAATGACCGTAAGCCCAAGTCTCGAGCGGCGCGCAGTGAGGTAAATGAAGATCGGCAAGCGACGCCCATGCAGGATGAAAGTCCGCGGGAGCCCGTCGTGGCGCATTCGCCAAGATCGGCTCGGAAGCCACAACAAACAATTGCGGTCGAAAGGACGGAAGGCGATGGTGCCAGCCCTCTGGTTGTACCGACCCGCCGAAATGCTCCGGACCGCATGCCACTCACAGCGGCAATCGCGGAACATGCACATGATCTCGTAAAACCCGTATTGGCGACTCCTGCGCTTCTCCCGACAGCGCGTGAAACACGGGCCGAACAAAATCAGCAGAGTCTGCTGATTCCGCCGAAGCTTACGCCGGAGATGCGCATACCCGATCTCGCGTTCAGCGCACGGTCAGATCGTAGGTCGCGCGACAAGGAACATGATTCTCTATCCGGCCGGGCGCAACCCTCGGAGCAGACCGTGAACGTTACTATCGGTCGAATCGAAGTGCGGGCTACGAAAGAAAACTCGCATTCCACTCGGCCCGCGTCCCCATCGCCCGTAATGAACCTGGATGAATATCTGCGCAATCGCGCTCGGCAGGCTGGCTCATGAGTAACCCTCTCGCCATCGCCGCCACCACTCTAACGTTGCAAGCCATCTTGCAGACCGGAATTCTCAGCGATCCCGACGACACGGATCTCAGCGACGCGACGGTGACGATCCTGCCTCCCGACAAAGCGCGCGGCAATGGAAACGCGAACCAACTGAACCTTTTTCTCTATCAGATTCTTCCCAACGCCGCCTGGCGCAACATGAATATTCCCACGCAGGTCACGCAGGGAGAGACTGGAAGTCCGCCTCTCGCCTTGACTCTTCACTACTTGTTGACTGCCTTCGGGAAAGACAACGACACCACGCTGCCTTACGGGCACCATCTTCTGGGCAAGGCAATGAGCGTCCTCTACGACCATGCTTTGCTCGGCCCGGACGAAATTCGCCTGGCTACGGCCGCGTCATTTCCCGACAGCGACCTCGACAGGCAGATTGAACGCGTCCGCATCACGCTCCAGCCCATGTCGCTCGAAGAGATCTCCAAGTTATGGACGGGTCTGGTGACGCAGTATCGGCTTTCAGTTGGGTATGAAGTCTCGGTGGCTCTGATCGACAGCACGCAGCCGAAGAAGACTCCACTACCGGTGCTCACGCGCGGTCCCAATGACCGGGGCGTCTTGTCGCAAGCGAATCTGATTCCTCCCTTCCCCGCGCTGAGTCAGGTTCAATTCCCGAACAGCCAGACATCGGCCCGGCTCGGAGACATTCTCGTTGTCACTGGAAACAATCTCAACGGAACAAGCGTTGGTCTGCAGTTCAATCATCCACTGTGGACCGCTCCCGTTGAACTGGCTCCGTTGCCCGGAGCGACCCCGACCCAGGTGAGCGTGCAAATTCCAAACTCTCCGGCAGTTTGGCCGGCAGGCTTCTACACGATCAGCCTGCTCGTGCAGCGTCCGGGTGAAACCTATCGGCGGACCAGCAATCAGCTCTCTTTCTCGTTGGCACCGAAAATCACGGTGACTCCGACGACGTCCGCTGGCCCCAGCATCGGCTACACGGCCACCTGCACTCCCGAGGTCTGGCCGGATCAGTACGCGTCGCTCTTGCTGGGCGATCAGGAAATTCTGGCCGATACGCACACCTCACAAACCGGCACTCTCACGTTCCAGGCGCAAAACCTGAGCGCCGGCGTTTATTTTGTTCGGCTGCGCGTCGATGGAGTCGACAGCTTGCTCGTAAATCGCGCGGTGACTCCACCGCAGTTCGACTTAACTCAGCAGGTGACGGTCACATGAGCAACGGCATGAATTGGCAGGAGGGCAACGCCAAATATCTGGCTGCGGCGCTCACGTGGCTGCGCGCATGTATGGAGCAGTTCATCGATCGGCAGCAGGAGAAACCGATCGCAGTGGTGCTGCCGGCGGCGCAACCGGTGGACGAATCGAAATCGATTTGGCGGCGTTTTGCCAACCGTCAACCCGAGTTACCGGCGCGAACTCCCAACCTGCTTTTGACAGGAACCGCGACCCGCGACGGCGAAGAAGTAGTGCGCGCGGCCGCAGCCATGCAAGCGGCAGCAGAAATGGATCCACCTCCCGCATCGGTGATACTCGGTCAGAGGCTGGGACTCTCGCAGTTTGAACAGCAACTTCTGCTGCTGTGCATCGGGATGGAACTCGATACGGGCATCGCTGGTTTATGCGCGCGTTGCCAGAAGGATTCGGCTCGCGCCTATCCAACATTCGCGCTGGCCTTCGCGATTTTCGAAGGCGCGTCATGGGAAGCCGTTTCTCCCGAACGCCCGCTGCGTTTTTGGCGGCTGATCGAAATCAACCAGCCCGGAGGCCAGCCACTTACAACAAGCGCTCTGCGAGCCGATGAGCGCATCGTCAACTACTGCAAAGGACTGAACTATCTCGATGACCGGTTGTTCCCACTGGTGGTGCCGATGGATGTGCAGGCCGGAGCGCCAGATCTCCCGCCCTCACATCGCGAAGCGGTAGATGTGATCGTCCGGCGCTTGAAACAGGTAGATGCGAACCGCAGTTTGCCAGTCGTGCAGTTGCTCGGAGCCGACACCACCAGCAAACAACTCGTTGCCGCGGAGGCTGCGCATTCGGTTGGACTTCATCTCTATCGCTTGCCGACCATGCTGCTCCCAACTCAGGCATCGGATGTCGAAACTCTCACTCGGCTCTGGCAGCGAGAGAGTCTGCTCCTTCCGTTGGGTCTTTACATCGACGCTCAGGCAGCCGGCTCGGAGGCAAGCTCTCCGGGACAAGCGTCGCCGGTGACGCGCTTGCTGGAACGCCTTGAGGGCGCAGTTTTTCTCGACACGCGTGAGTCTTGGCCGGCACTCCACAAGACGTCCCTGGCCATTGATGTCTCAAAACCAACCTCGGCCGAGCAAGCAGCGATCTGGCAGTCGGCGCTTGGACTCGCCGCCGCTGACAGTCCGTCACAGCTGGCCGCGCAGTTCAATCTCAGCTACTCTGCGATCCGTCAGTTGGCGCAGGAAACACTCTCCGACCAGACGCCTGATCAAGCCGCATTGCACGCGCGGCTGTGGGAAGCATGCCTTGCCAGCACGAGGCCGCAACTCGACGTGCTCGCCGGACGCATCAATCCAAAGGCGACCTGGGACGACATTGTTCTGCCTCCAACTGAAGTCGCGCTCTTGCGGCACGTCGCCGAACAGGTTGCGCAACGAACGAAGGTTTATGAAACCTGGGGTTTCGGGGAAAAGATGAGCCGCGGCCTCGGGATCAGCGCTCTCTTTGCAGGCGACAGCGGAACCGGCAAGACCATGGCGGCGGAGGTCATCGCCAATGAGTTGCACCTGAACCTGTATCGCATCGACCTCTCGGCGGTGGTCAGCAAATACATCGGCGAGACGGAAAAAAATCTCCGGCGGCTGTTCGATGCGGCCGAGAATGGCGGGGCCATTTTGTTCTTCGACGAAGCGGATGCGCTCTTCGGCAAACGCAGCGAGGTCAAAGACAGCCATGATCGCTACGCCAATATCGAGATCAATTATTTGCTGCAAAGGATGGAGGCTTATCGAGGCCTGGCTATTCTTGCCACCAATATGAAGAGCGCACTGGACACGGCTTTCATGCGGCGCCTGCGCTTCATCGTCCGCTTTCCATTTCCAGGGCCTGCGGAACGAAAAGCAATGTGGCAAAGAGTTTTCCCCGCAGACCTGCCGAAGGGCGTCCTCGATTACGAGCGCCTGGCGCGACTCAACATTACGGGCGGAAATATTCACAGCATCGCGTTGAATGCGGCATTTCTTGCAGCGCGCGCAAATTCCCGGTTGACCATGGCTCTCATTTTTGAAGCCGCGCGCGCCGAATTCCGCAAGAACGAACGCGCCATCAACGAACTGGATTTCCGCTGGCAGGAACCGGCGGTGGCCGTGGCATGAAGATTAATCTCCACATCGAACGGTTGATACTCGATGGCGTGCCCGTCGACCGTCCCCGTCTTGTGCAGCGTGCGTTGAAGCAGGAATTGACGCACCGCCTTATGGAGGGACATCTGTCTTCGGAACTCCACTGCGGCGGTGATGTGCCTCATGTGAACGGAGGCACCATTGAAGTCAGCAAGGGCCTGCCAGCAACCAAACTGGGAACCCAAATTGCGCGCGCGGTGCATCGGGGAATCGGGGGCAGAGAATGAGCACGCGTGCGGTTGCCCCAACGGTCGCGGCGTCAGTTTCCGTCGTGGCGCCCCTCCAACGGCCGATGCTGCAGCGATCCTGCGACTGTGGTCAGCACACGAGCGGCGGCGAGTGTGAGGAGTGCAAGAAGAAAAATGGAATTCTGCAAAGGCAATCTAGAGATCCTGAAAAACCGACACTCGCTCCGGAGATGGTACAGGATGTACTGCGATCGCCGGGCGAACCGCTGGATCGTGAAATCCGCGATTTCTTCGAGCCCAGGTTCGATCATGATTTCAGCCAAATACGGGTACATTCGAGTGACTACGCGGCCCGATCGGCACGGGCGGTCGGCGCGTTTGCATACACATTCGGGAACCACATTGTTTTTGGTACCGGCCAGTACAGGCCATCATCGCGAATTGGACGGAGACTTCTTGGGCACGAGCTTACACATACGATCCAGCAAGGAGGCAGAAACGGCGATACCTCGAAGGGCGTTGAAATGGGATCAGCGGAAAGTTCCGCGGAACGCGAAGCCGAGTTAGCCGCCACCAATATCGACACTGGCCAACCGACTGGTCCGACAACGACAACTCCCCCGACTCTCCAACGGCAGAAGGCGGATGCCAAAGCGGGCGACCATGCCACGCGACCGGAGGACTTCGGCATCACGATTGAAGTAGTGGATCACGGCGCGGCCGGAGTTAGAGAGGCGGCGAGCATGAGACTGCAAGAGACTTTTTCCAATCTGAGCCCCGATAACCTAGTCGAGCTTCAGAAAAGTGGAATTACCCGGATCGAAATGCACATCGTTCCATACGACAAGAAACTCATAGATCTCCCTGAATTCAAACTCTTGAAAGGGACCAAAACTCCGGATGGCCGCCTGTGGGACGATGTTCGCGGTGCCGGAAGCAACAGGAGCGGATCAACCACCAGTTCGCGGTCGCTGAGGAA
>Ga0210389_10005044_pt1 | contig 10240 bp, 12 predicted proteins | sample IncBWH28OmetaG_FD_160127 | JGI IMG/M metagenome (GOLD analysis project Ga0210389, IMG submission 160127) | Forest soil microbial communities from Barre Woods Harvard Forest LTER site, Petersham, Massachusetts, United States - Inc-BW-H-28-O ...
TATAGCCGTGCTTTTTCAGTGCGCTGGACACCTCGGTGGCCATTCCGCTCATGCTGCCGGCATTGATCACGTCGACGACCGTGGACGGGCTGGGCTTGGCCGCGGTGGTGGCGGATGCGGTCGTCGGCGGAGGGGCGCCGATCGCCGCGGCCACCTCGGCCTTGATCGCGGCCGGGTCGATGATGTTGACGTCCTGGCCGTCGATGTTGTCATAGCGCACCACGGGCAATGTCCGGAATTCGACGTTCGCCCCGGCCAGCGCACCCAGCCGCTGGATCAGGTCCTCATCCCAACCCCCTGACAGCACCACGTCCTTGCGTGCCACCGTCATCAGGCTCTTCAGCTTGTCCAGGTTGGTGAAGGTGCCCGAAGCCTGCAGTTCCTGCATGACCGACGAGATGAATGCCTGCTGCCGGTGGGTGCGGTCCAGGTCGCCGTTTTCCAGGCCGTGACGTTGCCGGACAAACGCCAGCGCCTCCGAGGCGTCCAGCCTCTGTCGCCCGGCCGGAAAGTCGGCACCCGAGTACGAGTCGTAGACGGGGTGGTTCAGGCACACCTCCACGCCGCCCAAGGTTTGGGCCAAGTCGTAGAAGCCGGCCAAGTTGATCTCGGCGAAGTAGTCGATCGGAACGCCGGTCAGGCTCCGCACCGCCCGCAAGGTTGCGGCGCGGGCCGCCTCACGGCCCCGCGTCTCGAGTTCTTTCTGACTGCTGACACCTTGGTTGATGAGTTTCTGCGCGACGTATTGCTTGGTAAGCCCGTATGCCTCTTTGATCTTGATGTGGTTGTATCCGGGAACGCCGTTGAAGGGCACCCAGTCGTCGCGCGGTATGGAAAAGGCGACGACCTTCTGATCGGCGCCGACGTGAACCAGTATCAGGGTGTTGGTGTTGTAGCCACCGTCGTCGGAATCGCCGGCGTGCAAATACTTCAAGACAGACCAGGGCAGGTCGTTGCCGTCCTGGTCTTTCCGCGAGTCCAGCCCGATGAGCAAGATGTTCATCTCGTCGCCGCTGGATCGCGGATCGTCCGGCCGCAGCGCGTCGGACACGGTGATGCCGCCCAGAGCGCCGTGGGCCACGTAATAGCCCGCCCCGGTCAGCAGCACGGCTGCCACCGACACCAGCGTCATCACGCCACGCATCAGCCCTTTGCGAAGACGCGACGGCTGTCGAGCGGCGCGATGACGATGATGGGCACCGCCAGTGCGCGCCATCAAGATCCTCGTCTTCGTACCAGCTCAGCGCCCATTACCGCAGTCGTCATTTGCGGTGATGTCGCTTGCAGCATGCCGTCAAGTATGCGGTAGGTTGCCGTGAACCCTCCAACTGCGAACGTCGATGTGCGCAGGCTCACCCGCCTGGAGAGGTGAATTTCATGGCCTCGACCGTCCCGCTACCAGCACGTTTTCGCTAAGATTCGCCGAACTTCTCCTCCGGGAGCATGTCGGGGAGGTCTCAGGAGGAACACGTGGCTGATGATATCGACCCCGGCTCTGCACCGGGCGGATATCGCTTGTCAGCTGGTGCCGATGTGGCACCTCCCCACCACCGCTTACGGCAGATCTGGGCGGCGATTCCGGCTGGACCGCGATTGGTGGTTCCCATCGCCTTGTTGCTGGCCGCCGTCGTCGCCGGCTTCTATGCGTGGGTGAAGCCGTCGCGAGACGACTGGTCCGTATTGCCGAGCCGTCTTGTTTGTCAAGTGCAGCCGGGCCCCACGCCGCCGCTTCTATTGACTGTCGCCTCGGTGGGCGTCACGCACCCGCGCGGCAACGTGATGCAACTGGTGGTCGGATTCAAGCAGCCGCTGCCGCCATCTGTGAGCTACGAGCCGGGCTACGAAATGAAGTACACCCTCGCCAACAACGGCACGACGTTCGCTGTCCTGACCCCGCAGCAGGGCACCGACGAACTGACGATCGGCAACGCCAAGAAGCCCGGGGCCGCAGGCATCCGGACCGACAAGGAGAACTACGCCGCCAAAACCGCGCCGGACACCGTCGCGATCAGCCTCGACCTGACCAAATTCGGGATCACCGAGGCGTTGGTGAGCCCGGCGCTTTCCGTTTCCTCTCAGCTGGATGCGCCGCCGGCAGCGCCGCTCGGATACGCGGCGCAGATCTGTCACGGCTAGGCAATCCGTCCTGGCGCATCGTCATTTCAGCAATAGGGATATTCGATGTGCCATCGGCCGTTCACGTAGTCGGCGCGGTACTGCCCACCCAGCTGTGGATTGGCGTCGTGGATGACGCCAGATCCGCCGACGTTGGGCGCGAAGCCAGGGGGATCCCAGGTGAGGGATTGCGGATTGGGTGGCAGGTCTGGGGTGCAATTGAGCTGTTTTTGCTTGTAGCCGTCAATGACCTTCTGCTCCGCGGTGGCTTGATCACCGCCATCGGGTGGCGGATCGGTGCGACACAGAGCGGCCGCGCCGCAGACGTTTTGGGGTGCATCGACGAGGGCCACGTCCCTGACGGGTGCGCCGAACGTCAGCACGAGCGCGACGATCAGTCCTGCAGGTGCGGCAAGGCCGGCGTAGTTGTCCATGTTCTCCCCCACAGCCCCTGCGGCTATTGGACCCTTACCAGGTCCTCGCCGGACGTGTAATAGAAACGAATATTCGAGCCCGTGATGCTTTCGGCGAGGTACACGCCGAACGGTTCAACCTCGTAGTAGTGGTGAACAATGCCCTGCGCATCCAGCGTCGTCGCGCACGAGTAGCCGGGCGCACCGCACCGTTGCTTGACCGGTACGGCGAGGATGGCGAGCAGCAGCACGACGACAAGCCCGATCATGGCCGGGACCTTGCCCAGGGTGTGCCTCGTTTGCGCCGGACGCATCACAGGAGTGTAATCGCCGGGCACGACAATCAGCCGTTCGTCCGGTGTCAGGATGTTCACCATGACCGTGGTTATGGTGCATGGCAATCCCGAGACCGACGCCATCTGGGGGCCCTTGGTCGATGCCCTTGGGCGCACCGATGTGGTGCGGCTGTCGCCGCCGGGATTCGGGGCTCCGCTGCCGGGGGACTTCGCGGCGACGTACCTGGCCTACCGCGACTGGCTTGAGGGTGAGTTGGCGCAAATCGACGAACCGGTCGACGTGGTCGGGCACGACTGGGGCGGCGGCCACGTGGTGAACGCAGTGATGCATCGACCGGAGCTCGTGCGCAGCTGGGCCAGCGATGCCGTCGGGCTGTTCGACCACGACTATGTCTGGCATGACCTTGCGCAGGTGTGGCAGACCCCGAGCGATGGCGAACAACTGGTCGACACGTTGTTCGGCGGCACGCTTCGGGATCGCTCGGCACAGATGGAGGCGTTAGGCATCCCCGCGGACATCGCGACGTCGATCGCCGCGGCGCAGGGCCCGGAGATGGGTCGCGCGATCCTGTCGTTGTACCGCTCGGCGCGCCAGCCGGCGATGGCTGAAGCCGGCCGCACTCTGGAGAAGGCCGCAACCCGGCCTGGACTTTCGTTGCTGCCCACCGACGATCCGTACATCGGCCCCGCGGATAACCGGCGGCGCGCGGCCGACCGGGCAGGGGCCCGCACCGAGGTGTTCGACGGACTCGGGCACTGGTGGATGGTGCAGGATCCGGCGCGCGGCGCGGCGGCTCTGACCCGCTTCTGGGAATCGGTTGGCTAAACGCCTTCGCGCCAGCCTTCGGCAATTGACCCGACCGCGACGCGGATCACCACCTCGTCCGGTCCTGTTGTCGGATCGGGCATTTCGATGACACCGAACCCGTGTTGCTCGGTAGTGATTGCCGCCTGCACCGGCTAAACCCCTTCGAGTTCGATCTCGAAGGTCGATAAATATTCGGCGAAAATCGGTTCGAGGTCGTTCCGGGTCAAGCCGGTCCCGTCGAGCGAGTACGGCTGAACCCCGAAGCGATCCTGCGGATTTCGTTCGAGCCAAGCGAGCATGGACTGCTCCGTCGAGGCCTTCAGTTCGTCGCCGGCCCAGTCATACAGCGAGCGCACTACGCGGATGGGGTCGCGCATGAGGGCCGCATAGTGCAGGTCGAAGAACCGGTCGTCGCCAATGCGTTCGCGAGTTTTCAGCGGCCGGGTGATGTGTGCGCGCAGCTGGCGCAACACATTCGACACGATGTCAGCGGTGTCGATCTCGCAGCCGAGAACCCCCCGAGACAGGTAGTTCAACCGCAGAAACGATGCGGTGGCCTTGAATGGGTCGCGGTGCGCCCACACGATCCGTACGTCGGGAAATGTCGCCAAGAGCGCCTCGATGTGCACCGCATGCGACGGCATCTTGAGCGACCAGGTGCCTGGGGCACGAGACTGCAACAGCTGCAACACCGACCGCTCGTAGGCGTAGGCGCGTGTCATGTCGGTCTCCAGGAGCCAATCCGCGTAAGCCGAGTTGGGCATGAACGCCTCCCAGAGATAGGACTTGAAATCCTGGTTCTGAACGAATACGCACTCGGTTGGCCCGTCGGCCTCATCCCAATGCACCATCGGGATGTTGGCCGCCTTGAGCCCTTCGGCGAGGATCTCGAGTTCCGCCTTCTTCTTCAGGCAGCGTGGATCGGCGCGCAGTGACTCGTGCGTCGAGGGCGGCACCGAGTTCTCGGCCTCCCAGGTCAGGAGCGATCGCCGTTGTGGATCTTGGTCGAGCAGATAGCTCGCCAGCGACGTGCCGGTACGTGGCAGCCCAAGGATCACCAGCGGGCGCTCCACCCGTTCCTCGGCGACCTCGGGGTGTCGCCTCAGGTAGTCGACGACGCGCAGGCGGTTCCACAGCGCGTCGACAAACTGGCCGTACACGAAGTCGCGGCCGCCGGGATTGACTCCCGGCGTGGATTCGACGCTGTCGACGAGCAACTGAAGGCCCTCGCGCCACGAATCACCGCCGAAGTCGTCGAGACCGGTACGTTCGCAAGCGCGGCGCACGAGTTCGTCAGACCGCGGACCCCACTGCGATAAGAGTGATGAGTGTGTTGTCGCCATGCCCGACCAGACTATCCGTCCCTCTGGAACAAATGTTAGGTTATCGGACGGAACCCTTCTCGAGGAGGCCGGCACGATGGCGCAATCCTTAGATGCGCTCGTGAGACAAGGTGAGGCCGATCAGGATGCCGTCGACCTCGGCGACGGAATCTTCATGTCCAAGAACATCGCCAATAGTTACCTGGTAACCACTGCCGAGGGCGACGTGCTGATCAACACCGGCACCGATTTCGAGGCGAACGCGATCAAGGCACGGTTCGCTCGGGTGAGCAAGGAGCCATTAAAGGTCATCACTTTCACCCAGGGGCATCCCGACCACGTCGGGGGGTGGGATTTGTTCCACACGGCCGGTGTGGAGACGATCGCCCAGGCGAATCATCGCGACGTGCGTGAGTACTGGCGACGCCTGCATCCCTTCTATACCCAGCGCATCATGGTGCTCTGGGGTGCGGTCATGGATGTCGAGGCGAGGGCGATGAAGCTACCGCCGGAACCCGCGCTCACCAGAACGTTCATCGACAGCCACACATTCGAACTCGGCGGTCGGCGGTTCGAGCTCTACGCGACGCCCGGCGGCGAAACCACCGACGCCCTCGTCGTCTGGATGCCAGATCACCGCACCGTCTTCATCGGCAACTTGATGGGACCGTTCTTCGGACACGTGCCGAATCTGTACACGTTGCGGGGCGACAAGATTCGTAGCGCCATGGCCTTCATCCACTCGGTCGACAGAGTCATCGCGTTGGAACCGGAAATGTTGATCAACGGACACGACGTTTTCCGCGGTGCCAACGACATTCGACGGACCATGACCAAGGTGCGTGACGCTACCGCGCATCTGCGCGACCGAACCATCGACGGAATGAACGCCGGCAGCGACCTTTGGACGTTGATGCGCACAGTCACGCTTCCGCCCGAACTCGCACTGCCCCAGGTGCATGGCAAGGTGCCGTGGATCGTGCGGGCGATTTGGGAGGAGCACGTCGGGTGGTTCCGCTACGAGTCGACCACCGAGCTCTACGACACTCCACCATCAGCGGTTTGGCCAGACATCATCGAATTAGCCGGCGGCACAAGCGCACTCGCTGACCGTGCGCGCACCCACCTCGAGGATGGACGCGCACTGCAGGCGCTTCACCTCACCGATATGGTCCTTGCCCATTCACCGGGCGACCCCGCTGCCTTGCAGATAAAGCGCCGCGCACTCGAATCGCTACTGACGAACAGCGGCCGCGAGAACTCTAGCGAGGTGCAGTGGCTCGAGCAGGCCTTAGGCAAACAAACCCTGAAGGCCACCAGAACCCCAGAAACTGAGGAAACCCAGTGAAGCCAGACAATCTCTACCACAGCGGCATCGTCGTCGACGACCTCGACGCAACCCTGGACTGGTTCACCAAAGTCGCCGGCTACCGCTGGACGGACGTAGTCGAGGTGGATCAGGCCGCCCAGACCCCCCACGGCGAGCTGACCATACCGATGCGGATTGCGTATTCGGGTAGCGCGCCGCGTGTTGAGATCCTGCAGACCGTACCGGGCACTGTCTGGGTTCCCGCGGATTCGGGCGTACACCATCTGGGCTACTGGTCCGACGACGTCGAGGCGGACCTGGCGACATTGGAGGCCAACGGCATGCGGTATGAGGTCAAGTCGTACAACCCGGACGGCTCCGGGACGCTGCTGTGGGCCTACTGCAAGGGGCGAACGGGACCGCGCATTGAGCTGGTCAGTCGGGCGATGGAGCCGTTTATCGAATATTGGTGGTCGACGGCTGACGGCGGGTCTGAACGGCCTTGACGCTGGCTGCACCCATTTGCGGGCGAAGGTGCGGAGGTTATGTTCTCGATCGAGATCAGCCTGCTCACCCGTGAGCGAATGTCGCCTCGCGCGTTCCGGGCAGTAAGTGAGAGCGTCTTAGTATCTGCTGATGACGACCGCACCTGAACAGTTCTCCACCCGTGGGCCAGGCGGCGTTCACATCGTGTCCGATCGCCTGGGCGATCCGCAGGCGCGGGCCGTCGTGTTCCTGCACGGCGGCGGGCAGACGCGCCGATCTTGGGCCCGGGCTGCCGCCGCCGTCGCGGGCCGTGGGTGGCAGGCCGTCACGATCGACCTGCGGGGCCATGGCGAATCGGACTGGTCGAGCGACGGCGACTACCGTGTCGTCAGCTTTGCGCGCGATGTCGAAGAAGTGCTGCGCAATCTGCCCGCGAAACCGGTCCTGGTGGGTGCATCTCTGGGTGGCTTCACCTCGATGCTGCTGGCGGGCGAGGTCTCGCCGGGCATTGCCAGCGCGGTCGTGTTGGTCGACATCGTGCCGAACATGGAGCAATCCGGGGCGAATCGGATACACAACTTCATGGCCGACCGGGTCGAATCGGGGTTCGGTTCGCTCGACGAGGTCGCGGACGCGATCGCGGAGTACAACCCACATCGGCCCCGACCGACTGATTTGGATGGACTGACCGCTAACCTGCGCCGCCGGGGCGATCGCTGGTACTGGCATTGGGATCCGCAATTCATCAGCGGCGCCGCGCCGCATCCCCCCTTTGAGATCACCGACGCCGATCGCATGCACGCTGCCGTCGAGACAATCGTGTGCAGCGGCGTGCCGATGCTGCTGATCCGCGGTCAGGTGAGTGACCTCGTCAGCCAGGAACGCGCTGACGAATTTCTCGCGCGCTTCCCGCAGGTCGAGTTCACCGATGTTCGCGGCGCCGGGCACATGGTCGCCGGCGACCGCAACGACATCTTCGCCGGCGCGGTACTGGATTTCCTCGCCCGGCACCTCGACGCCGGTTAGCAAACTCGCGTCGACCGCGCGCAATCGGCAGCGCTGCCGAGGGATGATTCAGCCCTGGTCGTATGGTCCTAATATTTGTTCCGAGAGCCTGGTTAGGCGTGTGACGAGGGCGTTGCCGTCGGCAGGAGAAACCCTTTTAGCGCTGTTACCATGCTGCCCTACACAAGGAGAGGGGCGGCGTGACCATGCCTTGGTTGCGAGGGTTAGGGCTGGTTGTTGCTGTGGTCGTGGCAGCCACGGTGTCGGCGAACCCGGCACAGGCAGAGCCGGGTGTGACGCCGGGCATGAAGGTCGAGGCGATAAACAGCGCTTGCACGGCGGGTTTCGCGGCTCAAGGCAACGACGGCAGCTATTACCTCATGACGAGTGGACACTGTGACCCGCACAACGGTTCGGTGTGGTCCTACGGGAATCACGTCCAGCTCGGCAGGATCACCGTCAGCGAGCACGACGGCGACGCGCGGGACGCCGCCATCATCATGCTCGATCCACGTCTCGGCCCGCCCCGAGGCGATATCGGCGGCCGGTATTTCGTTCGGGATGTGTTGAGCGCCACGCAAATTCAGCGCGGCATGCCGTTCTGCAAGATCGGGGCGGTCACCGGTGAAACCTGTGGCGCCGTCAAAGACGTGCAGGGCGACGTGGTCGAAGCCAGCGTGTTCAGCCTCAACGGCGACAGTGGCAGTCCCGGCTACGTGAAGAACCCGGACGGCACCGTGAGCGCTGTCGGCCTCTTGACGTCTTCGCCGGACGGAGACGACTACACGACGTACTTCTCACTGGTGAATCCACTGCTCAGCAAGTGGGGCTTGCGCATTCTTCCTTGACGATGACCGCTGGTCAGCAATCTGCGAACCTGCGGCGACGCCCCGATCAACGTTTGCGGATTGGGGAAAAGGGTACCCGGCGATGCGGCGTTGTGAGCGTCCGTCGGTAAGGGGCCGGTGGGGTCGGCCCGTGGTGTCGAGGCCAAGATGTATTGGGTCAGCGACACCAGCGACACGAAGGAGAGCAGCAATTGTGAAGCGTGGGATCGTGGTCGGCGTAGCGGGCGTGGCGGTAGTGGTCGCGGCGTGTGCCGGCTGTTCGAGCAACAAGTCGAGCACGGGTGCGTCATCGAGTTCGGCGGCGGCCGCGGCGGCCGGCCCGCAGGTGATTGTCGACGGTCAGCAGCAGAACATCACCGGCCAGGTCACCTGCACCTCGGCCAACGGCAACACCACCATCGGCATCGGTGACGCGACGGCCGGAGTCGGCGCGGTGGTCAGCAATGACAATCCGCCCATCGTCCACTCGGTCGGACTGGGCAGCGTCAACGGCGTCACGCTCGGTTTCTCCGACGCCGCTCCGAATCAAGGAGCCAACGCCGGAGCCGCGATAAGCGGCAAGTCCTACGCAATCAAGGGCACCGCGTCGGGCGTCGATATGAGCAACCCGCAGCAGCCGCAGCAGGTGACCAAGTCATTCGAGTTGGACGTGACCTGCCCGTAGTGCAGGCGATCGATACCCGAGAAGGAACTCAGCTATGTCTATGAAACGTGTCGTCAGCGCGGCCGCGGTCGCCGCGGGCGTCGGTATCTCCGCGATGACGCTGAACCCGGGGTTCGCCAACTCCGCTCCGCTGGACCCTCCGCCCCCTTGCCCGAACTGCCACGGCGGTGGCGGTGGCGGTGGAGGCGGGAATCCGGGCAGCCCCGGCGGCGCACCGGGCGGCGGCTCGCAGAACCCGCATGCCCCAGAGACTCCGCAAACGACGGCGCCGCCGGCTACCCAAAGCACGGAGCCGCCGGCGACGCACAGCACCGCGCCGCCATCCTCACAAAGCACGGCGCCGCCGTCCTCGCAAAGTCCGCAGCCTTCGTCGCAAAGCCCGGAGCCTTCACCGACTCGGGCCAGTGAGCCACCGAGGTCGGAAACCACGGCTCCGAGCGCGCAAACGACGCCGCCGAGTGCGCAAACCACCTCACCCGCGAACGGACACACCACCGAGCCGTTCAACCGACCAGCGCGCCCGGCCCTCAATCCACCGAGCACGCAGCCTCCGCACCCGCCGTACGTTCCGCGCCAGGACTTGGTCACTGCCAGCGTGCAAATCGGCGGCCCGGCGGGCGCGAATGTCCAATTCAGCATCGTGGGCCGCGGGGCGCCCCCTCCGCCACCGCAGCGTGGGCACGGCTGGAACGACGGCCCGGCTCCTGGCCACTCGCCGCCCAACTGGGTAGGCCCGCCGCCTCAGGGTGGGTGGGACGGCCCGCCTCCTCCCGGTGGCTGGAACCGCCCGTGGGTGGACAGGCCACCGCGCGACCAGGACGTCGCTCGAGCGGATTTCGGCCCGTTTGGTTATGACACCTTTACCGTCATTCCGGTCTTCAACTGGCAGTACGGCGGCTGGGGCTTCTGGTACTTCGGTGTCTGGATTCCGCTCTACTGAGCGCGCCGATCACGTCCGCGGTTGAGCTAGTCAC
>Ga0210389_10005045_pt1 | contig 10240 bp, 7 predicted proteins | sample IncBWH28OmetaG_FD_160127 | JGI IMG/M metagenome (GOLD analysis project Ga0210389, IMG submission 160127) | Forest soil microbial communities from Barre Woods Harvard Forest LTER site, Petersham, Massachusetts, United States - Inc-BW-H-28-O ...
GGCGGTGGTAGTCCAATCGATACATGCAAAGTCGCGATCTATGGCTCACTCGCGTCGTGCGAATTGGTCCACATCGCCGTTCCCACAACGCTTTCCGCGGCTGAATACACTCATGCGGGAGGAGTGACCGATGAGACCACGCGCGTGAAAGGCGGTGTCTGGGACCCGCGCGTCCTGCCCCGGACGGTGATCAACGATCCGAAGCTCGCGCTTGCGACACCGGACTGGCTCTGGGTCACGACCGGTATGCGTGCGTTGGATCATGCCATTGAATGCGCCTACGCCATCCGGCATCAGCCCATCAGCGATGTGCTGGCGGCCAAGTCAATTTCCCTTATGACGAAGCATCTGCCGGCGTCAATCCGGACCGAAGGAGACGAACGAGTAGCCCATCGTGGTCACTGCCAGTTCGCGGCCTGGTATTCGATCTACGGTGCCATGAATACGCGCTTCGGCCTTTCGCACGTGCTGGGGCATCAGATCGGCCCGCGTTGGGAAGTGCCACACGGCGTGACTTCGTGCATTACCCTGCCAAATGCCATGCGTTACATGGCTGGGATCGCAGCAGAGCGGTTCGGACCCGTGGCGGAAGGCTTCGGGATTCCGTTCGATCCAGACAATCCGAAGCCCGCGGCACTTGCCTGCGCGGACCGAACGCAGGAATTCATCGCCCAGTTCGACGTGCCGAAAAGACTCAGGGACGCGGGCGTCCCGCATGACGAGATTGGGCAGATCGCGGCGCCCATCGCGCGCGAACTGGAGCATATGGGCGTGGTCGACCGGCCGCTGAGCGAGGCAGAAGTACTGGCGTTGCTCGAGTCGTGCTACTGAAGAAACCCTCAGTCTTCCTACCGAGCCGCAACCCTTACCGAGCCGCGACCGCGAGGGAGCGGTCCGAATCGACTATTCGAATTCTTCGTTCAACCACCTCTCGAACGCATCCAGATCCTGTTTGCGGCCGAGAAAATTCTTTACCAGAGTGTTCGCTGAAACTGATCCGCCTGGCTCAAGCACCTGGCTTCGGTAGCGAGCGGGCCCGCTCCCGGCCAGCAAATTCCGCTTGTCGAACTGGACAAAAAAATCCTCGGCGATCTCCTTGTCCCACAGATAGGTGTAGTAAGCCGACGAATAGCCACCCAGATGCGTGAATGACGCACACATGTGGGTATCCGGCGTCTGCACCGTGTAACTGTACCGCCCCAGATCGCGCATACAGGCCGCGTCCGCATTGATGTCCTGCGGTTTGCCCTTGTAGAGATCGTAAGAAATCGCGGTGTACGCATTCTGCCGGATTGTCCAGATGCCGCGTGCGAACGCGGAAGCGTGGTTCATCCGCGTTACCAGATTCGCCGGGACTCCGAACGACGCCAGCACCTGCGGGCTCCGCATCCACTCCTCCAGCATCTGCGACGGCGCCTCCACAAAGTCGGACTCCATGGTGATGCCGCTGATCCCTGCCCATTGCTGCTGGCCGCCGAGAATCCAGTGCATCAGGTGGCCGAATTCGTGGAAGAAGGTCACCACGTCGTCGTACTCCATGAGGCCGGAGTCGCTGGCGGAGGGCGCAGGAAGATTGCACACCAGAATTGCTTCGGGCAGTTGTCTGCCGCGTATGCCGTCGAGCACTGGCGCCATCTCGGCGTGGCTGTATTTTCCAGGGCGCGGATGCATGTCGAGGTAAAAACGCCCGATCATTCTGCCGCGGTCTATCACGTCCCAGGTTTCCACCGATGGATCCCACGCGGGAACATTGCGCTCCTGGCGGAAACTGACCTGGAACAGCTTCGCTGCAGTATCAAGGACACCCTGCTTCGTCTTCGCGTATGGCAAGTACGGCCGCACAGACTGCGAATCGAAATCGAACTTCGCGCGGCGAACCTGTTCCTCGAGATACGACATCTCGTAATCATCCAGATCGTGCGCGGATGGGTTGGTACGCTTCTTCTCCTCGAGAAGCATGGCGAACTCCTTCTGTGCGACCGGGTGCGCGGCCGTGTCGATCCGTTCGATGAAATCCGAGATCCCTGTTCCCTTTCCGATCATCTTGTCGGCGGCATTGTAGTCAGCCCAGGAGGTATAGCCGATGAGCGACGCGATTTCATAACGCGTCTGCATCATGTTCTTCAGCACCTCCATGTTCTTTGGATACGCGCGGGTGTTGAAGGCCACGAATAGGCGCTTCCGCAGTTCCGGGCTTTTGGCGAATTTCATCGCCGGCAAATAATCCGGATAGTCCGTGGTGATGTGGATCAGGCCGTCTTTGTTGGGCTTATGGCGATCGATGTAGTCCTTCGGCAGGCCGTCAAGTTCGGAAACGTTCTTCACTGTGACGGTGTTGGTGCTGTCGGAAATATTGCGATCAAACGTCGATTGTTCGTCGGTGAGTTCATCGTTGAGCTTTTTCAGCTTCGCGCGCGTGGCGTCGTCTTTGTCGACGCCAGCGAGCCGGAATTCGAGCGCCTGGCGCTGAACGTAATAACGCGTCGCGGCATCGGCATGGGCAAGGTCGATTGCGGTTAACGCGTCGTACACCTTGCGATTCAGAGAAAGTGCCGTAGCTGCGGCGCTGACCTTACGCACCATCACGGTGGCAGCGTCCCGAAAACCTTTATCCGGATGCACCTGTAGCATCAGGCCGGCAAAGTAGTTCGCACTGTTGAGGAACTGAATGGCATCGTCATACGGACGGAGCGTGTTATCGATCGTATGTGTGCCTTTGACAGCGGTGAGGCGATCGATGGATTGCTGAGCCGCCGTCAGTTTCCCATCTTCGATCTTCTCGAAGGCCGCTATGTCGGGTTTGGCGCTCCAGAGCGGCGGCTGCGATTTGGGGATCTCCTGCGCCGCAGCAGCCGCGGCACAGCATAGTGTAAGGAGAACGATTCGATTGTGGGGCAGCCTTTCCAGGCTGCCGCCGGGCTTCCGCCCGCCGCCGCTTTGACCCGACCGCAGGGCGGAAGCCCTGCCCCCACAACACCGCAACCAATCCGTCAAGAACCGCATATTGGTTCTTAGTCTAACGGAGTGTGATATTGAGATTTGATCCGTAACTGGTGTCTCGTGATTTTTCTCCTCACCTTCCTGGTGCGCGCGGAACGATTGCGTTTGCTGTCGGGAACCGATCTCACCTTCAGCACTCCAACGGCATACGGGCAGCGGTCTCTCGATGAGTGCATCAACATCGCGTTTTCTCTTCACGCAGGCAACGGGTTCGCGAGTTCTTTCTGGGCGGGGCCGACCGGCCCATCGGCTCATTGCGCGCCTTCTTTCCCTGCTATAACCGCCTCGATCTTCGCGATCTTTGGGACAGGCAACACCGGCGGTCTTGTACGCGATCTCGTGAACATTGCCGGCTATAGCCTCGTGTTTTCGTTATTGCCATTGTTCGCAGTGAGGCTGGGGATCCCCGCGGCGGCGGGAGTTGTCTCAGGCCTCGCCGCTGCGCTTTATCCCTGGTATGGCTTCACCGAAATCATGCGCGGACGCGATGAATGGCTCGCCGCCCTCATCGGCATGTTGCTGTTGCTATCGGCGCTGCGAATGGCGCGCAGCCAGCAACTGACAGGAACGCCGGCACTGATTTATGGAGCCGGATGGGGCGCCTTGATGTATGTGCTGCCGTCGATGGCGACAGTTCTCCCGGTCCACCTGCTCATCATCCTCTTTGCGCGCAAACGCACGACTGGGCGACGCCTCGCGTTCTCTGCAATCGTGCTCGCGGCATTTCTGCTCGTCATTCTTCCCTGGACGATCAGGAACCATGTTGTTATGGGCGGCTGGATCTTCATGCGCGACGACCTCGGCCTGGAGCTAGCGGTCTCGAATGGCGATGGCGCGCACGCCACCGTCGATGGCAACCTTGCCTCCGGCTGGCTTTGCCAGGTTCATCCGACCTGCAATCCAGCGGCAACGATCGAGATTCTGCAGATTGGCGAATTGGAATTCAATCGGCGAGCCATGGGCCGAGCGGTCTCATGGATACGGACCCATCCGTCCCGTTTCGCCGGACTCACCATTCGCCGCGCGGCGGCGTTTTGGATGGGCTCGCGATCGAGTTTCCGGTCGATGCTGATGAGCACGATTCTCACGATCCTCGGCGTGGCGGGCCTTTGCCTGATGTGGCGCAAGGGCCTGCGGACCGAGACGAGCCTGCTAGCCGCCCTATGGCTTGTCTTCCCGCTGGCCTACTATCTCGTCGAGCGCGTGGATCGCTATCAGGTGCCGATCTACCCCGCGATTCTGCTGCCCGCGGGGTTTGCGGTGATTTCGATCTACTTTGCCTTGCGGAACAACATACTCAGCGGATCGAAGAAACGGTCAACGACTCTTTCCTTCAGCGGAATAATACCGTTGTCGGTGATGTGAATGTTTTCCGGGCAGACCTTGGTGCAGCACTTCGTGATGTTGCACAGGCCGATGCCGTTCTTATGCCGCAGGTCGGAAATACGGTCGTCCGAATCGATCGGGTTCATTTCGAGCTGCGCGTTGTAAATCAAAAAGCGCGGCCCGATGAACTCGCTGTGCATGTGATGGTCGCGCAGCACGTGGCAAACGTCCTGACAGAGGAAGCACTCGATGCACTTCCGGAATTCCTGTGGGCGGTCGACATCTGCCTGGCTCATACGCCACGAACCGTCGGGCGCGTCCGGCTTGCGCGGTTTGAACTTGCGGATGGTCTTCTTGACTTCGAAATTCCACGAGACGTCCGTCACCAGATCCCGGATCAACGGGAACGTCTTCATCGGCTCGATGCGGACGGGCTTGTCGAGCGGGATCTGGTTCAGGCGCGTCATGCACATCAGCTTTGGCATGCCGTTGATCTCCGCGGAGCACGATCCGCACTTGCCGGCTTTGCAATTCCAGCGAACGGCGAGATCGTTCGCCTGCTCGGCCTGAATGTGATGTACCGCATCGAGCACGACCATACCCTCTGAGATCTCGGTCGTGTAGTCCTTGAACTGACCCGATTCGCGCGTGCCGCGCCAGATTTGAAAAGTCGCGGTCGCCATTACTTCATCTCCTCAATAATCTGTTTCATTTCGTCCGTCATCGGCGGCAGCGGTTCGTGCGTGAGCTGCATCGATCCATCGGATGCCCGCTTGATTACGTTGTTGTATTTTGCGGCCTCCGGATCTTTATTCGGATAATCGTCGCGGAAGTGGGCGCCCCGGCTTTCCTTGCGATCGATGGCGCAACGGGCCACCGCTTCGGAAACAGTCAGCAGATTGCGCAGATCGAGCGCCGTGTGCCAGCCGGGATTGTATTCGCGATTGCCGGCCACGGACACGGTTTCCGCGAGTTTATCCAGTTTGATGATCTCGTCCAGCGCCCGATGCATTTCCTCTTCCCGGCGCACAATACCGACAAGATCGGACATCATGTCCTGAAGCTTGTGCTGCACCTCAAAGGGCTGAACACCGCCTGTGCGATTGAAAGGTTCCAGCGACACACGCGCGATCTCGTCCACCTGCTGCGGATTGATCGCTCCCGCCTTGTTCGCCTTCGCAAACTTCGCGGCATGTTCCCCGGCGAGTTTGCCGAACACAAGAAGGTCGGAAAGCGAATTGCCGCCCAGTCGATTCGCGCCGTGCAATCCGGCTGCGCATTCGCCCGCGGCGAACAGACCGGGAACCGTTGACATCTGCGTGTCGCCGTCAACTTTAACGCCGCCCATCACGTAGTGCATCGTTGGGCCGATTTCCATTGGCACCTGCGTGATGTCGACATCGGCAAGCTGCTTGAACTGGTGATACATGCTCGGCAGTTTGCGTTTGATGTGGTCAGCCGAATTGGGGAGCTTCTCTTTGATCCAGGCGATATCGAGGAACACTCCGCCATGCGGGCTGCCGCGGCCCTCGCGCACTTCGCGCACGATGCAGCGGGCAACGTGATCGCGCGTGAGCAGTTCCGGCGGACGGCGCGCGTTCTTGTCGCCGCAGACGTACCGCCAGCCCTCATCCGGATTGTCCGCCGTCTGATTCCGGTAGTTCTCCGGGATGTCGTCAAACATGAAGCGCTTGCCCTGGTTGTTTTTCAGGACGCCGCCTTCGCCGCGCACACCCTCAGTCACCAAAATCCCGCGAACGCTGGGCGGCCAAACCATTCCAGTGGGATGGAACTGCACGAATTCCATATCCATCAGGTCGGCGCCGGCGCGATACGCGAGCGACTGTCCGTCTCCCGTGTATTCCCAACTGTTGCTCGTGATCTTGAATGCTCGGCCGATCCCGCCGGTGCCGAGTACGACGGCTTTCGCCGTGAAAAGCTTGAAACGCCCGCGCTCGCGCTCATATCCGAAAGCACCCACGACTCGACCGCCATCCGTCAGCAAATCGAGAATGGTGTGTTCCATGTGCACATCCATGCCGAGATGGATTCCGTGATCCTGAAGCGTGCGGATCATTTCCAGACCCGTGCGGTCCCCGGTGTGAGCGAGACGCGGATACCGGTGGCCGCCGAAGTTGCGCTGCAGAATCTTGCCATCTTTGGTGCGATCAAAGATCGCGCCCCAGGCTTCGAGTTCGTGGACGCGATCAGGCGCTTGTTTCGCGTGGAGTTCGGCCATGCGGGGATTGTTCAGATACTGCCCGCCGCGCATGGTGTCAGAAAAGTGGACGCGCCAGTTGTCGCGGTCGTCAACGTTGCCCATTGCGGCTGCCATGCCGCCTTCGGCCATCACGGTGTGCGCTTTGCCAAGCAAGGACTTGCAGATAAGTCCGACCTTGACACCCGCGCTGGACGCTTCAATGGCCGCCCGGAGACCCGCGCCACCCGCGCCGATCACCAGCACGTCGTAATCGAATTTTTGATACTCAGCCATTGGCGATCTCCCCCGGCATCGCCGGACACGTGGCCCACGCACTCATGCGTGCCGCTGTCCAGGTACACGCGGCGCAAGTCGCGTTTCTCATTGTTCTTCCAACGTGCCTCACTAGAACAATCTCCAGTCCGTCCAGATATTCATCGCGCACATACGGACATAGAGATCCGTGAATCCGACCCAGATCAGACTGAACCATGCGAAGCGCATATGACGGGCGTTCAGGCAGCTCACGCAATCGTAAGCCTTCTTGCGTACGGGCGAACTCGAAAGAACGTCTTTGATCCCGCCAATCAGGTGCCGCAGCGAATGGCAGCCGAAGGTGTAGCAGCCCAGAAGCACGACGTTGATCAGAAGCACCAGCGAACCGATATTTACGTGGAAGCCGTCGGGCCAGCCCATAAAGCCATCCCAGGCGTCGTGCGCCAGGATGACGACCAGGATCACCGCAAAGAGGAGGAAGTAGCGGTGAATATTCTGAATGATCAACGGGAAGGTGCGTTCACCCCAATAAGTCTTGCGTGGTTCTCCCACCGTGCAATTCGGCGGATCGGCCCAGAACGCTTTGTAGTACGCGCCGCGATAGTAGTAGCAGGTGAAGCGGAAACCGCCAGGCGCCCACAGAATAAGGAAGGCCGCGGAGAAAGGCAGGAACGCTGGAAACCAGTCAGGCTTCGGACCAAACCAGGCTTGCGGCGAACCAAACAATTCCGGGGAATACATCGGTGAGAGGTAGGGCCCGAAGCGATAGAAATCCCCCACAAAAGCCGCCCATGTGGAGTAAACAATGAAGGCGGAAAAGCCGAGGAACACAGCGAGAGGCTGCACCCACCAGGTATCCGGGCGCGACGTAGCGCCAAACCGCCCCTGGACGAGCGGCACGTCAATTTGTGGCATAGAAATTTCAGTTTAGCGAACGCGTATTGTTGGTCCCGGTAATGGGCCACTCGGTACCTACGGGGGATTGCACCGGTATGCATGCATTTTGTACACTAGTGGTTTCGCTTGAATCGCGGAATCGCGACATTCGGCGTCAACGCTGCGTCCGATAGCATCGTATAATCAACCTCCGGAGAATCCATGGCAGAAATTCATAAGCATAGGCACCTTTTCACGTCCGAGTCCGTTACCGAGGGCCACCCTGACAAGGTCGCCGACCACATCTCAGACGCCGTTCTCGACGCGGTTCTTGCACAGGACCCCACAGCCCGCGTGGCCTGCGAAGTCCTTGTAACCACCGGCATTTGCGTAGTCGCCGGTGAAATCACCACGACCGCTCATATCGACGTTCCTTCCATTGCCCGCAAAACCATCGCTGACATTGGCTACACCGACGCCGCTTTTGGCTTCGACGCCAAGACCTGCGGCGTTCTCAACGTTGTACAAACCCAGTCGCCCGATATCGCCATGGGCGTCGATACCGGCGGCGCCGGCGATCAGGGCCTGATGTTCGGCTACGCCTGCGACGAAACTCCGGAACTGATGCCGCTGCCGATCCAGTTGGCGCACCGGCTCTGCGAGAAGCTCTCCCAGGTGCGGCGCGCTGGCGGTTTGAAGTACCTCCGCCCGGACGGCAAGAGTCAGGTTTCGGTCGAATACGTAAACGGCAAACCCACTCGCATCGACGCAGTGGTCATTTCGACCCAGCATGGCGACGATGTTTCGACCGAGCAACTTCGCGCCGATGTTCGCAAGCACATCATCGACCCAGTCGTCCCGCAGAACATGGTCGACAAGAACACCAAGTATCACATCAACCCGACCGGCCGTTTCGTCATCGGCGGACCCCACGGCGACACAGGTCTCACCGGCCGCAAGATCATCGTCGACAGCTACGGTGGCATGGGCCGTCATGGCGGCGGCGCGTTCTCAGGCAAAGATCCGACGAAGGTCGACCGCTCGGCCTGCTACATGGCCCGCTACATCGCCAAGAACATCGTGGCCGCAGGTCTGGCGGCGCGTGCAGAAGTGCAGCTCGCATACGCCATCGGCGTGGCCGAGCCGGTTTCGGTGATGGTGAACACTTTTGGCACCGGCAAGATTGCCGAAGACGCGATGGAAGATCTCATCCGCGCCAATTTCCCGCTGACCCCGCGAGCCATCATCGACCATCTGAAGCTTCGTAATCCGATCTTCCAGAAGACGGCGGCTTTCGGTCACTTTGGCCGCAACGAGCCTGGTTTCAGCTGGGAGAAGACGGACAAGGCGCAAGCGCTCAAAGACGCCGCTCTGAAAACTGCGGCTGTAGCGTAACACCCGGTAATTTCAGCAGAAATCGCCGGTGACCCTTGCATGGGTCACCGGCTTTTTACTATGTGCGCCTGTGGATGTCTGGTCCTCGCCGGGATCGCCGCGGCCCTCGTTTACACCATCATGCATGGCCTGTGGCTGCTGACAGCTCTGGTTCTGGTATTTGCCTCGTTGTTGGGCTGGCTGGCGAGAAAAATGATGAAAGAGCGAAAATCGATGTAAAGCAGGCGTTTTCGCCTGCGTCACTTATTCCATGCCTGCGCTCTGGCAGAAAATCACGTCTCGGGCATCCGGCGGCCGGCTGGCAAAGATCCTCGATGCCATCGACGAGGAGATCGCCAGCGCGAAAAGCATCCGGCCGGTGCTGGCGCTCCTCGACCGCACCCGGGATCCGCTGCAGAGACATTTCTGTGACCAACTCGATTTGCCCGCTGTTGCCCGGCTGTTGACCGTCAAAATTCTCAATCTTCTTCTCGCCCAATATCATTTCCGCGTTCGCAGCACAACGCTGCTTTCGCGGCCTTATGGGCTGGTGGTCGATCCGGTGAACAGCTGCAATCTGGCGTGTCCGGGATGCGTTCATTCCGAACGAGCGAAGGCGCTGGAACTGTTCGATTGGAAAGGCGGCCTGCTGTCGGAGGATCGCTATACGTCGTTCATGAAGCGCTACGGGCCGTACGCGATTCAAACGACCCTCTGCAACTACGGCGAGCCGCTGATGAACGCGGGCACGCCGAAATTCATCCGGCAGGCCAAAAGGTGGCTGGCGAACACAACCATTTCCACTAACATGACCGCGAAGAAGTTCGATGCCGAAGCCTATGTGCTCTCGGGACTTGACTTCATGACGCTCTCGATCGACGGCGCGTCTCAGGCTGTCTACGAACAGTATCGCCGCAAGGGAGATATCGAAATCATCTTCAGTAATATCCGCAGCCTTGTGGAAGCGCGCAAGCGCCTGGGGAAGCGTACCCCGGTAATCCAATGGCAGTTCCTCGCGTTCGAACACAATGTTCACGAGATCGAGCCAGCCGCGAAGATGGCGCGGGAGCTCGGTATCGATCAGATCACCGTAGCGACGCCGTTCGATGTGAGCTGGGATGACCCGAGTATTCGGCCCGCGAACATCAAACCTTTCACCACGGTGTTCCAACACGATTCGAACGCAAC
>Ga0210389_10005046_pt1 | contig 10240 bp, 11 predicted proteins | sample IncBWH28OmetaG_FD_160127 | JGI IMG/M metagenome (GOLD analysis project Ga0210389, IMG submission 160127) | Forest soil microbial communities from Barre Woods Harvard Forest LTER site, Petersham, Massachusetts, United States - Inc-BW-H-28-O ...
AAGCAGTCATTGGCATATCAGGGGCCTGGCAATGTTGAACAAACGCTGGCGAACGTCGACACCAACACCGTCGCGGCGGTCCACTCCGCCGCCCGTTGGTTCAATGCCCCCGACCGCGAAAAGGCATCCATGTTGGCGACGACCCATCCCATCGTGTTGAGCTGCGCATCGCCGCTTTCCATGCGGCCGGTCGGAGTTATGACCACGCGACTCGCAGCGAACCAGTAGTACGCAGCGATAAGTCCGGACATCAATCCCAACAGGGATAGGACGATGCTCGCAATCTTTGGGAAATCCATGGGTTGATCACCTCGATAGTCCTATGTGCTGCTATGTCGCGTTGGGATCGTGTTGACCCGCGTGGGCAGAGCTCGCCATCGCGGGCGACCGCATGTGCAGCGGATACAATGCGGGAATGCGGCATGTCTTCGCGCAGCAATGATCAAAGAGGACAGACGTATGGCCCGCATCGAGAACCATAAGTACAGCATAGACGAGGCGTTTCGGGAGTGTTTCTACATCGTCCCGGATTACCAGCGGGAGTACGTCTGGACCGAGGTGGAAGTGGAGCAACTCCTCCAGGACATCGACGAACAGATCGACGGTGGCTCGAACCGTGAGTACTTCATCGGAACCGTATTGGTGTCGCCCACTGCACACCGTGGCCACTACGAGGTCATCGACGGGCAGCAGCGCCTAACTACGTTCTTTCTGCTGCTGTGCGTGCTAAAGCACCGACTGAAGGGCGAGGAGGCGTGCGAGACCGTCAGTGGACTGATCCGTACGAGCTACACCGCGGCCAGCGGGAAGACCCAGTCCAGATTGAAGCTTGACCCACAATACGAGGGCGCCGGCGAACTGATGTCTCGGATCGTCGCATTGGACGCGGACCCCACTGGGGTGCGTGCTGGGATCCAGGCGGCCGGCATTTCGCCCTTTGGCTCCCTGGAAAAGCTGATCGATGCCTACGACACGATCCATGGCTACTTGGAGAAGAATTACCCCGACGCGGCCACGCTGACCACCTATTGGGGGTACCTTGCCAACAACGTGGTGTTCATCCAGATATCCACGGAGCTAAGCAGCGCGCTGAAGATCTTCGAGACCATCAATGAGCGAGGGGTGGGTTTGAATCCCATGGACCTGCTCAAGAATCTGCTCTTCACGCACGTCGATTCCAACGAATTCGCTCAGCTCAAGAACGAGTGGAAAAAGATAACCAAGCCACTGGAGACTGCCAAGGAAAAGCCGCTGCGTTTTCTGCGCTACTTCCTGATGGCCAACTACGTGATCAAGAACGAACGCAGCGATGCGGTCGTGCATGAGGACGAGATCTACACGTGGTTCACGAAGAAAGAAAATGCAACTCTCAGCGGATACACGAAGACGCCTTTCGACTTCGTCCGCAGGGTGATCCGAAACGTTGACCAATACTTGGCCTTCGCCAAGGGAATGGGGAACGACGGGAATCCGAACGTACCGATGGACAACCTCCGGCTCCTCACCGGCGGTGCCTTCAGTCTCCACTACGTGCTGCTCCTGGCCGCAGCGTCATTGCCGAAAGCTTTGTTCGACCACTTTGTGGTGCAACTAGAAGCGTTCTTGTTCTTCTTCATCTTCACGAAAACGCCCACCAAGGAGCTGGAGCGCAATTTTTCTGTGTGGGCCGATGAACTTCGCGCAATTGCCGAGGTCGCGGATGCCGGACAGCAGCGGGCCATGCTGAACACTTTTGTGGAGAACCGCTTCGCCTCAAACATGACGGCCAAGACGCAGGAGTTGTCCGATGCATTGCGACGCTATTCAATGCTATCAATGCAAAAATACCGCACGCGCTACTTGCTCGCGCGAATTACGCAGACCGTGGACATGGCATTCGGTGGAATCAAAGTCGCTGGAAGCCTAAGGCCGTTGATGAGCTTGGAGATCGAGCACATTCTACCGGACCGACCAAAAGCGGACCTGAGCGCCGCATGGGCCATAGAGAATCCCGGTTTTGGATATGAGGACTTCAAGAACCGGTTAGGGAACCTGACGCTCTTCGAAAAGCCAATCAACATCGTTGCGGGTAATTCGTACTACGCCCAGAAAGTCGGTGAGTATGGCAAGAGCGCCCACTACCTCACTCGCAGCCTTACCGGCTTGGTTACCGTCGGAAACGATACGTCCATCACCAGGATCAACGCCAAACTTCAGGCCTTTCCGCAATGGAATGCCGCATCTATTGAAGCGCGTCACGCGATGTTGATCGAACTGGCGAAGGACATTTGGAAGACCACGCCGATCGACGGATGAAACGCCATCGGGTAGCGGCAATTTGGCTTTGGCCACAGAGGAGTAGCTTAGGCTAGAGCCGGAAGCCCGACGGGGAGCACTTGAATTCAATGAATCACTTTCCGCCTTCCTCGTCGAGCGTGTCCTCAACCACAATGACGCCTGAAAATTGAGGCTTTTCGAATCGTTCGATGCCGTCCGAGCCGGTTCGTGAGCGTCGAGAGACGATGAGGTTTTTTCTGCAACCCGTGCAGGAAATTTCGAGCGATACTTCCGATGTTCTCACGACACCTGCACGCCATGCCTTTGGATCTTTCTGTTCTGCGTCATCTCTTCGTAGCTCGGATTCTTCGACCTGAAGTTCGGTTTGACACCCCATACATCTGAGTTTTAGATGTGGCATGTAGCTCTCCAGTCTTGATTTGTGGGACGCGGCTCTGATTGTACGTCAATGCATCGAACGCAAACTACCACCGCCGTGAGGAGATGGTAGTTGGCGAGAGGCTCGTTCCCATTTGAGCTTAGTCCGAATCAGCGGAATGCGGGGGTCCATCCTGGAGGTCAGAAGCGTCCGCACTGTTGCTGACAGGAGTCGGCGTTGGTGCAGTGACCGGAGTAGAGGGAAGCAAACCGTTCTTCATGGCACAGATTGACTCTCCCGGTGCAGGATTGTCCGTCATGTGCCCTTGGCAGAGCTTTTCGGCCACTTTCTGTTGGCATTCCGTGTCGTTTGCGCAGTCTACGACAGCTCCCCTGTATAGGTTGTCCAATGGAGCGGATGCCAAGTTAGCTTCTGACCGAAACCGGTCGACGTTGCTCAGAGCAGTTGCGGTATTCCGCTGCTCTTGCGCAACGTCTCGGACGACTTGGCCATTGGTGTAGATCTTGTCCGTGGCCAAACTGCCATCAGAATTCCAAACTTTGCATTCGCCGTCCTGGTGACCGTCTTTCCATTGACAGTGGTCTGTCAGACGACCGTCCTTGGTCCACGATTCAAACACTCCTTCCTTGTGGCCGTTGTCATTGAAATGCCCATGGCTTTCTTTCGAGCCATCATCATAGGACTCATCCCAATCGCCCACGATCTTTCCATGGTTAAAGGAAGCGGCCGAAAGGACATGTCCGTTGGCGTAATAGAACGTCACCTTGCCGTCGATCTGGCTGTCATCACCGGCTGAGAGCACGACGTATGGGTGTTCGTCCACCGATTTGCCAGGATCGGCCCACTCGAACTTGTTGACGTACTGGCCGTTCTTGAGATAACCCCGGAAATACACGGTCCCGTCGGTCGAACAAGATACCGGGCCTTCCACCATTCCGTCGATTACGTCCGTTTCGCACACTTTGTCGGCGTGTACGACAGCATTGAACATGTTGCGGTTGATACCAAGTCCTCCAATCTGCTGAGCTATCGAACTGCCCATCATGGGATCTGGAAGGTTGTTCGATGGGATGTTGGTTATGTGTCCAGTAAACGGCTTGTTCTCGCCACCCTTGAAGATCTTGCCGCCGTCGACGTTGACGTTGCGCCAATCGACGACCTCTTTGGAACAGCCAGCAGTTAGAACCGTTAGCAACAGAATAACCGTCGCACAAAGTTTCATAGCCACCTCGTCAGTTGATTTTCGTCGCGTTCTGTCCAATTCGATCGAGAACCCATGGTTGACTTGCAATTTCAGGTTCCCCCTCGCTTTGGCATAATTTGGTGTTTGAGCGGACTGCTCAGCCACTCCACGCGGAGGCCAAGGCGGCCGATCCGTCACACCTTGCCGCACTCTATCTGGCAGATAGAGTCTGCCGCAATTGTAGAGGGTTCGCCATGATCCGGGCACATGTAGACGCTGCCGGTTCTCTGTGCCCGAATCTTCTGCCCGCGCTCTCTTTGCTGCCAGGCTGGTCCAAGCCCGCGTCCTGCGGGGCTTGAGCCAGCGCGCCTTGGGGGATCGAATGGGGCTTGGAAAGCAGAAAGGCTCTTCACGAATCAATCGATACGAGCACCAAGTCACGGCGGTTGGCTTCGACAACTTGGACAAGCTGTCGGAAGTGCTTGATGTACCGGCGGCCTATCTGCTGGCAGACGATGGGCTCATGGCCGACGCCATCCTGGTGATGGCCGCTGCGGCGGGCAGCCAGCGAGAGAACCTTGTGCAAGTCTTGCGGGGATTGGCGGCGGATCCGACGCTGACCAAGGCTTTGCTGCGCGTCCTATGCCTTTCGAAAGCTGAGAGAGCGAAAGCTGCATCGGCCCTCGGCCTTGTAGTCGAGAGCGCGGGCCCACCCTGAAACTAGGAGACCCAAGGTGGGCTGCGAGGCCCACAAGAGGCATTGTGCGTTGCGACGATGGTTCTCGCGGATCACTAGGCGTCTTGTCGCATCTGATGCTCCAAGAGTTTCACAAGACCGAACAGCGCAAAACCGTACACCACCAAACCACCGATCATTCGAAACATGACTGTCTCCTGGCTAGCTACTTGGGCTTCGAAACTGTCTCGTGAACACCTTACGTATTTTTCTACGGGCATTACCCCTATGCTATGCCGACAAGATCGCCCGGTGTCGGCGGGGCGCCAACTGCCAAACGAAGTCTTGCTTCTGCTCTGCTCTGCTCTGCTCTGCTTCTGCTCTGCTTCTGCTCTGCTTTCGGGGGGGAGGGGGGGAGAGGGAAGGCTTTTATTACTATTAGACCTAGCCACTAGGCCAGTAGAGTCCTAGGGGTGGGTGAAACCCAAACCCCTAGCAACAGCCAAACGTACGCGAGGCTGCAAGCGAGCCGTACGCAACCGACAACCAGCACCCTGCAAGCGCAGGAGAAGATCACAGCCTCTAGCCCCGAGCTAGAGGCGGCTTGGTCCTTGAGGTATCGGAATCCGATCCACAGATTCCTGACTTTTTAGACTGGAGAAGCAAGTAGCTTTCATCACACCCAGCCACGAGCAGCCAGCGACGTAGCTTGGCCTTCGCCCACCACGAAGTGGTCCAGCAGTCGAACCTCAAGCAATGCAAGTGCATCACGTAGTCTCAGTGTCACTGCGCGATCGGCAGCCGATGGCTCAGTGCTCCCACTTGGATGGTTGTGACAGACGATGATTGCCGCAGCGTTGTGTCGAAGAGCTGCCCTTGCGACTTCACGTGGATAGACCTCAGCACCATCGAGCGTGCCTTGAAAAAGGAGCTCAAATGCCAGCAGTCGATGACGATTGTCGAGAAACAAGACCCCAAAGACCTCGCGGTCGAAATGTCGAATCCTTGCGGAACAATATTGCCCAGCAGCTGCGGGATCAGTCATCGCCGCGCCCCGTTCCAGGCGTCGCTCAAGAATCTCAACGGCCTGCGCAACGATCGCGTCTTCGGAACACTTCGACGCCGTATTCGAGCCTCTCTTCCTTGATCGAAGATACGTGGGCGTATCGCCGACTACTGCATCTGTTCCGACATAGCCTACAGCGGATGATTCGGGCTTCTGGCGATTGCGCATGGATGAAACTCCTCATGTCGTTGATGGTCTATAGAGGTGTTGAAAAGAATCGGGGCGACCATCGCCGCCCAGCTTTGTGCTTCGATTGGATGACTGCCGTGACTCTGATCTGATCCGCCTGTCAATCGATCAGCCTTTATGTCGCTTCCAACTCCTTGCTTGTTCGCTCATTGAGAATTCGTACTGCTTGACTAGTAGCCGGCAGAAACGCACAAGGCCCGGAGCGATCCAGGCCTTGTGCGTTTGTCCGTGTGTGGGTGGAGTGAATGGAACTTGGGTGGCGTAGCCGGTCCACTTTGCGAAACCCAGTAGCAGGTTAGAATCAACGATGAGAACGCTCGCCAGCATTCTGTCTCGCGCAATCAGCGCTACTCTCAGAACGCCCGTGACGAAGCGCCGTTTGTAAGACGTGGTCTCTCCAGTCTCGTGGAAGTGATGTGTGGCTGAGATTTCCTTGAATCGAGTGAGTGTTGGAATTGCGGTACACGTCAGTGGCGTCCTGCACCCATCTGCGCGTACGCTTGTTCGCGACAGACGGGGAAAAGCCGATGGAGTACTGGGCGCGGCGTCAGCGGGATACCAATCGAATGGCTCGGACGATGGCGAAGCACGTGCTAGGTAGGCGCAGCCCCACAGCCGACCAGCTTTACGCACTCTCCAAGCTTTCTTGGATTACCGACAGCTACGATGGAACGAGCGCCGGCTACATCGCGAGCACCAAGATTCCTGCGTTGGGTGAACTTCTCGGTAAGACCTACGACCGAAACACAACACTTGCGTCCGTCGCAAAGGATGCAGAAGCCATTATCGGCAAGAAAGGAACCGCGCGGCTGGTCCGAAGGCATACCGGTTTCACCAATTTCTACAAGGCGTACCGCAACAGTGTTCGGAAATGGCTATACGAGCACCGCAGCAAGCTGCTGCCCCTTTATCGCGCAGCACTTGAAGCCACGAACGATCAAGACCGACTCACGCTCATTCATGGCATCAGCACACTGCCGCGCATCCCGAAAGCGAACAACGCCAACCAAGCGATGCGGCCGGAAAATTTTCTGACGCCCGTCTTTTTCATGCTCGATCCGCAGATCAAGTTTCCGATCATCAACGGAAACAAGTGGGTCCAGGCACTACTGGCCAAGCTCGACGTGGACGGTACCGACCTCGCATCCCAGTACAAGGCCATGGTGGCGATCTACGGCCAGCGGGGGGTCAGGGATGCTGCGGATCTGGATCAATTAGGGCGAGACTTGCCTGACTTCTTTGACACGTCTCGTGGGAAAGCCACGAAGCGGCTACTGCGGCATCGCGGGGAGAACGAGCGCGACCTCGCTCTAAAGGATGAGCTCGATTGCGCGGCTGCTCGGGAGGCTGCGACCGTGGTCCATCGCAAGATTCACAATCGGCTTACCAATCAGTTGCATACCGGCCTGGGACAACGCCTGACCATCATCGAGGGCATCAACGACTGCAAGTTCGACGCCATAGTGGTGCGGTACAACGGCGACGATGACTTGCTGATAGAAGTAAAGAGCTCGGCCGAGCTACCGCATCTCCGCATGGCTGTCGGCCAGCTCTTCAACTACTGGTTCCAGATGCGCGCAGCCCGGAATCCACACTTAGCGGTATTGACGCCAGCGCGCCCGTCGGAATCCGCGAACGAGTTCTTGAAGTGGATGGAAGTCGGAGCACTCTGGTTCGACGGCAAGGCCCTCAAGACGTGTACGCCAAGACTCGCCTGCGTCGCTGAAATTGAGTAGAAATCCGATTCGCGCGCAAGCCAACCCGCAAACGACGATCTACACGGCTAGATCGATCGCCTGTGATCTGGTTGGTTGGCGTTGCGAAAGAGGAACCTTTGGTCCTACGGGAGAATCGTTGCCTCCGCATCAGTGACGACGGTGTGGACAGTCCCATCGAACGGCAATAGCGCTGGGTTGATGGAAAACGAATCCACCGCAACACCTTTCGGCAGGCTGGAAACCACCTCAAGCAAGCCCGCCAGGACGCCACCAACATCCTCGGCGATCCTGAGCTTGGCAGACGTATCGGTAACTTCGTAGAGACGATAGATGTCATAGGGCTCGGGGCCAGCCACGGCCCGCAGAAGCTCGGCACACGACAGGTGCAGGACATTCTTGAAATCACCTGATGTGCTCTTGGCGTCGACCAGCCGTCGCTCGCCGGCTGGCTTGTTGAGGCAGAAATCAAAGGGAGAGACGGCGTTGATGCTCGACGACCATTCGTAGAGTTCCAGTTGTCCATCGAGCAACTGTTGTTCAAAGTACTGGTTGAGCAATTCCTCGCCCAGAACCCCCGTTTGCTCCGCCGCGACCCGTGAACGCACGAATTCCTCGGGACTCATTCCCCTTCCGCCCCGTCGCCGGGTGATGCCAGCTACTCCGGCCGCGCCACCGAGCACGGCATCCTCGATCACATCGGTCCCACTCCAGTCGTGCAAGGGATGGCCTGAAGGTGGTTGGGCTGCTTCCACGATGGTTGCCAATCCCGCTTCGTCCAGTGCCCACATGGAACCTTCTGGATAGCGCTGGGAAAGCTCCTTGTGCATGGCGAGGTCCTCCTCGACACCTTCCGCGATCAGGACGACCTTCGCAGTGCTGGGCACGCCATTGCCGAAGAATTCGAAAATGGCGAAATCACCAGGGCGCAGGACGCTATAGCGGTCGGGATCTTCCTCTGGGCCATCGATCAGCTCGCCGTTGAGCCGCCAGTTCTTCTGTTGCTTGAGTATCTTGCGCTGCAGGTTTTGGGCCGGAGCCAAGCCTGGGCCGATCAGGTAGAGGTCGAGCGGGAAGCGCGGTACGGGGACCATGGCAGGTTCGCCCAACTGCGGGTACAGGTCCGCCACCAACACCTTCGAGTCCAGATTGAACGCCTTCTGCTTGCCCGCAGGGTGCTCCCTGAAGTGCCACCGGAAAAGCGTCAGGTCTGAACTGGTGAGGCGCTTCAGCGCTAGCTTCCGTGGCATTTGCTCTGTCCTCGTTCCCAAAAAGTCATAACAAGATCATGCCCCTACCAGAGTGGTGCATGCGTATGCATTGTGGTGCAGAATGGTGCCGTCCGCTATTCCGTCGCGGGGTACCTGTTCCATGGCCCGCAGTTCATTGGCAGTCGACCGCAAGACCGTCAGGACCTCTGTGCTGTTGCCAGAGGAGGCCCACCTCCAGGTCCAGGCCCTGGCCGACGCCAACAGCGTGTCAGCTGCATGGGTCATCCGCTTGGCGATCCAGCGATTTCTGAACGAGCAAGGGGGGCAACTGGAACTACCCCTACGCACGTCTCCGTACAAGGAGCCCGATTCAAATGGCCAATAAGAACAGCATTGCTGCCAAGCTGGCGCGCCTAGGCACGGGAGCAAAGCCGCGCGTTCTGGACCTGTTCGCCGGCTGCGGAGGGTTGTCGCTTGGCTTCAAGTCCGCAGGCTTCGAGATTCGCGCTGCCGTGGAATTCGACGTGGATGCGGCGAGGTCACATGGACTCAACTTCCACGGCGGGGCCGAGGCCCATAGCCAGCCGATAGACATCACCCGGACATCCCCGGCGGAACTGTGCGCCCGCTTGGGCGTGGGCAAGGTGGCTGATGCTTTCGATGTCATCGTCGGAGGTCCGCCCTGCCAAGCGTTTGCCAGGGTGGGACGTTCCAAGTTACGGGAGATCGATGCCCATCCCGAAGCATTCATCCACGACCCCAGGGCGCAGCTATACAAGAGGTACCTCGACTACGTCGACGCCTTCAGGCCCCTCGCGGTGCTCATGGAAAACGTGCCCGACATCCTAAACCATGGTGGCCGGAACATAGCTGAAGAAACCTGCAAGGTTCTGGAGGGCAAGGGGTATGCCTGTGGCTACACCCTGTTGAACGCGGCCTTCTACGGGGTTCCGCAGATGCGCGAGCGCATGTTCCTGATCGCCTACAGGCATGAAGTCGCGGAGCATGTGGAATTCCCCCGGCCGACCAATTGGCTGGTGCTCCCCCCGGGATACGAAGGCTCGCGCTCGGTCGCCTTGAGGACCCTCCGTGGCTTGTTCAAGGAGGCGCATAGCTACATAGAGCCACCAGCAGCAACGCGCGACCTGCCCCCGGCTGTGACGGCCGAGGACGCGCTCGGCGACCTGCCGGCAATTTACGCGCGAGAGTTGTTGGCCTCGGGGAAGCTCTCCCGAGGGGCGCGAAGGTTTGACGCTCCGATTGGCTATAGCCGGCGGAAGCCATCGCAATATGCGGCATTGATGCGCAACTGGTCGGCCCACGAGGCGCCCGGGGAGGGGGTCAGGGACCACGTGATTCGCTACCTGCCGCGCGACTACGACCTTTTTTCCCGCATGAATCCTGGTGACCAGTACCCCGAGGCCCACGCGCACGCACTTGAGATGTTCCGGGAGCGACTCGACGCAAGGCGTGCTGGCGGCGAGCGGCTGGCGGAAAACTCGGCTGGATACAAGGCGTTGTGGGACTCGATCGTTCCACCGTAT
>Ga0210389_10005047_pt1 | contig 10239 bp, 10 predicted proteins | sample IncBWH28OmetaG_FD_160127 | JGI IMG/M metagenome (GOLD analysis project Ga0210389, IMG submission 160127) | Forest soil microbial communities from Barre Woods Harvard Forest LTER site, Petersham, Massachusetts, United States - Inc-BW-H-28-O ...
ACGTTCCTTTTCGGCAAGTTTGTTGAGTTCGGTAACATTTACGGGCGAATGGATAAAGTAGGAAACATCACCATGCTCATCCATTACGGGCGTATTGGTAGTTGTCCACCATCGTTCTTCAAACTCATCGGTACCCCTTATCGGGATATCATACCTGTAGTTCGACATGGTATGCGGCTTTTTATTTTGGATAGCCTGCTCAAATGAAAAGATCGTCCGTTCGATATTTTTTGAAACCTCATCAGTAGGGTTGGCGGGAAAGGCTGCGAACACCGATTTACCTACCAATGTTTCGCGGCTGCTGTTGGTTGCATTTAAATACGCTTCATTAACATCCAGGATGGTATAATTTGGTGCGTCGACGTCCATCACCAGCAAAGTTGCAGGGCTGTAGTTAAAAATATCCTCGTAAGATGAGCGGGTTAGTTTTTTAACCATTTTAGTAAATAGGACAAGTGTGTTTCGGCAAATAGAGTTTAAACATACTTTGGTTCAATATGTTTTAAACCAAATCAAATATAATATTCCTGTTCTGTTTAACAGAAATGAATCTGTAATTGAGTATATCAACTGCTTATTTTTTCGAAAATACCCTTATTGTTTTGATATACCGTTGCTGGTAATATGCATCAAATGCCGACTCGGTAATGCCGCATTGCTGCCCGGACGTTGAATGAATAAAGATGATGTTACCCCCGCTATTTGAAAGGACAATGCCGATATGCCCAACGATTTTTGGGAAACGTTCGGTGCCGGTAAAAAGGATCAGGTCTCCGGGTTTAGCCTGGGTTACATCGATCTCGTAGTTGGTATAGGTAAAGTCGATGGATGGACGTGGCACCCTGATACCGAAATGATTAAAAACATAGGTTACAAAACCCGAGCAATCAAAACCCAGGTCGGGGTCGGCCGAGCCGTAAGTATATGGTGCGCCCTCGAGCGAACGGGCAAATGTTACCAGTTCGGCAGGGGTGGTGCTGCCCGTTTGGATAGTGATGTAATGATCCTTATCTCCGGGCGCAAGGGGCGGCAAAATATGGGCATTGCCCGGCGATGCCGTTTTTGACTTGCCGCAGGAGAAAATGACCATTGCACAGATCAATATATAGCTGAGCCGTTTCATAAGGTGTGTAACACAAAAACCCGTCCATAATCAATCTTGCCAGGCTAAAGCACCTGCGTAAATTTTTAATTTTCATCATGTTAAACCCAATTGCATGTTCGCTCTGCTCACTGAACATTTTTATTTTATGGCTTACGCGCAAACTGCGTTTGGCAACGCCATAAAATAAAAATGCCCTCCGCCTGATGTCGGAAGGCGTTTAATTGATTCGCGGTGAGGGAGGGATTATTTTCAATGATCCCTTTAGGGGGAGGCTAAAATCATTTAATTGCCTGTTCGCTATCGCTCACTGGGCATTTTTATTTGCCAGCTTATGCTCAAACTGCGTTTGGCAACACTGCCAAACAAAAATGCCCTCCGCCTGGTGGCGGAAGGCAATTAATTGATTTGCGGTGAGGGAGGGATTCGAACCCTCGGTACAGTTTCCCGTACGTCAGTTTAGCAAACTGATCCTTTCGGCCTCTCAGGCACCTCACCAATTAGGTTTATTTCAACCTTTATTAAAAAAATAGCCCCTTTTTTCGGGACTGCAAATATAGCAATTCGGTTAAGCGGTCAAAAAAAAATTTCAGTTAGTTGTTTCCGCGCCTATGAATAGCATTACGCGAACTTTTCACTCCCCCAAATACCCCATCAAATTCCGGCTTACGTTGTGCCTGCGGAGTTGCATCAGTGCTTTATCCTTCAACTGCCTTACCCTTTCGCGGGTTAAGCCGTAGTGGCTGCTGATCTCGTCGAGCGACTGGGCGTCCGCCAGGCCTATGCCATAAAAAAGAGTGATGATCTCACGCTCCCTTAAGGTAAGCACAGCCAGCGAATGATGGATGGCATGCGCCAACGACTCCTTCATTAATATGTCGTCTGTTCCGGCGCCGGGTGTGGTGAGCACATCCAGCAATGAATTTTCTTCGCCCTGAACAAAAGGCGCATCGACAGACAGGTGCCGGCCGGATTTACTGATCACATCGGCAACGGCCTCGGCGGATTTTTCCATCGCGTCGGCCAGTTCCTCAAGGGATGGGTCGCGTTGGTATTCCTGCTCCAGGCGGGCAAAGGTTTTATGCAACCGCGTGAGCGATCCTACCTGGTTTAGCGGCAGGCGCACCATGCGCGATTGCTCGGCAATGGCCTGCATAATTGCTTGCCGTATCCACCATACGGCGTATGAAATAAATTTAAAGCCCTTGGTCTCGTCAAAGCGTTTGGCGGCTTTTATCAGTCCCAGGTTGCCCTCGCTGATCAAGTCATTAAGCGTTAGGCCCTGGTTTTGGAATTTTTTTGAGACGGACACCACGAACCGTAAATTTGCCCGGGCCAGCTTATCAAGCGCCGCCTGATCGCCCGCACGGATGAGCCGGGTAAGCGTTACCTCCTCGTCCGGCGAGATCATCGGAATTTTGCTAATATCGTTAAGGTACTTATCAAGCGACTGGCTATCGCGGTTAGTTATTGACTGCGATATTTTGAGTTGCCTCATAAATATCGCTCCTTAAACTGCTTTTTAGCGTCGTTAAAACTGATTACTGCACCCAGCCGGTTCATAAGCCAGATGTAATACCAGGCCATATCAATTTGATAATTTTTAAAACCGCTGCGTGCGCTTTTAGGGAAAAGATGATGGTTATTGTGCCATTCGCCTGCCACAAAGCCCGGCCATATCTGGTTAACCGATTTGTCCTTGCGGTTATAATCCATTCCGTCGCGCTGCCTGTTTTTGCCCTTGCCATGCCCTTCATAGTTAAAGGTACGCACGCCAACGGCCCAAAAACCGGCTGCACCAAATAAAGCACAAGCCAGCGCATTGCCCCCGATGAGGTAAAAAACCAGGTACCAGAACGACCAGTTCAGCACCCAGGAAAGTATAGCCCTGCCCGGATTTGCGTACGAACCCCAGTGCTGGTATTGCGGGTAAGTGTTGGCGCGCACGCCGGTATGCGCCATCAGGCGCCTAACCCGGGAATAATCAGCTTCATTCAAATCTTTTGCAATGGGCTGGTGGTTAACATCGGCGAGAAAACAATACAGGAAGCCACCTTCGGCATGGTATGGATCGCCGGGCTGGTCGGATTTAGAGTGATGGACGTGGTGCGAGATGACATATATCTCTTCGGGTATCACACTTATGGTAAGATTTTGGGTAAAAAACCGCCAGAATTTATTTCGGAACTTATAGGCTCCATGGGTACAATACCGGTGATGCCAAACTGTGCCATGGGTACCCATGATCACCATACTGTACAAAAATGCATAAATCAGCATCACGGGCGCGAAGAACTTAAAAATGAATAGCAGCAAAAAGGGCACTAAGCAAATGACTTTAAGCCAACTGAAAAACGGCAGCCAGTTTTTACGCGTTTTAAACACGTTTAACCTGCTAAAGAACTCATGGAATAGCTGCTTGTTGCGTGGCTTTATCAACTGCCCATCCTGATCCTTCCAACCATAGGAAGGTACCTGCAAAACATGATCTAAAAATGTCATTAGCTTATCGGAATCTTTTGGGGTTAAAAGCAATAATGTAGTTCAGGTCCTCGTTCAGCACAGTCATCGTATCCATTTGCGATTCTTCTTTGCTCAGGGACTGCTGCAACTCGGTTTTAACCGACCGGAATACTTGTATCAGGTCATCCGGCGCCAGTTTATTTGTTAAAACCGGGTAATAGTCTTTTTTTATTCGCGCCCGCTCCTGGTCGTTCACTACTATAAGCGTCCATTTGTCTTCTGCGCCGAAACCATGTTCTTTGGCTTCGTTCATTAAATCGTACACCAGGGTGCGCGCTTGTCTTTCTACTGTTGGGGATTGCATAATTGAATTGACTGTTTTGGATAATAGTATTAAAAAGGGGATCAGTACGAGTTGGCCGGTTATGCCGGGCCTTCCCAATATCTTCAAAGGCAAATGCTTACCTAAAGGGACTAACGGCTTAGGCTATAACGAGCGTTTGAGTTACCGGAGAATTATAAATAAGCCATATGGGCGGCGGTTTTTGTGTTTTCATGCCTTGTTTGTTATGCCTAAAGATCACCGCCGTAAACCAGGCAATATCTAAGAGTGTTTATATTGGGATTTTTGTTAAATCTAAGAAAAAAAAATGACATTAGAATTATTTTTTTGACGAGAAGGACGCGCTATGCGCCGGGCTTTTTCTAATGCCGTTACTATTAAACGCTGGTAAGAAAGGTTTGTTGCAGAAAAAAAAAATTGTTTTCATATAACGAAAATATTTTCTCATTACGGATTCTATTTAAACAATTTTTAAAATATTTTACCAAAAGTAAAATATGCAGATAAATAAGCCTACCTTGCCGACTTATTTAAAACAATAAAATGCAAAAAGAAGGAACTGTAAAGTTTTTCAACAACCAAAAAGGTTTTGGATTCATTTCACAGAATGACACAAGGACAGACGTTTTTGTACATTCAACCGGCCTCATCGACACCATCCGCGAAAACGACAAGGTGACATTTGAGGTTGAGAACGGCAAAAAAGGCCTGAACGCGATAAACGTAAAAGTAATTTAATCGATCACTATACCATTAATCGTTGAGCATCCGCCCGCAAGCGGGTGCTTTTTATTTTTTGCCTATCCCCGGCCGCCTTATTCCTTTACACAACGTATGCTTAAAAATGACGTTGTCTCATTAGTCATGAAAAGAATGGCGCTTCCGGCCCCTGTATTATAAAGTGCCCGGGATTCTGTACTGTTGGGACTGCCCCAGAAAAACGCGAACTTGCCAAGCTCGTTAAATTGCCCGGCGCTGGCATTGCCTCCGGGTAATGCGGTAAAACCACTGCTATTGGTAGCCCCCGTGTTAGGCGCGTTCCAATGTACTGTGCCCGCTTCTTTCAATTCGCCACCCGACGCGTTTGCGCCACCCAGCGTATAGTCAAGTTGTGTCCAATCAGCGTCCGTTGGTAAACGCCAGCCATCAGGGCATATTCCGCGGCTGTCATTTATCGCGCTGTAATTATACAACCGGCCATACACGGAAGCAAGGGTTGCGTCATTATTGTAATTACAATAAGCGCCATTAGTTATATCTGTAGCAGAATAAGGTATGGGGTCTCCATTAAGATAACGGGTAACTTTCAGGTTTTCTACCATCCAGGTCTGAACCCCAATATCAACTGTATGATAAACATTCCCGTCAATATCTTTAACGACATTTTCGCCCTGGGCAGGCTGTTGCGGCGTTGTGCTGTTTTTTTTGCATGCACTGGTTGCCAATAATAATAAAGCGACAAACGCTAATAAACGATGGAAAGTTTTATTTCTCATGGGTCAGTTACTCAGGATTGTAAGGAGTGTTACACAACGAATTCGGGTTGAGATCATGCGCTGCATATAAATGAAGCGTTATCGGCACAAACATAAAATCCATGGCCGGTTTAAATATAGAAAAAAGATTGTAGCGGCAGAGATGAAAATACTGCAAAAATTTGGCCGCATATCTCTTAAAAATTACAACTCCAATTGCTGGTTTATCGCAAAAATCCACTTATTTTTAGCCGGCAAGTATCAATCATTCCGACTGAGGGGCCGGGGGGCGCGCAATGGGGAAAAAGTCATCAAATTTTAATCGTATCGAAACAAACCATAACGCACTGATCGATTGTTCGAAAGATCTTATTTGGTCTGTCGACCAGGAACTTAATCTTATTACCGCCAACAGCGCTTTTAAGGTACGGGTCGGGGCGCTCATTAAAAACCCGGTCGCGGAAGGAAAGCCGGTGCTGCATAAAGAACTGGGGGCAGAAGTTATTAAAAATTGGACCGGCTATTATAACCGGGCTTTAGCCGGAGAACGGTTCAGCATTAAAGATGCAACATTCAACCCCGAATCGGGCACTATAGAATATGCGCTGATCTCTTTCAACCCTATGTATAATGCAGAGGACCTGGTATTTGGCGCCGCCTGTTTTGCGAGGGACGTCACCGAAGATACGGTCAACTTAATGACGCTTGAAAAGACCAGGGGCGAACTCCAGCGGATCATGGATTCTTCGCTCGACATGATCTGTGTGATCGATGAGGACGACCGGGTCGTAAAAATCAGTGCAGCAGCAGAAAGCATTTTGGGATATAAGCCTGAGGAGCTTATCGGCAAGCATCTATTTGATTACATTCACCCGGAAGATAAAGAACAGACCAAACAAACCGCCGCCAAAATTATGGCTGGTGAAAACTTCACCAACGTAGAGAACCGTTACATACGTAAAGACGGCTCGGTGGTGCCGCTTATCTGGTCGGCGCGCTGGGACTCAGGCGACAAAGTCAGGTACGGTATTGCGCGTGACGCCACTGAAAAAAAGAAAAACGAGGAGGCTTTGATCGCATCAGAGCGCATGTACCGTTACCTCTTCGAAAAAAATCCATTTCCGATAGTGATTTGGGATTTTGAAACTTTACGGGTTATTGATTGCAATGAAGCTGCCTGCCGCAAATATGGCTATACAAGAGCGGAATTTCTGAAGTTAACTATAAAGGAATGGCGGCCGGCGGAAGATGTACCGCTGATTGAAGATGCAGTGAAAACCGAAGCTTCGTATGGCGAATATCACCGGAGAACCTGGCGCCACAAAAAGAAAAACGGAGAGTTGATGTACGCAGACGTGACCGGCCACCTGATGGACTACCGGGGCAGGCGGGTGGCGCTCAACCTGATCAACGACATTACGGAAAGTCATTACTACCAGGAGTTGGACAAGCTTGAAAAAAACGTACTTAAGCTCAACGCGGGTACCAACCAGGGCATTGCAAACCTGGCAACCATGTACCTGGGAGGTATTGAAGCACTGCATCCCGGGATGCGGTGCGTAGTTAAGGAGAGAAAAGGAGACAAGCTATTTAATTTTGCCGCCTCCGGCTTACCCCCCGACTTTTGGGATGCCGAAGATGGTATTGATACAGGCGACGGCATGAGCCCTTGCAGCGCCGCCGCCTTTTTAAAACAACCGGTCACGGTGCAGGATATTTCAACGGACGAGCGGTGGCCGCATGCGCATGAAGCGGCGAAAATGTTTGGGCTGAAAACCTGCTATTCTTTCCCGATACTGGGCGCCGGCGATGATGTTATGGCAACCTTCGCCGTGTTTTTTAATGAAAAAAAATCGCCAAACGAACTTGAAAAGAACACTTTGCAACGGACCGTTCAGTTTTTGCAACTGATCATGGAAAGCGACCAACGCGAAAGAGCCTTAAAAACCAGCAACGAAAGGTTTGAGTTTGCCGCTGAGGCTACTTCGGACGTTATATGGGATTGGAACCTGGAAACCAATACGGTATATTATTCACATAATATTGAAAAGCTTTTTGGACATAACAAAGCAGGTGTAAATGCTGATAACCTGCCTTTTTATTTTGACAACGTACACCCTGACGACCGCGAGCGCGTTGTACTTTACCCGGAGCAAGTAAAATTTGGCAAAATGCACACCTGGTCGCAGGAATATCGCTTTAAAAAAGCAAACGGGGATTATGCGACAGTGCTTGACAAAGGCATTGTTTTAAGAGATAAAAACGGGATCGGCAAAAGGATGATCGGCGCCATCCAGGATATTACCACCCTAAAACGGCAAAATGAGCAGTTAACCGAAATCGCGCTCATCAACGCGCACGAGATCAGGCGGCCGGTTGCCACCATCCTGGGCCTGATGCATTTGTTTGGGATGGAGTCGGGCGGCAGCGACGCCGAGAAAAATTTGCTAAAGTACCTGGAAACGGCCACGCTTGAACTGGACGAGGTAATCAGGCGTATTATCAGTAAAACCGAACGGTAGGGCCGTCCGGCGTAGGGGCAATGGGGTGATCATAGGATACCAGAACGGCGACCATAAGGGCCCCTACGGGCGTTTTTTCCTGTCATTCCCTTTTTAATCAGCCTTTAAACAAGTGATAAAACGATTACAGAACACCTCAACTGCCCTCGAAACGGTATTGAAAATTTTTTAAAAGGCCAAAAAGTGTTCATTTTTGTTCAGGGGAATGAACACCGTTTGGTCGTATGCGTGCGGATGCATCCCTGTTTTCGGGGAAAAGGTCAGTCAGCAATATATGTTTTCCGGCCACGTTTGCCGATTTTTTTTACCTTTACCATCTCCCAAACCAAGGAGCCATGTTTAAATTTAAGTTGCAGTTTTTATTTCTTGCCGCGGCAAGCATTTTTTCATGCCTGCCGGCGTCGGCCCAGCAGCCGGCAAAAAAAATAAAATACCTTTCCCAACCGCTTATCAGCGCCATTTACACGGCCGACCCCTCGGCACATGTATTTAATGGTAAAATATATATCTACCCCTCGCATGATATTGATGCCGGCATTCCCGAAAACGATATGGGCGATCATTTTGCAATGCGCGATTATCATATTTTATCGCTGGATCGTATCGGTGGCCCGGTTACCGATCACGGCGTTGCGTTAGATATTAAAAACATCCCCTGGGCAGGCCGCCAGCTTTGGGCGCCGGATGCCGCTTATAAAAACGGCACCTATTTTTTATACTTCCCGCTAAAAAACAAGCAGGATATATTTCAAATTGGCGTAGCCACCGCTAAAACGCCTGCCGGGCCATTTAAGGCGCAACCGCAGCCTATACCGGGCAGCTTTAGCATCGACCCCGCCGTTTTTGTTGATGACGACGGAAGCGCATATATGTATTTCGGCGGTATTTGGGGTGGGCAGTTGCAGCGTTGGAAAGACGGTAAATACGATGCAAACGGTTCCAAAACTGACCTGCAGCAGGGCGATGCCCCCTCAATCAACTGCAAAGTGGTTAAGCTTAAAAATAATATGCTGGAATTTAGCGGAAAGGTAAGTGACGCGCTGATCGTTGACAGCGCGGGCCATCCGCTGCCTGGAAAAGATCATGACCGCCGGTTTTTTGAAGGCTCGTGGATGCACAAATATAATGGCAAATATTATTTTACCTACTCCACCGGGGATACGCATTACCTTGCCTACGCGATCGGCAAAAGTCCCCTGGGGCCGTTTACGTACGCGGGGCATTTTATGCAGCCCGTACAAGGCTGGACCACCCACCATTCCATCGTAAAATTCAAAGGCAAATGGTATATTTTTTACCACGACACGGAACTATCCGGCAAAACCCACCTGCGGAATGTAAAAGTAACTGAACTGCATCATAACCCGGATGGCACCATCCGGATGATCAATACCTTTTGGGTGGAAAAGTAGCAGTACCAGGTTTTGCTTTATTCGCCGGCTTTAATTGGACAAAAGATCAATTATATACGCGATGATCTCCGAAATCCTTTGGATATGCTGTCCGAAGTTTTCAGGCATAGTATCTAAAAGGATAGTAATTCGAAACCGTAAAGTGCAAACAGCAGGCAGCGCTGAACCGGCAGTGATATAATTATAATTTTAAGATTATTTTCGGGAGCTTACTTGCTATTACTTATTATAAGCATGCATCGACATGCCGACAATTTTCCAATCGCCGTTTATTTTCTCCAGCATCTTAAATTCAATGGAATAGGTTTTTTTACCCTCTTTCGAAACGGATTCCTCATTATGACTAACCCAGGCGCTGTTGCCCGTAACCGATATTTTATAATTGGAGTTTGAAAAAGTACCGCCGCCGCCTGCCATGTTTGCCGGCGGGTTGATCATGACAGCAGGCGGAACGTCGATCATTTTGCCGTCTGCCGTCGAAATCACGATGCGGGTATAAGGCTGTATTTTCCAGCAATCGGCATGGCCTTTAACGTCGCCGCTGCGGAAGGTTGTCGATTCTTTTTCCAATAATTGTTTTATCGCGGTGGTGTCCGGCATAGATTGCGAATGAGCGGATAAAACGGTGAAAAGGGCGAGGATGGTAAATAGGGTTAGTTTCATGTGGTTGGTTTTATTGCGTGGAATTACAACGTAAATATAAAAATATGTTTCACACACTACCCGCCAGAATGCAGGTGCAATTCAAATTGTCGCATAACCACCAAACGTTCCCACGGAACGTAAAGAATATTTTTTTACTTTCTACCTACCATACGCCCCGATGGGGCGAAACTTCTGCAATCCTCGTCCCATAGGGACGGTTGGTGGGTAGATAAATTAAATATTGGTTTTAGCGTTCCATCGGAACGCTTGGTTAGCG
>Ga0210389_10005048_pt1 | contig 10238 bp, 8 predicted proteins | sample IncBWH28OmetaG_FD_160127 | JGI IMG/M metagenome (GOLD analysis project Ga0210389, IMG submission 160127) | Forest soil microbial communities from Barre Woods Harvard Forest LTER site, Petersham, Massachusetts, United States - Inc-BW-H-28-O ...
TGCCGCGGAAATATTCGACATGGCCGTGATCGAGCTGCCGGGTGCGGTCGCCGATCCAGATCATGTGGCCCGAGGTCGCGTACCAGTCGCCGGTCGTGGAATCGACCCGCGTGAAGGCCTGCTCGTAGCCGAGCAGCAGCGCCTCATGGCTGGTGTAGAAATCGGTGGCGCGCAGTTCGGGATGGCTTTCCAGGTCGAGGCCGCAGGCGCGCATGAAATTCAGCGCGTCCGAGATGCGGTCGGCCAGTTCCTTGTAACGGCGCGACTGCGGGGAATCCTTGAGGAAGCCCAGCATCCATTGATGCACGCTGCCGAGATTGGCGAAGCCGCCGGTGGCGAAGGCGCGCAGCAGGTTCAGCGTCGCCGCCGACTGCCGGTACGCCATCAGCTGACGCTGCGGGTCGGGATTGCGCGCCTGCGCCGTGAAGGCGATGTCGTTGACGATATCGCCGCGGTAGCTCGGCAGTTCGACGCCGTCGATCTTTTCGGTTGGCTGCGAACGCGGCTTGGCGAATTGTCCGGCGATGCGGCCGACCTTCACCACCGGTACTGCGCCGGCATAGGTCAAAACCACCGCCATCTGCAAAAGCACACGGAAGAAGTCGCGGATGTTGTTGGCGCCGTGTTCGGCAAAACTTTCGGCGCAGTCGCCACCTTGCAGGAGGAAGGCCTCGCCTGCGGCTACGCGCGCAAGCGCCTTTTTCAGGTTGCGGGCCTCACCTGCAAAAACCAGCGGCGGAAACGTCGCCAGCTGCGCCTCGACATCGGCCAATGCTTTGGCATCGGGATAATCGGGGATCTGCAGCGCCGGCCTGGCGCGCCAGCTGTCGGGTGTCCACCGCTCGGACATGACGTCAACTCCTGAGCAAAAACCGCTACTTACCCGCCATTCGCCAAAGCTGAGGCCGGAAAGCAATGAAGGGCCGGGTTATACACAGGGCCGTCACGGACCGCCAGTTGGAATTCCGCCCCCCATCACAAGGCCCAAGACAAGCCCTTGCGGCAAAAGCCGAATTCGCATTTGCTGGGGCGCAACGCGAGAGCACGGGGGAATCCGGGGTTGGCAGACGCTGCGGTGGACGACGTTTTCATCGACGACATCACCTTCCCGGCCAAGGACGGATACCTGCTGGGGGCGAGCCTGTTCCTGCCCCGCGGCGCCAAGCGCCATGCGGTGCTGATCAACTCGGCGACCGCGGTGCCGCGCAAAATCTACCGGGGATTTGCCGGCTATCTGGCGCGGCGCGGCTGCGCGGTCCTGACCTATGACTATCGCGGCACCGGCGATTCCAGGCAGAAGGCTGTTGTCGGCTACAACCAGCCCAAGTCGCTTGATGGATTCAAGGCCTCGATGGCGGACTGGGCAGCCCTCGATGTCACCGCCGCGGTGGCCTGGATGCGCGAACGCTACAAAGCCCTGCCGCTCAACTATGTCGGCCATTCCTTCGGCGGCCAGGCGCTCGGACTTCTTCCCGACAATACCGAGGTTTCGCGCGCGCTGTTGATCGCGGCGCAAGCCGCGTACTGGAAGCTGATGGCCTCGCCGGAGCGTTATCGCGTCTATGCGTACTTGAATTACGTCGGTATCCCCCTCACCAGACTGTTGGGCTATGCGCCGGGCTGGAGCGGTATCGGCGAGGACCTGCCGAAGGAGGTGTTCCTGCAGTGGGCCCGCTGGGTGATGAGCGAGCGCTATATGTTCACCGATCCCGATCTTCCCGGCCTGACGAATTTTGCGAACTACAAGGGCGCGATGCGCGCGCTGTGCCTTTCCGACGATCCCTGGGCGACGCGGCCGGCGGTCGAATTGCTGTGCTCGGGATTTACGGCGATCAAGCCGGAAATCATCACGGTCACGCCAGCCGACGCCGGCGTCGCCAAGATCGGTCATCTCGGCTTCTTTCGTCCCGAACATCGCGACACGCTGTGGCGGGGCGCGGCGGAATGGATCCAGGCGGCGGATTAGGTTCGCCCTCGCTGTCGTCCCCGCTCAAGGCCGGGACGACGTGTGTGTTTGTTGTTCGATTCTATTTTCAAAGAGCCAGGACCATTTAGTTGCAAATCGTCATTGCGAGGCAACGGATCAGATTCGCGCTCCGACGATCGTTTCCACTGTCTCCGCGATTTCTCACTCGCCGTCTCTTCGAAAGGTGCTAGGTTTTAGCGATTGCACAAAGGAGCGCTCGTGCGCCGCGGACGATTCTCGAGAATTGAATCAGCTGCAGCCGGCTATGAGCGAACTGGCAAAGTGGGGTACGGCCGTGCGCGACACCGGGACAAGGATTGAATGACGGCGATGAAGCTCAACGATGAAGAGACCGACATTCTCGCCGGCAAAATGGGAGTTGTGCCGCAGCAAGCCCTGCAGCACCAGATCAAGGTCGGTGAATTCTTCGGCGCCCCCGATTTCGTCCCGGTGACGCAGGCTCATCTGATGGCCGACACGGAAAGCCTCGGTGAAGCCGGCGTGCGATGGCTTGAAGGTCTGGCCGCGACCAGCGACCGCCGGGGACACGTGCGGATTCCGACGATCACGGATCCGCGCGGTACTGATTTCGCCCATGCCGATCTCTTGGGACAGACCTCGACGATGCTCGATCTGGAGCGGCGCGCCATTGCGGCATTCGTAAAGCTCGGCGTCGCCATGACCAACACATGCATCAATTATCAGACCATCCAGGCTCCGACGCGCAATGAACACGTTGCCTTCGGCGACACCGGCGTGGTGATCTATTCGAATTCGATTTGCGGCGCGCGATCGAATTTCGAGGGCGGGCCCTCCGCGCTGGCGGCGGGCATCACCGGACGGACGCCGCGATATGGCTTTCACCTTCCGGAAATGCGCCGCGCCACGCTGCGCATCCATGTCGATTTTACGCCGAAATCTCTCAACGGATGGGGCGCGCTGGGCGGAGTGATCGGACGCATCGCGGGCAACTACTGGGCCGTACCCGTGATAGAAGGCATCGAGGGGGCGCCGAGATCGGATCAACTCAAACATTTCGGCGCCTCGATGGCGAGCTTCGGCTCCATCGCGCTGTTTCATCTGCTGGGCCTGACGCCCGAGGCGGCACAGCTGAGCGACATGGCCGCCTCCGGGTTGCCGAGCCTGCGGGTGACAAAGGCCGATGTCGACGCGTTGCAAAATTCCTATCACACCGACGACCAGGTCGATGTTGTCGTCTTCTCGGCGCCGCAGTTGAGCCTTTACGAGCTATCCGATCTGGCCGAACTTTGCGAAGGCCGGCATTTCACCGTGCCGCTGCTTGCCATTACCAGCCCGCAGGTCAAGCCGGATGCCGACCGCATGGGTTATACCGAACGAATAGAGGGCGCCGGCGGCAGCGTGCTGTCCGGCATGTGCTTCTATCAATCCTATGCGCGCGAGATTTCGGAGGCCAATGGCTGGAAGCGGCTGGCCACCAACAGCGCGAAGCTGGTCAATATCCTCGGCGGCTACGGTTACCGTCCGATGCTGGCCTCGATGGAGGCGTGCGTGGATGCCGCGGTCAGCGGCAAGCTGGTGCGGACATGAGCGCGAAGATTTTTCGGGCGCGACACGCCATGGGAAGCATCGTGCGAGGAACCGCGCTGGTGGCCCATGACGGCTTTTCGGCCCGTTATGACCTCGACCGCATCAACGGGGTGTTTTCCCGTCCGACCCACAAATTGGCCGGCCAATCCTACGTCGGAAAAATATTGGTGCTGGATACCGCCAAGGGCGGCGTCGCCACGGCGTGGATGCTCCATGAGATGAAATCGCGGGGGATCGTGCCGCTCGCGCTGGTATTCAACTCGGTCAATCCGATTCTCGCGCAAGGCGCCGCACTGGGCGATGTATCGATGCTCGCCGGCTTTGATGAAGACATTACCGCTGCCGTCGCTGACGGCGCCGAGGTCGAAGTGGATCCCAAAGCGGGCGTCCTTACGGTCCTGGGTTGAGGGACCGGCGGACCCATGCCGGTTATTCCACCTTCACATTGAGTTCCCTGACCAGCCGCTCGTACTTGTCGGAGTCCTCTTGGACTTGACGGGCGTATTGCTCGGCCGTTCCGCCGGTCGGTTCTTGCGCCTGGTCGTTGAAGATCTGTCGAACCTTCTCATCGCGCAACGCCGTGTTGGCTTCTTTGTTCAGGCGGGAAGCGATCGCGGCCGGAGTGCCAACCGGTACAAACATTCCGATCCGCTGATCGACGACGAGCCCCTGCATGCCGGCCTCCTGAAACGTCGGCACATCGGGTAGCGCCGGCGAGCGGGTCGCCGTCGACTGCGCAAGCAGCTTCAGGCCGCCCGTCTTGTAGTACGGCACGAGCGGCGTCGTTCCGAGCGAGCCGAGTTTGACGTGCCCCGCGACAAGATCGTTGATCGCCTGACCACCGCCCCGATACGGCACTTGCTCAAGCTTGATGCCGGCAAGCTTTGCATACCACAGTCCAACCATGGCCTGCGTCGAGCCGACGCCGCTGCCGGTGGCGAAGCCCAAACCCGGTTGCTGCTTCACCAGGCTGGTCAATTCGGACAGTGTGGCCACGCCCAGCGAAGGATTTGCGGCGAGCGCAATCGGCTGGCGCGACAGTTCGATCACCGGGGCCAATTCCTTCAGGGGATCGAAGTCCATTTTATAGATGTGAGGATTGCTGCTCACGGCATCCGTGGCGATCAGGACCGTGTAACCGTCAGGCGGGCTTTTCGCGACATATTCGATGCCGATGTTGCCGTTGGCACCCGACTTGTTTTCGATCACGACTTGCTGGCCCAGCGTGTGCGATAAATGTTCGCCGACGACACGCGCCGCCACATCGGTTGAACCTCCGGCCGGAAACGGAACGATGAAGTGGATCTGACGGTCAGGCCAGTCTCCAGCGATCGCGACCGAGGGCGCGGAGAGAGTCAAGGCCAGAATCAAACCGGCAAACGGCAATTTCGTCATCGAATAATACTCCTTCATCCGCGGCCGGCTTCGGTTATCCTATCGCGGCCGCCTCCGTTCGGCCAGCAAGCACCCTCCCGCCTTTGGTTCAAGGAATGACATGCCGTATTCGAAATATCTTGCCGGGCAGATGGGTGCCATCAAGCTTCTGACGCCGGGACCGTTCGTCGCCGGATCCTATGCCGAGCTCGTTCTCGTCTATACCGCGGGCACATTCGGCATCGACGATACCGGCATGGTGAAAGTGTCGTGGCGGACAACGTCGGACCTGAGCAAGCCGCAATTTGGCAAGCCTGAAGCGGCAAATTTCACCACGGTGGAGGCCAGCAACGGCGCCAAGCTCGAGGTTTGGTTCGACCGCCTCAACATCCGTCCTTACGGCAATACGCTGCTCATCCGCGTCGGTCGCGGCTACCTGCGCAGCGGCGATACTTTGACGATACGGCTCGGCGACCGCAGGCAGGGATCGCCGGGCCTGCGGCTGCAGACCAATGTCGAGAACAAAGTAGAGCTTCGAACCTCGGTCGATGCTTTTGCAACTTACGAATTCTGCGAACTGCCCGAACAGCCCGCATTCGATTTGTCGGCGGGACCGGCGGCCAGCTGGAAGGCCATCCTGCCTTCGCTCGCGGTCGTCGGCGAGCCATTCCGGCTTGCCATCGTTGCCGAGGATATCTGGGGCAATCCGACCGGGGACGCGGCGGCTACGCTTGCGTTTGAATCGTCACTGTCTCTGCGCGGTCTGCCTGACAGGATTGCAATCAAAAAGGGCGATGGCCCGCGCGTCGTCGAAAATCTTGTCGCGACCAATACCGGCGACCTCAACCTGGCCGTAACGGACAATGGCCGCCTGCTCGCGGAAGCCAACCCGCTTCGGGTTGTGACGGCGGCGCCGGCGCGGCGCTATTGGGCCGACCTGCACGGCCAAAGCGGCGAAACCATCGGCATGGGGACGGCGGAAGAGTATTTTCGCTACGCGCGCGACAAGGCCTTCGTCGACATGGTCGGCCACCAGGGCAACGATTTTCAAATCACCGACCAGTTCTGGAAAACATTGAATGAACTGACCGCCCGGTTTGATCAACCGGGCAAGTTCGTTTGCCTGCCGGGCTATGAGTGGTCGGGCAATACCGGAATGGGCGGCGACCGCAATGTATTCTTTCGTCACGAGGGGCGGCCGATACGCCGTTCTTCCCACATCCTGGTCGAAGGCCAGACGTCGACTGACGCGATCTACACGGCGGACAAGCTGTTCGAAGCCCTCGGCGGCGAAGAGTGTCGCGTGATCGCGCATGTGGGCGGCCGATACGCCGATATCAAATACGCGCATGACGGGCGCATCGAGCGCAGCGTGGAGGTTCATTCGACCTGGGGAACCTTTGAATGGATATTGCATGACGCTTTCGAGAAGGGTTTTCGCGTGGGTGTGGTTTGCCACAGCGATGACCACAAAGGCCGGCCCGGGGCGACGACGCCGGGCGCGTCGACGTTCGGCGCCATCGGCGGGTTGTCCTGTTACTTCATGCCGGAGCTGACGCGTGATGCGCTGTTCGAGGCGCTGCGCCAGCGCAGGCATTATGGAACGACCGGCAAGCGGCTGTATCTCGACCTGCATGGCACGTTCGAGCAGGACGTCACGGGTTTCTCGGAGGATCCGAAGCTCGGCCCGGCCAAGGAATTTCCGGTACGCGAAGCCATGATGGGGGACATCATCCGGCCGATGTCGGTGCCAATGAAGCTTTCAGTCGAGGCCATCGGAACGGCGCCGCTCGAGCGGATAGATGTGTTTCACGGCACGCAAGTCGTCCAATCGGCCCGTCCGTTTGCGGCCGCCGATCTCGGCCGCCGGGTGCGCGTGCTGTGGCAGGGCGCGGAATATCGCGGGCGCGGGCGGGAAACCGTGTGGCAGGGCAAACTCGCCATCACCGGCAACCGCATCATCCGGTTTTCGCCGGTCAATTTTCTCAATCCCGAACGCCAGGTACAGGACGTCATTCCGGGCACGTCGCTGGCCTGGACCTCGGTGACAACAGGAAATCTTGCCGGCATCGACCTCTGGCTTGACCAAGCGAATGCCGGCTTGCTGCGGATCGAGACCAACGTCGTGTCAGCTGAGGTCGACCTCGGTCAACTCGGCGACGGAACGATCGCCTTCGACGGTGGCGGGCTTGGCCGCAGGCTCAGCGTCTACCGGTTGCCTGAAACCGACCGGAGCCGGCGGCTCACGCTTGAGCATCACGCGACATTCACCGGCGGCGCCGATTTGCCGGTCTATGTGCGGGTAACGCAGGCGGATGGTCATCAAGCGTGGTCGAGCCCGATCTACCTGATCGACTGACTGCGACTCGGCTCGCGCGTCACGCGACCCGAGCGAGGCTGGGCACGGCGCCCTTGCCCCTCACTTCCGCCTCCTCGAACTCGGCAGCAGTAATCGCCCGGTCCAGCGCAGCGCGCAACTCCTTGGCTGTCTCCAGCGTCAGCTCGATCCCGGCCCGCGCGCCGGGTTCGAGGGCCGTGTTGATGAAGTCGAGCGTGATGACGTCGCCGAGCGGCGCATGGCGCGCGTGGTCGTAGGCAACCACCGCCAGCGACAGCGGGAACCATTCGTCCCCGCGCTTTGCCATGCCATCCGCGCGCGCGATCTCGATAATGGACGTGCACATGATCAGGCCTCCTATTTCGTCAGATGCTTGCCGAAGAAGGCAAGCACCTTGCTCCAGCCATCCATCGCCGCCTCGGGCCGGTAGAGCGGCCGGTGCCAATACCAGATGCCGTGGCCGGCGCCGTCGTAGCGGTGGAATTCGTGGGTCTTGCCGTGCTTCTTCAGTTCGGCCTCGTGCTGGTTCACCTGCTCGGGGCTCGGCGCGCGGTCGTCATTGCCGAAGATGCCGATCAGCGGACAAGAGAGATCCTTCGTCATGTCGATCGGCGCGACCGGCGTCTTGGCGTTGAGCTCCTCCTTGCCCATCACCACCCGGCCGCCCCACAGCTCGGCGCAGGCGTCGACGTCTTTCTTCTGGCAGGCATAGATGAAAGCGTGCCGGCCGCCGGAACAGGAACCGAAAATGCCGACCTTGCCGTTGTGGTTTCCCTGCGCGCGCATCCATTTCACCGCGGCAGCGGTATCGCCGACCATCTGGGCGTCGGGAATGCCGCCGTCGGCGCGCACCTTGGCGGCGACGTCGTCCGGGTTGCCCTCGCCGGCGCGCTCATAGAGGTTGGCGCAGATCGCAAGATAGCCATGATGGGCAAAGCGTCGCGTCGTCTCGATGTAGAACTCGCTCCAGCCCGGCAGATGGTGGACCAGCACCACGCCCGGAAACGGGCCCGGACCGGACGGCTTGGCCACATAAGCGGTAATCGGGGTTCCCTTGTCGCCTTCGATGGTCACGTTCTCGCAGGTCATGCCTCGGTAGAATAACATCGGTCTTCCTCCCTGGACGTCAGCCCGGTGATCCGCCGGCGCGCCGTCATCATAAGCGGCGGCGCATTCTCTTTGCTGCCGGGTCGTCGCGCGGCCAGTATTCGACAATCGCATACCGGGCGCAACAGGAGCTGCAATGCGAAACTGACTGGAGCGGATGTCCGAATGCGTGCACCGCCCTGGCGTTAATCGATCGAAATATTCGCCTCGCGCGCGACCTTGGTCCAGCGCTCGGTTTCCATACGCATCAAGTCTCCGAATTGCTGCGGGGTCATGGCTTCGGCTTCGGCGCCCTCATTTGACAGAAACGTGCTGAGTTCAGGCGAGTTCAGCATCTTGCCAATCTCGGAGTTGAGCGCATTGACGATATCGGCGGGCATCCCGGCCGGGCCGACGATGCCCCACCAGGACGACAGATCGAAGCCTGAAATGCCGGCCTCGTCCAGCGTCGGCACATCAGGCAGCAGCGCCGTTCGCTTGACGCTGGTCACCGCGAGCGCGCGGGCCTGGCCGTTCTGCGCAAGCTGCAACACCTGCGGCAGGCTCGAGACGTAGACGTCGACATGGCCGCCGATGAGGTCGTTCAGCGCCGGCGCGCCGCCGCGGTAGGGAACGTGCATCAGCTTGATGCCGGCCGAAAGCGCGATCAGTTCGGCCGCAATCTGGTTGATGCTGCCGGGACCGGCGGAAGCGTAGGTGATCTGGCCCGGTTTGCTCCTGGCCAGCGCGAGCAGATCCTTTGCGGATTTTACCGGGAGATCTTTTGAGGCGACGAACAGCAGCGGCGAGTGCGCGATGAAGGCGACCGGCGTGAAATCCTTTGTCGTGTCGAACGGCATGCGCTTGCGGATCGCGGGGTTGATCGTGAATGTCGACGATATCAGCAGCAGCGTGTAACCGTCGGGCGCGGCAGCCGCGACGTCGGCAGAGCCGATCAGGCCGCCGGCGCCGGAACGGTTCTCGACCACCACCGGCTGCCCCCACGCTTCCGTCAGCTTCTTGCCGATGGCGCGACCGACAATGTCGTTCGAGCCCCCGGCCGCGAACGGAATCACCAGCGTGATCGCTTTCGCCGGATAGGTTTGCGCTGAAACCGCCGGGCTTGTGAGTACAAGCGCTGCGACAAGGAAAGCTCCGGTCCTGACCATGATATGGTTCTCCCTGCGCAAAACAATGTTATAACCAAGTTGTTTTCAATAGCATTCTAAAATGCAAATGCGCAGCGGTTCTCTCTCATACCACCAACGGTATTGCTTTTGCGCGGTTTGCCGTCGCTGAATTCAATCTAGGGATGGGCAATGGACTTCCAACTCACCGAACAGCAGCGGCGAATGGTAGCTGCGGTGCGCGACCTCGCTCAGGGGGAGTTCAAGGCCAACGCGCAAAAGTATATGGATGGCACGTTTCCCTGGGAGAACATGAAGAAGCTCGCCGATATCGGCGTGCTCGGCATGTCGGTTCCCGAGGAATATGGCGGCCTTGGCCTGCCGGTATTCGATACCGCGCTGGTGCTCGAGGAGATTGCCAAGACCTGTTATGTGACGGCGATGGCCACCCTCGGCGAGGCCGGTGTTCAGACCCGTGTGATCGCCACCTACGCTCCATCGGCCATTCGCGAGAGGATTCTGCCAAAAGTCGTCTCCGGCGAGTGCATGCTGGCGGTCTGCATGACCGAGCCGCACGCCGGCACTGACGTGGCGAACTATCGCACCAACGCCGTCATCAAAGGCGACCGCGTCATTCTCAACGGGACCAAGACGCTGATCAGCCGGGCCAGAGAGGCCGGCATGTTCGTCATCTTCACGCGGATCGACGGCAGGCCCGGCCGCGAGGGCATCGGCTGCGTTCTGCTGGAGCCGGACACACCGGGTTTCGAGGTGACCG
>Ga0210389_10005050_pt1 | contig 10237 bp, 7 predicted proteins | sample IncBWH28OmetaG_FD_160127 | JGI IMG/M metagenome (GOLD analysis project Ga0210389, IMG submission 160127) | Forest soil microbial communities from Barre Woods Harvard Forest LTER site, Petersham, Massachusetts, United States - Inc-BW-H-28-O ...
TATGGCGGCCTCGGCTTCGGCTATAAATGGAATATGGGCTGGATGCACGACACGCTGAACTACATCAGCAAGGATCCGATCCACCGCAAGCATCATCACGGCGACATCCTGTTCGGCCTGCACTACGCCTTTTCGGAGAATTTCATCCTGCCGCTGTCGCATGACGAGGTCGTGCACGGCAAGCGCTCGCTGCTGGGGCGGATGCCCGGCGACGACTGGCAGCGCTTTGCGAATTTGCGCGCCTATTACAGTTTCATGTTCGCACATCCCGGCAAGAAGCTGATGTTCATGGGCTGCGAGTTCGGCCAGGAGCGCGAGTGGAATCACGACCGTTCGCTGGACTGGCACCTGCTGGAGCGGAAGAAACACGCCGGCATCCAGAACCTGGTGCGCGATCTCAACGGACTCTACCGCGCGCTGCCGGCGCTGCACGAGCTGGATTGCGATCCAGCCGGCTTCGAATGGCTCGTGACCGACGATGCGCCCGGCAACGTGTTCGCCTGGATCCGCAAGGGCAACGATGCCCGCGCGCGATGCCTCGTGGTGGTGAATTTTTCGCCCAATGTATATTACAACTATCGCGTCCGCGTGCCGTTCGCCGGCAAATGGCGCGAGGTTCTCAATTCGGATTCAGCCCATTATGGCGGCAGCAATGTCGGGAACGTCGGCGAAGTCCATACGTTGGAAGGCCTCGTGCCCGAGCTCAATCTTTCCATCCCGCCCCTGGCCGCCATTTTTCTCGTACCGGAAAGCTGACGCATGCGATTGACCGCCGGAACGTTCTCGCGGCTCGGTGCAAGCTGGGACGGCCGGGGCACCAACTTTGCGCTGTTCTCCGCCAACGCGCAGAAGGTCGAGCTCTGCCTGTTCGACGGTCAGGGCCGGCGCGAACTCGAGCGTATCGAACTACCCGAACGCAGCGAAGACGTCTGGCACGGTTATCTGAACGACGTGTCGCCCGGACAACTCTACGGCTATCGCGTTCACGGCCCCTATGAGCCCGAGCACGGCCACCGCTTCAACGCCAACAAGCTGCTGCTCGACCCCTATGCGAGGCGGCTTGCCGGGCGGCTGGTATGGAGCGACGCGCATTTCGCCTATCGCACCGGCAGCGCGCGCGAGGACCTTTCATTCGACCGGCGCGACAATGCGCGCGGCATGCCCAAGGCCGTCGTGGTCGACGAGACCTTCAACTGGGGCCGCCGCGAGATGCGCCCCAACATTCCCTGGGAAGACACCATCATCTACGAGGCGCACGTCAAGGGCCTGACGCAAAAGCGCGAAGACGTGCCGCCGAATCTGCGCGGCACCTATGGCGGGCTGTCCTCGCCGGCGATGATCGAACATCTCAAGCGGCTTGGCGTCACCACCATCGAACTGCTTCCGATCCACGGCCTGATCGACGACCGGCTACTGGTCGAAAAGAAGCTGGTGAACTACTGGGGCTACAACACGCTTTCCTTTTTCGCGCCGGAGCCGCGCTACGCGCAGGACAATCCGCTGGACGCCTTCCGCACCACGGTGGCGCGGCTGCACGACGCCGGCATCGAGGTGATGCTCGACGTCGTCTACAATCACACCGCCGAGGGCGACCATATGGGCCCGACGCTGTCGTTCCGAGGCATCGACAACGCCTCCTACTACTGGCTGAAGCCCGACAATCCGCGGTTCTACGACGACTTCACCGGCTGCGGCAGTTCGGTCAACCTCACCCATCCGCGCGTGCTGCAGATGGTGATGGATTCGCTGCGCTACTGGGTCGAAGTCTGCCACGTCGATGGCTTCCGCTTCGACCTTGCCACCACGCTGGCGCGCAGTCCGAACGGCTTCGACCGCAACAGCGGCTTCCTCACCGCCATCCGGCAGGACCCGGTGCTGTCGTCGGTGAAGCTTATTGCCGAACCCTGGGATCTCGGCATGGGCGGCTATCAGGTCGGCGGGTTTCCGTCGCAATGGTCGGAATGGAACGACCGCTATCGCAGCGCGATGCGGCGCTACTGGAGCGGTGAAGGCAGCCTGATCGGCGAAGTGTCCAGCCGCATGACCGCTTCATCCGACCTGTTCAACCATGACGGCCGCACGCCCCGCGCCGGCGTCAATCATATCACCGTGCATGACGGCTTCACGCTGCAGGATTTGTTCAGTTACGACCAGAAGCACAATGAGGCCAACGGCGAGAACAACCGCGACGGCTCCAACGAGAACCACAGCACCAATTGCGGCCATGAAGGCCCGACCGACGACGCGGCGATCGTGGCGCTTCGCCGCCAGCTGCGGAAAAACCAGCTGGCCTGCCTGCTGCTGGCGCAGGGCCTGCCCTTGATTCTGGCCGGCGACGAGGTCGCCAACTCGCAGTCCGGCAACAACAATGCCTATTGCCAGGACAACGAAATCGGCTGGGTCGGCTGGGACGGCCTCGGCCGCGAAGGCGATGACCTCACCGATTTCATCGGCCACCTCACTGGGCTGCGCCGGCGATTTGCACAGATCCGCACGCATCGCTGGCTCGATGGAAGGCGCGCGGACGGCTCCTACGGCGTGTTGTGGCTGACGCCCGCGGCCGAAGACATGAAGCAGGAGGACTGGAATTTCCCGGAAGGCCGCTTTCTCGCCTACGTGCTCGGCCCGACCACGCCCGGTGGCGAGCCGATTTTCGTCGTGCTGAACGCCGCCCCGGAACAGATCGCGTTCAAGCTGCCGAAGCTGCCGGAATACAAGAGCTGGCAGCAACTATTGAACACCGCGGACGTTAAGCAGGAGGTCAGGGATTTCGCGTCGGGAGGCGAGGCAAAAGCGGCCCCCCGCTCGGTCCTCGCCTTTGCGGGTTCGGCATGAATGCGCGGCAATTCGGCACACGACTGACGGCGGACGGCGCGACGTTTCGCCTTTGGGCGCCGGCGGCGAAACGCGTCGATCTGCTGCTGGAAAAATCCTGTCCCCTGCGGCGCGGCGAAGACGGCTGGTTCTCCATCGACGTGCCGGGCGTGACGGCCGGCGCACGCTACAAATTCCGCATCGACGACGAGATCGACGTCCCGGATCCGGCTTCCGCCTTTCAGCCCGACGATGTGTCGGGCCCGAGCGAAGTGATCGATCACGCAAGCTACCGGTGGCGCGCCTCGGACTGGCACGGACGCCCGTGGCATGAAACCGTGCTGATCGAAACCCATGTCGGCGCCTTCACGCCGGAGGGCAGCTACCGCGCCATGATCGGCAAGCTCGATCATCTGGTGAACACCGGGATCACCGCCCTGGAATTGATGCCGCTGGCGGATTTCGCCGGTCAACGCAATTGGGGTTACGACGGCGTGTTGTGGTATGCGCCCGACCATGTCTATGGACGCCCGGACGATCTCAAGGCCCTGATCGATGAAGCGCATCTGCGTGGGCTGATGGTGTTTCTCGACGTCGTCTACAATCATTTCGGCCCCGAGGGAAACTACCTCGGCCGCTACGCGCCCGCCTTCTTCACCGCGGCGCAGACGCCCTGGGGCAGCGCCATCGACTATCGGGTGCCGGAGGTACGCGCCTTTGCCATTGAGAATGCGCTGAATTGGCTGGGCGAGTATCGTTTCGACGGGCTGCGGCTGGACGCCGTGAACACCATCGTCGAATGCGGTGAAATCCCCATCCTGCACGATCTCAGCGCCGCGGTCGGCAAGCTTGCGGAGGAGACCGGTCGGCACATTCATCTGGTGCTCGAAAACGGCGACAATCGCGCGAGCCTGCTCGACCCCACGCAAGAACCGCCGCGCGGCAAATACCGCGGGCAATGGAACGACGATTACCACCACGTCTGGCATGTCATGCTGACCGGCGAATCGCAGGGCTATTACGGCGACTATCAGCGTTCGCCGCGCGGCGGCCTCGCGCGCGCGCTTGGCTCGGGCTTCGTCTATCAGGGCGAAGCGGCCGCCTTTTGGGGCGGCAAGCTGCGCGGCGAACCGAGCGGCACGCTCGCTCCCACCGCCTTCGTTAACTTCCTGCAGAATCACGACCAGATCGGCAATCGGCCATTCGGCGATCGGCTCGAGAGCATCGCCGACCCCAGCGCGATCGAAGCTGCGCTCGCGATCACTTTGCTGGCACCAATGACGCCGATGCTGTTCATGGGCGAGGAATGGGGCTCGAAAATCCCGTTCCCGTTCTTCTGCGCTTTCGAGGGCGATCTCGCCGAAGCCGTGCGCAAGGGCCGCCGCAGAGAATACGCCTGGGCCTACGCGAAATATGGCGACGAGGTACCCAATCCGCTCGCGCCGTCGACGTTTCATTCCGCGGTGCTGGATTGGCAGGCCTGCAATGAGCCGACGGGGGAAAAACGGCTCGCGCTGGTGCGGCAACTGCTTGCGATCCGTCATCAGGAGATCGCCCCGAGGCTCGCGGGTGCGGCGTTCGGCGATGCGCAGGCGGCCGACAACGGTTTGCTGACGGCGAGATGGCGCATGGGCGACGGCGCTGTGCTCCGGTTGCTGGCCAACCTCTCGAATACCGCGCTTGCCAGAGGCCCCGACGAGACGACCGGTACCGCAATCTGGGGCGGCAAGCCCGGCAACGCGCTTTCGCCCTGGTCGGTGTTCTGGTCGCTCGGAGCACGCTGATGCCTCCGGCCATTCCAGTCGCAACCTACCGCCTGCAGCTCACGCCGGGTTTCGGCTTCGACGCCGCCGCCGCCATCGTTCCCTATCTGAAGGCGCTCGGCATCACCCATCTCTACGCCTCGCCCTTCATGAAGGCGCGCAAGGGCTCTGCCCATGGCTACGACGTCGTCGATCATACCCGGATCAATCCCGAACTCGGCGGCGAAGAGGGCTTCGAACGATTGAGCCAGGCGCTGAAGCGCCACGGCCTCGGGCTCATTCTCGATTTCGTTCCCAACCATGTCGGCGTGCATTTCGCCGACAATCCGTGGTGGCTCGACGTGCTGGAATGGGGTCCGGCCTCGCCGCATGCGGTCTCGTTCGACATCGACTGGGACATCTTGCCGTATCGGGCGCGAGCCGGCGTGCTGCTGCCGATCCTCGGCTCGTCCTATGGCGAGGCGCTGGAAAAGGGCGAGATCGAACTTCGCTATGACGCCGGTGAAGGCAGCTTCTCGGCCTGGTATTTCGAACACCGCCTGCCGATCGCGCCGGAACGCTACAGCGAGATGTTGCGGACGATCATCAAGGAAGCCGGCGCCGAGGACGGCACGGCGGGAAAACGCATTCTCGACCTTGCCTCGCGCTACCGCGGATTGCGCCATCCCAACCGCCACGAAGCACCCGGCTTCAAGGCGGAGCTCAAGAGCATCGCCGGCAGCGCCGACATTATCTTGCGCGGGCTTGCCGCGTACCGGGCGGGACCGGATCGGCCCGCGCAGACGCTCGCGCTGCATCACCTGCTGGAGCGCCAGCATTACCGGCTCGGGCATTGGCGGCTCGCTTCCAGCGACATCAACTACCGGCGCTTTTTCGACGTCAATACGCTGGCGGGATTGCGGGTCGAAGACGCCGGCACCTTCGCTGCCGTCCATCGGCTGGTCAGAAGGCTGATCGCGGAAAACCGGCTGCAGGGCCTGCGGCTTGATCACATCGACGGCTTGCGCGACCCCGTGCAATATTTTCAGCGCCTGCGCCGCCTGATCCGCGACGCGCAGGGAACGCACGGCCGGCCATTCTACATGGTGGTCGAGAAGATCCTCGGCGAGCACGAAAAGCTGCATGCTTTTTCGGGCGTTCACGGCACCACCGGCTATGAGTGGCTGAATGCCATCACCCAGGTCCTGCTCGACGGCAACGGCCTCAAGCCGCTCGACGAGGTGTGGCGGCAGATCAGCAACACGCCACCGCGGCTGGCGCCCGTGCTGAAGGACGCCAAGCGCCGGGTGCTCGATACCCTCTTGACCTCCGAGTTCACCGTGCTGCGGCGGCTGCTGGCGCGGATCGCCGGCGGACATTACTCCACCCGCGACTATTCCGCCGACAGCCTGCGGCAGGCGCTCGAACTCTACATCCTGCATTTCCCGGTCTATCGCACCTATCTGACTTCGGCGGTGACCACGGAGCATGATCGCGCCCTGATCTCGCAGACCATCGAAGAAGCGCGCGCGGACTGGTTCGCCGCCGACGACGGCATCTTCGAATTCCTGCGCGATACGCTGACCATGGACCTGATCAAGCCCGGCCGGGCAGCGCATAGCGCGCCGCGCGTGCGCCGCTTCGCGCTGAAGGTGCAGCAGTTCACCGGTCCCGTGATGGCGAAGTCGCTCGAGGATACCGCGTTCTACCGCTACCACCGCCTGCTCGCGCTCAACGAGGTCGGCGGCGACCCTTCGGCCGGGGCGCTGGCCGTCGACGCCTTTCATGCGGCGATGCAGCTTCGCGCCAGGGAATGGCCGCACGGCATGACCGCGACCGCGACACACGACACCAAGCGCGGCGAGGACGCCCGGGCGCGGTTGATCGCGCTCGCCGAGCTTCCCGGCGAATGGACCAGCGCGGTCGCTCGCTGGAAGGTGCTGAACGCCCCGCATCTCGTCACCCGGGGCGCGATGCGCGCGCCGTCCGCGACCTTCGAATACATGCTGTATCAGGCGCTGCTCGGCGCCTGGCCCTCGGGCGAGCGCGACGATTCGCTTGCCGGACGGATCCAGGCCTATGCGCTGAAGGCGGCGCGCGAGGGCAAGCAGGAGACCAGCTGGCTCAATCCCAATGAGGCCTATGAAGCGGGCCTGCGGAGCTTCATCGAGCGCATATTGGACGCTTCCGTCTCGGCTGAATTTCTGGATTCGCTGGCAACGCTGGCGAAGCGGATTTCGCTCTTGGGGGCGCTGAATTCGCTTAGCCAAATCACGTTGAAGGCCACGATACCGGGCGTGCCCGATTTCTACCAGGGAACGGAGTTCTGGGATTTGTCGCTGGTCGATCCCGATAACCGGCGGCCGGTGGATTTTGCCGAACGCGCCTCGGTGCTGGCATCGATGGATGCGCCCGACTGGCCTGGCCTGGTGCAGCACTGGCCCGATGGCCGATTGAAGCTGGCCTGGACCCGGCACCTCCTCACACTCCGCACCGAACTCGCCGATGTTTTCGCGCATGGCGACTACGCGCCGCTCGAGGTCAGCGGGCCGCACCGCGATCACGTCATTGCCTTTGCGCGGCGCCGCGGCCGCGACGCCGCGATAGTCGTGGTTGCGAAATCGTTCGCGCCGATGTCGCAGGGCGGCCGGGCCTGGCCGCGCAGGGAGGCCTATGACGCAACGATCGACATCGACGGATATTCCGTGGAAGGCTTTGCCGAGGCAGACGCAACGAAGTTGCGCCTCTCCGACGTCTTCGGGCATGTGCCGGCGGCGGTGTTGAAAGCCGGATTCAACGGCGCCTCGAAGCCGGTGCGAAAGCGCAGCCGAGCCTGAACTGGCCCGGGAATGCGAAAGCCGCCCGGGATCGACGGCCGGGCGGCTTGGCGGATGTCGTGCCGACTCAAGAGTTCGGTTCCCTTCCCCGCGCAAGCCCTGATCTTCCGGAAAATTCGTTACCAGCCGCTGAACGGACTGGCGTGAAGTTTTTCGCAGCGTTGTTGCTGCAGCGCGATATCGATTCGTTCAGCCCCGCTTGCCCAGCAGGCGCTGGCCGCGATTCCGGATCGCGGCCTGGGCGGCTTCGGCAAATCGCTGCAGCAGCCAGGGCAGCACGACTTCCAGCCGGACATGATCGTCCGCGACATCGAGATGGCCCGACGCCGCCTGGCCCAGCGCACGGACCCGAAAGATCATGCGATTGTCCTCCCATCTCTCCTCGTCGACCTGCAACACGGGAATGCTGGAAGCCGCGCGCGCCAGTCCGGACTTGAGGCGTCGCGTCGCCTCTTCGCGGCCGAGATGATGCGGAATCGAAACGATCAGAGGTGCGGACATGTGCGTCATTCCAACTTGAGCGTAACTGCATGTAATCGCGAATTATCTCGAGCAAAGGGGCAATCGAATAAGCGGTGCCAGGACACTGGAACTTTCCGGGTTCCCGTTCGTTTTTCAGCCGGAGGCAGAGCAACAAATGCGGACTGCCGGGTTGGAGGAGACGTTAAATGTCTATCGGAACTATCATTCTGATCATTCTCGTGATCGCCCTGCTCGGCGGCTTCAGCGGTATCGGCGGCGGACCTTTCTATGGCACCGGCTACTACGGCGGCGGCGGCCTCGGCCTCGTCGTCGTTATTCTGCTGATCCTGTTGCTGCTCGGGAGGCTTTGAGACGCTCGCTTGCAATTCTTCGTCGTTCCGGGGCTCATCGAAGATGCGAACCCCCGATGTGCAATTGCACATCGGGGGATCCTTGGATTCTCCGATGTGAAATTGCACATCGTAGTTCGATGCTCCGCATCGACCCGGAATGACCGCTGACGTCGGCATCGGCTATTCGTTCCGCATCGATAGATTGTTCGCAGGCTCCCTGCGCAACCGATGACAGAATCCGCTGCGCGATCCGGGTCATCGTCTGCGCCGCGACGCGCCGGCACTACGGGTGTTCTTCGAATCGTCCCTGCCTTGCGACGCGGCAACTACCCGGCGCGCTACGGCAACAAAATTCTGCACCGCCCGAGAGCTGCCATGGCGGCAATGCGCCAGGCAAATCTCCGCGCGCGGCGCATATCCGTCAATGGGCCGATAGCAGACCTCGTCCGGCAAAATTCGCTCTGTTGACCTGGGTACGACCGATATGCCCAATCCGGCGGCGACCAGCGGAGCGACGGACACGATTTGCGGCGCCTCCTGGCCGAGCGTTGGATTGAATCCTGCGCGATGGCACGCATCAATGACCGCATCATAGTTGCCGGGATTGAGCGCGCGGGGATACAGAACGAACATCTCCTTTGCCAGTGCGGCAAGCGGCACCGACGTCAACTGGCTCAGCCTATGCCCCTTCGGCAAGACGATCACGCTATCCTCGTCAACCAGTGGATCGATCGTAAGGCCGCTGGCGTCGTCGATCGGCGGACGAATGAAGGCAATGTCGCACTGTCCAGCGCGTAGCCGCGCAACCAGCAGCGCGGTGTTGCTGGCGTGCGGAGCGAGTACAATGTCGGGATAACGCATTCCATATTCACGTATGATCGCGGGAATCACGGGATGGAAGTAGGTCGCCCCGGCGGAGCCGATCACGATCCGCCCGGTTTCGCCGCGGGCACGGCGCCGCACGCCGGTCTCCGCCGTCTCGACCTGCTTGAGAATGACGCGCGCTTCTTCCAGCAGCAACTTTCCGGCGTCGGTCAATTCGACGCTTCGGGCGTGGCGATGAAACAGCGGCGTTCCGAGACCCTTTTCCAGTTGCCTGATCTGTGAACTGAGCGGCGGCTGACTGATGCCCAGCCGCTCGGCCGCGCGGGTGAAATTCAGCTCCTCGGCGACCGCGACGAAATAGCGGAGATGGCGCAGTTCCATCGGCGGCATGCCCGGTCCAGAGGAGATCAGAGGGGGCCCGGCAACTATCTTTCCTGCAATTCGCCAGAGCCCAATCAAAGGGAACTATACGCCGCAGATATCGAAGAGGCCACACCCGGATATTGGACAGGGCAATGGTTCTGACTTCTAACCCGTTCCAGGGCCGACACAACTGCTGAACGTTTACGACCAATGTCAGACTCAAAGTTTACCGCGCAGGAGTTTCTCAACCAGCCGACCCGCTGGGATCAGTTGATTGCGGCAGACCTCTCGACCGAGATAGAGGCGCTGCTGGCGGAGAAAGCCAGCACCATTCCCGAGATGCGCCGCTTCCTGGCGATCAAGGGCTATCGCGAACTGCGCGGGCGGATCGAGGCCGCGGTCGAGGGAAAACCCGGCGAAGCGGCCTTGCGTGCAATGGCCCTCGCCATGCGAGCCTATGCGCATGATCGCCCCGGTCTGTCCGCCGCCACCTTCCGAAATCCAATCGTGGACTCCCTGGAATGGCGTCGCGAAGGCGAAAAGCTCGCACGCCTCGTCCTCGGCGTGCTTGCCGGCGTCGGAGTTAGCGGCCGTCCGGCTATTCACGCGCTCCGGATCCTGCGCGCGCTGGTCCGCGGCTTCGTCCTACACGAGATGACGGCCTCCTTTCTGGAACCGATCGACTACGATGAAACCTACAGTATCGCGGTAGAGCTCTATATTCGCGGATTGAGCGCATTGCCGGCGGAGACGAATTAATGGGATTGCTGGATGCCGCGAACGGCGCGCCCCCGTCATTTCAAGCTGCCGAGTTTCCCGATCGCGGACTTTATCGACGCCG
>Ga0210389_10005051_pt1 | contig 10235 bp, 8 predicted proteins | sample IncBWH28OmetaG_FD_160127 | JGI IMG/M metagenome (GOLD analysis project Ga0210389, IMG submission 160127) | Forest soil microbial communities from Barre Woods Harvard Forest LTER site, Petersham, Massachusetts, United States - Inc-BW-H-28-O ...
CCGCGCCCTGATGATCGCCGACGGGTACTTCGAGTGGCTCAAACCCGAGCGCCGCAGCGAGCCGCGCCAGCCGTTCTACTTCCAGGTCGACGGTGGGGAGCTGTTCGCGTTCGCCGGCCTATGGACGCCCGCGCGCATCGCCGGCGAGCACATCGAGAGCGTCACGATGCTCACCTGCGGGGTCGCCGGCAACCCCGTCGCCGCCGCGATCCACGAGCGCATGCCCGTGATCCTCGCCGACCGCGAGGCGCGGAGCGCGTGGCTCGACCCCGCACTCGGTGCCGAGGACGTGCTCGAGCTCTGCCACCCGCTGCCCGCCGCGCGTCTCTCCGCGCGGCCCGCGAATCCCGCGGTCAACCGCGCCGGCACCGGGATCGAGGGACCCGAGCTGCTGAGCGCTCCCGCGTAGAGCCATCGGCTCACGGACGCTCGACGCTCGCCAACTCGCCCTCGACCACCTGGTTCTGGGGCTCCCCGATGCGAGCACTGAGCCAGTCGATCAATACCTTCAGCCGGTGGCCCGGACCGCCGCCGGTGAGGTAGTACATGTGCACCGTCAGATAGGTCATGAACGCCAACCGCCCCCAGAGCTTGTGCCCGCGGATTTCGCACACCGCCTTGCCCCTGCCGACGACGGCCAGCGTACCCTTGTCGAAGTAGTGAAACGGCGTACCGGCGCCGGGGGCGCCGCCGTGAATCGCGCGGGCCACATGGCGCGCCTGCTGGATCGCGACGGTCGCCAAACCCGGTAGCGGCTGCTCGCCGGGGCCAGCGCTCAACGTCGTCGCGTCCCCGATCGCCGAGATCTCGGGATGTCCGGGCAATGTCAGATCGGCTTCGACCTGCACACGCCCCGCCCGGTCGCGGCTCGCACCGGTCGCGCTCGCGAGCGTCACGGCGAAGCCCGCCGCCTGCACGCCGGCGGCCCAGATCACAGTTCTCGCGGCGATCCGTTCCTGCGCTCCCTCCAGCTGGATGCTCACACTCCGGGAGTCGATCGAGGTCACACGCGCACGCTCACGGACCGTGACCCCAAGCGCGGACAGCTCCTGCACGACCTTGCCCGAGAGCTTCTCGCTGAACGCCGCCGTCACGCGCTCGCCAGCATCGAGCAGGATCACGCGCGCAGCACCGGGCTGGATCCTCGAGAACTCCCGCTGCATTCCGTGCTTGGCAAGGATCGCGAGCTCCCCCGCGAGCTCCACGCCTGTCGGTCCGCCGCCGATGACGATGAACGTCAACCATTCCTCCCGCACAGCCGCGTCATCCGCGCGCTCGGCCTCCTCGAAGGCGCCATAGAGGCGGTTGCGAAGATCGACCGCATCGGCGAGAGTCTTCAGGCCGCACGAGACCTCCCGCCACTGCTCGTTGCCGAAGTAGGAGGTCTGTGCCCCACACGCCACGATCAGGCTGTCGTAGTCCAGCCGCTCGCCCCGATCAAGGATCAACTGCCGGCGCTCGACATCGAGGCCGGTCGCCTGCGCCATCAGCACCGCCGTATTGGCATTGCCCTTGAGCTCCGCGCGAATCGGGGTCGCGCACTCCCCCGCCGAGAGGCCACCACTCGCCACCTGGTAGAGCAGCGGCTGGAAGAGGTGGTGGTGCATCCGGTCGACCACCGTCACCTGCACATCGGCGTGCCGCAGCTCATGCGCCGCCGTCAGTCCGCCGAAGCCACCGCCGACGATCACGACATGGCGGCGCGCTCCCCGACTCTCAACCGCCACACGCAGGACTCATCCCGGTGAAATCGCCGACAGCCACTAGGAGAGCTCCGCGAGACGCTCCACGACGATGATGCGCGCCGCCGCCTCGATCAGCGCGAGGTGCGAGAAAGCCTGCGGGAAGTTTCCGAGATGCCGCCCGGTGCTTGTGTCGAACTCCTCCGCGTAGAGCCCCAGCGGCGAGGCAACGCGCAGCAGCCTTTCCATCAAATCCCGCGCGCGCTGCAGCTCGCCGACGATCGCCAGTGCCGAGACGAGCCAGAACGAGCAGATCAGGAAGCTGCCCTCCTTGCCCGAGAGGCCATCGTCGGTCTCTTCGGTGCGATAGCGCAAGACGAAGCCGTCCTCGGTCAATTCCTCGGCAATCGCCAGCACGCTCGCGCGTAGGCGCTCGTCGTCGGAGGGCAGGAAGCCGAACAGCGCCGCCAGCAGTGTCGAGGCGTCCAGCGCATCGGTCTCGTAGTGCTGGCGCAGCACGCCGCCCGCGGTAAGCCCGCGGCTGAGGATGTCGGCCTTGATCTCCTGCGCGCTCGCCTGCCAGGTGCCCTGCAGCTCGGCGTCGCCGCGCATCGCCGCGAGCTTGCCCGCGCGATCCATCGCGACCCAACACATCAACTTCGAGGAGACGTAGTGCTGTGGCTTGCCGCGCGCCTCCCAGATGCCCTGGTCGGGCTCGCACCAGACCGCTTCCGCGCATTTCGCCTGCGCCTGCACGATCGGCCACAGCCGCCGCGGCAGGCGTTCGGAGCGACGCGTGTGCAGCAGGATCGAGTCCAGCGCCGCGCCGAACACGTCATTCTGGCGCTGGTCGAAGGCGCCATTGCCGATCCGCACCGGACGCGCGCCCGCGTAGCCGGAGAGGTTCTCGCGCGTCGACTCGCTCAGGTCGCGCCGCCCATCGATGCCGTACATGATCTGCAGCGCCCCATCCGCGTTGGGCTCCAGATCGGCGATGAATTGCATGAACTCCTCGGCCTCCCAGTCGAGGTTGAGGTAGTGCAGTGCCTGCAGCGTGAACGTCGAGTCGCGCAGCCACGTGTAGCGGTAGTCCCAGTTGCGCTCACCTCCCGGCGTCTCCGGTAGCGAGGTCGTCAGCGCCGCGACCGTTGCCCCCGTCGGCATGTAGGTCAGGCCCTTGATCGCCAGCGCCGAGCGCTGGATCGGCTCGCGCCAGCGGTGATCCGGCATACGCGCGCGGCCCAGCCAATCGCGCCAATAGCGCGCCGTGGTCGCCAGGCGCGCGTTGGCGTCCTCGAGATCGCGCGGCACCGCGAGCTCCTCCGCCCACGAGAGCGCGCAGAAGACCTGCTCCCCCTGGCACAGAACGTGCCGCGCGCGCACCCAGTCGCCCTCGACGCCGACCGCCATGTCGGTCTGCAGGCGGATCGTCTGGCCTGCGCCGCTCGCATCAGCGCGGTGTCCCTCCGCGGATACCGCCCACTGTGCCGGAATGCTCCCGTAGTCGAAGACCGGTTCGCAGGTCAGCTCGACCTCGACCTCGCCCTCCAGGCACATCGCGACGCGCACCAGCATGTGCTCGGCGTCCTCGTCAGTCGGTGGCCGCGTGTGCGGCGTCACCAGATCCTCGCCGCGGCGCGGGCCGATCGTGAGCGCGTCGCGCACGATCACCCAACCGGTCGGCGTCGTCCAAGTCGTTAGCAGCGTGTTCGTGCCCGGCTCGTAGACGCGCGCCGTCGGTACGTTGATCCCGAACGGCCCGAAGCGAAATGCGCCCGCCTGGCGATCGAGCAGCGTGCCGAACACGCTCGGCGCGTCAAAGCGCGGGACGCAGAGCCAGTCAATCGCACCATCCGGCGCGACCAACGCGCCGGTGTGACAGTCAGAGAGAAACGCGTAGTCCGCGATCGGCGGGAACGGCGAGGGCGCCGCCGCGCTCTGCGGCGCTGTGTCACTCCGAGGCATCTCTGTAGGTCTGTCGCGAAGCTGGGTGGTCGCACCTCACCCCGTCGGGGTGAATTGTGGCTCCTCGGCGGCGCTCACCAGCGGGTCGTCGTCGGCCTGGAAGAACTCCGCGCCCTCGATGCTCAGGTGCGGCACGACCCGATCAAGCCAACCCGGCATGTACCAGTTGATCTTGCCCATCAACAGCATCAGCGCCGGCACGAGCAGGCAGCGCACGACCGTCGCGTCGAGCGCCACCGCGACCGCGAGCCCGACGCCGAACTGCTTGATCGTCGGGTCGCCGTTGAGCACGAAGCTGCCGAACACGAAGAACATGATCAGCGCCGCCGCCGTGATCACGCGCGCGCTCGTCACGAGGCCCGCGATGACCGAGCCGCGGTTGTCCTCGCCGGCGTGCACGTGCTCCTCGATCTGGCTCACGAGGAACACCTCGTAGTCCATCGAGAGCCCGAACAGGATCGCGAACATGAACAGCGGCACGTAGGAGACGATTGGCACCGGTCCGCTCAAGCCGATCACACCACTCAGCCAGCCGTATTGGAAGACCGCCGTCAGCACGCCGTAGGAGGCGCCGATCGAGAGCAGGTTCATGACCGCCGCTTGCGGCGGGATCACGACCGTGCGGAACGCCAGGATCAGCAGCACGAAGCTCAGCGCGATTACGACGAGGATCTGTAGTGGCAGCTTGCTCGAGATCTGTGCCGCCAAGTCGACGTTGCCGGCGGTGCTGCCACCGATGTCGGCGTGCAGGTTCGTACCCTTTTCCGCAGCCGGGATCGCGCCTGAGCGCAATCGTTCGACGAGGTCCGCCGTCGCTTTCTCCGCCGGTCCCGTCGTGGCGATCGCGTTGAAGTACGCGACCGTGCCCGCCTTGTCGATCTGCAGCGGCGCGATCGCCGCCACGCCCTTCGTCGCGGAGACTTCGCGCTGGAGCTTCTGCAGACGCGGATCGTTCGCGTTCTTCGCCGGCGAGCCCAGCGAGACCACCACCAGCAGCGGCCCGTTGACGCCCGGGCCGAAATTGTCGGAGATGAGGTCATAGGCGCGCCGCGCCGTGGTCGAGGTCGACAGCGCCGCGATGTCCTGCTGCCCGAGCGTCAACGACAGCAACGGGATCGTCAGCGGCAACAGGATCGCCAGCGCCAGCAGGCCCGCGAGCAGCGGTCGCCTAGCGATGTCGTTCGCCCATTTCGCCCACAGCCCGTCCTTGGCGGACTCGGGATGCACGGCGCGCACGCGCAGCGAGTTGATACGCGGCCCTGCGATCGCGAGCGCCGCCGGCATCAGAGTCAGCGCAGCGAGTACCGCGACGATGACCGCGACACCCGCCATCAGTCCCATTGTCGTGACGAGCGGGATGCCCGCGACTGCCAGCGAGACCAGTGCGATCGTCACGGTCCCGCCGGCGAAGAACACTGCCCCACCCGAGGTCGCGACCGCGCGCGCGATCGACTCCTCGAGCGCGATGCCCTCCTTCATCCCGCGGAAGTGACGCGTGACGATAAACAACGCGTAGTCGATCCCAACGCCCAGCCCGATCATCGTCGCCAGCGTCGGCGCCACCGTCGGAACCGTCGTGACGTGGCCGAGCAGGCGCACGATCGCGAGCGTCGCCAGCAGCGCGAGGATCGCATTGAGGATCGGCAGCAGCATCGCGACGATCGTCCCGAAGGTCAGCGAGAGGATCACCATTGCCGCGATAATCCCGATCAGCTCGCTGGACTCGGTCGCGGGCTTGGAGACCTTCTGGCCCAACTGCCCACCGGTCTCGACCTGCAGGCCCGCGGCTTTCGCGGGGTTGGCGGCGTCGATGATCTGCTGCGCTTCCTCCTTGGAGAGTTCGCCCGGGCTGACCGCCAGCGTCACCGAGAGATAGCCCGTTGACTTGTCCTTGCTGAGCGCCGCCGCGCCCTGCGGCGTGAGCGGGTCGACGACCGCGGCGACGTGCGGCGCCTTCGCCACCTCGGCAGCCGCCTGGTTGACCGCACTGGCGTACTTGGCGTCGGTCAACTTCCCGTTCGCAGCGTGCAGCACGATCGGGCTCGTGCCGTTCGACTGGTCGGGGAACGACCTCGCGAGCGTATCCGTCGCACGCTGGCTGTCGGTCCCCGGCAGCGACAGATTTTCGCTGGTGTTTTCGCCCAGCCCATGCGAGATCGCAACCAGTGCGATCGTCGCCACCAGCCAGACGCCGAGGACGACGAACCGACGCCGCACGCAGAACTGCGCGATCGCATAGAGCACCCCGGTCATCGTCCCGTTACTGCCCCTCTCGGTTACGCCCAGCGGAGCGCTCATCCTCCTCCGCCGGCGGCCGGTTGTCAAGAAAAACGGTTACAACTACGCGGGAGATAGACAATGCGTGCACTCGTGCAAAGAGTCAGTCGTGCCGTCGTTTGTGTGGATAATCGGCCCATTGCAGCAATCGGACCGGGGCTCCTCGTGCTGCTTGGCGTTACCCACGAGGACGACTTCGCCGCCGCGGAGCGTTTGGCGGACAAGGTTCGCGCGCTACGCATCTTCGAGGATGACCGAGGCCGCATGAACGAGGCGCTCGGCGAACGGGAGGTCCTCTGCGTAAGCCAGTTCACGCTCTACGGTGAGACCCGTCGCGGCAACCGACCAAGCTTCATCGCCGCCGCACGGCCCGAGCACGCCGAGCCGCTGTATGAGCGCTTTTGCGAGCGCACCGGCGCGCAGCGTGGGCGCTTCGGGGCGCAGATGGCGGTCGAACTGGTCAACGACGGGCCGGTCACGCTGCTGATCGAGACCTAACCGCGTCACGCTTCGGCTAGGCGCTTACTCCTGCCGCTGCCTCATCCATGACCCACGTCACCGCCCCACCGGCGCTCTCGACCGCGTGCGTCGCGGCCACGACCGGTAGCGACGCGTCGTCGGCCAACGCCCGCCGCACGACCTCGCGCTTACCGGCGCCGGTGGCGAGCACTACACAGTGAACTGCGCCCTTGAGCGCCGTGAGCGTCAAGCTAATACGGTCGGGCGGCGGCTTGGGCGAATCGTGCACCGCTACCACCAATTCGGTCGACCCCAGTTCAGCGAGCCGCCCGGGAAAGAGTGAAAGCGTGTGCCCGTCCTCGCCAATGCCAATCCAGACATGATCGAGCCGCGGCCGCCCCGAGGGCAGCGGATCGAGGATCGCCAGACGCGATTGGTAGTCACTTGCCGCAACCTCCGCACTGAGCTCGGTTCGCGGCGCCAGCAGGTTCGGCCCGCGGTCAGGTAGGCCATCGAGCAGTAGCTTCGCAAGTTGACCCCAATTCGAGTCGGGATCGTCGAGGGGCACGCAACGCTCGTCGCCCATCGCGATCGTCACCTCGGCCCACCCCACGCCCGTGGCGTATCGATCGGCAAGGATGCGGTACGCGGCGGCCGGTGTGCTGCCGCCCGCGGCCACCCACACGGCGCGACCTCGCAGCTCAATCGCCGCCGCGACGTCCTCGGCGAGCATCGACACCGCCTTCTCTGCGACGCCGGCTTGATCTGGGCGCACTAAAACTTGGGGCATGCCGCGCTCCTCCCTGTGTGAGAACTTGCCCGCTAAGCGGCTTGGACTGGCCTTACGTTAGCTGGGAGCACGAGGACGGGGCGACGCGCGCAGCTCACAATTACTCTCCACACAGCTGCGCCGCAGTCGCCCCGCGGAGGCGGTCTGAATCAATCCGAGGACCCAGCACGTCGGACAGCCGCGCAGCGCGACCATCCCAGGAAGCACAAGCAGGAGGACCGCTGGACCGACACCCGGAGTAAGTGCAAGCGCTGCGCCGATCAGCCCAAAGCCGATCGCGCCGCGCGCGAGATGACGGGCGACGGAGGCGCTGGCAAGCGCACTTGCGTCACGACCAGACATGCTGAGAGTCCCCGGAGACGGGCACATCGATCGGCGGCCCTAGTCCCGAGCGCAGCGTTTCGCGCCCGCGATGTAGGCGCGACTTCATCGCGGCTCGGCTGAGACCCAGCGCATGAGCCGTCGCTGCGCCCGAGAGGCCCTGAATGTCGCGCAACACGAGCACGGCCCGCTGATCGGGGGGCAGCTGTGCGATCGCCGCGACGATCCGCTCGATCTCTAGCCGTGCGAGCGCGACGTCTTCGGCGGACGGCTCGACCTCGACGCTGGAGATTGGCCGACGCAGCGCGATCCGCGATCGGCGGATGCACTCGTTGCGGACGATCTGAAACATCCACGACGCCAGCGCCGCTGTGGCTCGCAGCGTCCCGATCTTGCGGTAAAGGACGATCAGCGCCTCCTGCGTCGCGTCCTCCGCATCCTCGGGAGTCGAGCAGAGTGTGCGCGCGAAGCGCCGCACATGCGTATGTGACCCGGAGACAAGCAGCGCGATCGCGCCAGGGTCACCCTGCTGGGCGGCGCTAACGACCTGCTCGGTCGGCCAGTCAGCCACGAGAGCGGGCCTTCGTGAAGGCGAAGAGGCAGGCGCAGAGAACGATCGCTGCTGCGAGGAGATAGATCGCGATTGGCATGATTATCGCCTTCCGGTCGGTCGAGAGTGTCAGCGTATGGGGATAAGAGGGGGCACCGCCCGAAAAGGATTCACGCCAGAGCCGAGCGGCCCTGGACGGCCACCGCCTACTGTCCCGCGGCCCGCCGGTAGCGCGCCACCGCCAGCGGAGCGAACACCGCGATAATCGCCAGCGACCAGAGGAAGGCGCCCCACACGCTGCTGCCAGCCGGCGCGCCGAGCCAGAGATGGCGTATCGCGTCGACGACGTATGTAAACGGGTTCACTTCCGCGAAGTCGCGTAGGCCGGCTGGCATCGACGCGACCGGCACGAACGCCGAGGAGATGAACGTCAGCGGGAAGACCGCGATGAAGCCGACCGAGTTAACCGATTCCGGCGAGGTCACGAGCAGGCCGAGGAAGGCCAGAAACCAGGAGAAGGCGTAGCCGAAAAGCAGCAGCAGCGCAAAGCCAGCGGCTGCCTCGGCAAAGCTCGTGTGGAAGGTGAAGCCGATGATCACACCGGTGATCAGCAGAATCGTGATCGACAGCGTGTTGGTCGCGACGTCGGAGAGCGTGCGCCCGCCGAGCACCGCGGCGCGTGACATCGGCAGTGAGCGGAAACGATCGATCAGCCCCTTGCGCACGTCCTCGTTGAGCCCAAGCGCAGTGGCAAAGCCGCCGAAGGCGGTGTTCTGGACGATGATTCCCGGAATCAGGAAGTCGACGTAGCTGTAGCCGGGGGTACTGATTGCGCCGCCGAAGACGTAGCGAAAGAGGAGCACGAACATAATCGGCTGCAGTGTGAACCCGATCAGCAATTCCGGCGCGCGCGGCAGGCGAATCAGGTTGCGCTCGGCGATAATCAGGGTGTCGGTGACGAGGCGTCTCACGCGGCGCGCTCCCGCTCCTGCTCCTCACGGGCCTCTTCGGCGGCGTGACCGGTGAGCGCGAGGAACACATCGTCGAGCGTCGGCCGGCGCAGCGTCAGATCGTCGACGCCGACCCCAGCCTCGCTGAGCCGCCGGACCGCCTCGACGATGGCGCCGCGGCGCTCGCGCACGCCGACTCTGACGAGTCCCGCCTCGGTGGAGGGCAACTCGTCGGACATCGGGGTGAGCGCGCTCACCGCCGCATCGAGATCAGCGGGGTCGTCGAGCCGGATCTCCAGACGCTCGCCGCCAAGGCGATCCTTAAGCTGGTCGGAGGTGCCCTCGGCAATCAGGCGTCCATGATCGATGACCGCGATCGCGTCGGCTAGGCGATCAGCCTCATCCAGATACTGCGTGGTCAGGAGGACCGTGGTGCCCTCGGCGACGAGGCCTTCGATCACACCCCACAGGCCCAGACGGCTGCGCGGATCGAGACCCGTGGTGGGCTCGTCCAGGAACAGCACCGGCGGCTTGGCGACGAGCGCCGCGGCAAGATCGAGCCGGCGGCGCATCCCGCCCGAGTAAGTCTTGGTCGGCCGCCCCGCCGCTTCGACGAGGTCAAAGCGCTCGAGCAGCTCGCGTCCGCGCGCCTTCGCTGAGCTGCGACCGGCTCCGTAGAGCCGACCGACCATCGTTAGGTTCTCAAGACCCGTGAGGTTCTCATCGACCGCCGCGTACTGGCCCGCGAGGCCGATTCGCTCGCGCAGCGCCGAGGCTTCGCGCTGTACATCCAGACCGAGGACGCGCGCGGTGCCGGCGTCCGGCTTGAGCAGCGTCGCTAGGACACGAACCAGCGTGGTCTTGCCCGCTCCGTTGGGGCCGAGCAGTCCCAAGACCTGGCCTTGCCGGGCCGTTAGATCGACCCCGTCCAGGGCACAGACCTCGCCGAAGCGCTTCACAAGTCCGCGCACCTCGATCGCGGGGCCGTCTGTTACCGACATCTCCACCAGCTCGTCAGGCGGGGAGCGTTACGGAGCCATCGTCGTTCAGGGTCCAGTGCGGGTTGTACGCGACCTCCCACGGATGACCGTCGGGATCGACGAACATCCCCGAGTAACCACCCCAGAAAGTCTCGGCGGCCGAGCGAGTGATAGTCGCGCCAGCGGCTCCAGCTTCAGCCAGCACTGCGTCGACCGCGGCCGGCGACTCCGCGCAGTACGCGAGCGCCACACCGCCCCAAC
>Ga0210389_10005052_pt1 | contig 10233 bp, 7 predicted proteins | sample IncBWH28OmetaG_FD_160127 | JGI IMG/M metagenome (GOLD analysis project Ga0210389, IMG submission 160127) | Forest soil microbial communities from Barre Woods Harvard Forest LTER site, Petersham, Massachusetts, United States - Inc-BW-H-28-O ...
AACTTGAAATTTACACAGCCAAAAAGGACATTGATTATATAGACCCTCATCAAATATTGATTGATTTTCAAACTAAAAAGTAACTTAACAACTTCTAAAATAGGTCAACCTATTTTAGGCATGCACAAACCGCAAACTGTCAACTGCAAACTTTACATCCGCTCCGGCACTTCTATCCCCAACAGTTTCATTCCTTTGTTTATCGCTTTTCCGGCCGCATCCGAAAGCTGCAGCCTGAATTGCCTGGATGGCTCATCATCAGCGCTCAGTATGGATATTTGGTGGTAAAACTTATTATAAGTTTTGGCGAGTTCATAAACGTAATTGGCTATAACCGCCGGGCTATAACCTTTCGCGCTTTCTTTTATTATTTCCGGGAACTGGAGCAGCAGCACAATCAGGTCGCGCTCTTCTTTTACTAACTGCCGGTACGATTTGGCTTCGTTTGCATTAATCTCAGCCGCTTTTCTTAATACTGAGCGTATCCGCGCGTGGGTATACTGGATAAACGGCCCGGTATGTCCGTCAAAGTCTACCGACTCATTCGGATCAAACAAAAGACGTTTTTTCGGGTCGACCTTCAGCAAAAAATACTTCAGCGCGCCCATGCCTATGATATGGAACAAGCGCTCTTTTTCTGCTGCACTAAAACTGTCCAGCTTGCCTTTGGCCTCCGTTTGCTCTTTGGCCGTTTGCTCCATTTCGTCCATCAGGTCGTCGGCATCAACCACAGTACCCTCGCGTGATTTCATCTTGCCCGATGGCAGGTCAACCATGCCGTATGACAAATGATACAGCCCCTCCGCCCAGGGTTTACCCAACCGCTTCAGGATGGTAAACAGCACTTTAAAATGATAATCCTGCTCATTGCCTACCACATAAATGGATTTATCCATGTGGAAGTCGTTATATTTAAGCTGGGCAGTCCCGAGGTCCTGCGTCATATAAACCGAAGTACCATCCGAACGCAATACCAGTTTTTGGTCGAGCCCCTCGTCGGTCAGATCGATCCAAACCGAATTATCTTCTTTCCGGAAAAACACGCCTTTTTCAAGTCCTTCTTCAATAATATCCTTGCCAAGAATATAGGTATCCGATTCGTAATAAAACTTATCAAAGCTCACGCCCAGGTTTTTGTAGGTTTCGGCAAAGCCGGTATAAACCCAGGCATTCATCTTTTTCCAAAGATCGATCACCTGTTTATCGCCAGCCTCCCACTTTTGCAGCATTTCCTGCGCTTCCCTAATTAAGGGCGCATTCTTTTTTGCTTCTTCTTCGGTCTGGCCTTTGGCCTTCAACGCTTCTATCTGCACTTTGTATTCTCTGTCAAATAGCACGTAGTATTTCCCAACCAAATGGTCGCCCTTCATGCAGGCCAGTTCCGGCGTTTCGCCATCGCCCCATTTTTGCCAGGCCAGCATCGATTTACAGATATGTATGCCCCTGTCATTAACCAGGTTGGTTTTTATCACTTCGTACCCGGCTGCTTTCAATATTTCAGCCACCGAAAATCCCAGCAGGTTATTGCGTACATGACCCAAATGCAGGGGCTTGTTGGTATTGGGCGACGAATACTCCACCATCACTTTCTGGCCGTTTGGCTTAAATACGCCAAACCCAGGTGATAAAACCTCCTCCTTCAATTGATCGAGCCAATAATCATCGGACAATGAAATATTCAAAAATCCTTTAATCACGTTAAAGCCTGACACTTCAGTCAATTCGTCTTTTAAATAAGCGCCAATCTCGTTCCCGGTCTGCTCAGGCGATTTCTTGGAAAATTTTGTAAAGGGAAAGGTAACGATCGTAACTTGTCCATCAAACTCCTTACGGGTCTCCTGCAGGTTGATATCGTCAGCGGCGATGTCTGTATTATATAAGTGTTTGATTGCTTTTTTGGTAGCGGCAACAATAAAATTCATCGTGCAAAAGTAGCTATTTTAGTCAGAAAAGTCCGGAAAGTCAGTAATCCCGATAGCTATCGGGACCGAAAGAAAGACGGAAAGTTGATTGAAGGTAAACGAAGAGGAGACGGGCAGCTTATAAACCCACCGAATGCGAAGCGTCTTTCGGACTTTACTGACTTTACTGACTTTCGGACTTCTTCCCTATCTTTGCCCCTGAATTATAAACCCTTTATGCCATTAAGCAATAGCGATTTTAAGTTAGATGTAACGTCTGAGATTGGCAATTTACGCGCCCTGCTGATCCATAGTCCCGATAACGGGCTGGGCAAAGTGGTGCCATCGAAAGCACAGGACTGGCTTTTTGAAGATATTGTGCACCTGGAAACGATGCGGAAAAACGAATACGATTATTACGTAAAGCTGCTGATGTATTTCCTTGACCCGCAAAAGATCAAAGGCAAATTGAAGGACGTGGATGACGAAAAAAATAAACGCGCCTTTTTTAAACCTGACGACAAGGATTTCCACGCATCGGGTAAAGTAATAGAGATACAGACCTTGCTGGCCGATATTTTGGTTGAAGACGATATCCGTAAAAAACTGGTTGCTTCTGTTTGTGCTATCGAAAGCGTGAATTACCGGATGCAGCTAAAATTGATCGATATCGAACCGGTTGAACTGGCCAAGATCATTATTTCCGGCTCGCTTAACCACGATGAAATGATCTTCGCCCCTATTCCCAACCTCATCTTTTCAAGGGATATTGGCGTAGCTATCAATAATTTTATGCTGCTGAACAAACCGGCAAAGAAAGCGAGGGCACGCGAAACCTTGCTGGCGCGATATATTTTTTTTAATCACCCGCTTTTTGCCGCCTATAAGGATAATATATTGGAGATTCCTGAACAAATCGGGCACTTCCTTCGTCCCGGCGAAGACAATGAGCAAAAAACGACCCTGGAGGGTGGTGACGTTATGATGGTTAGTCCGCAGCATTTGATCATTGGCTGCAGTGAGCGTACATCAGTGAGCGGCGCCAATGAAGCTGTAAAGCTTTTGTTTGAACATGATGTGGTAAAAAAAGTGTCCATTGTTAAAATCCCGCACAAGCGGGATTACATGCATATCGATACCATTTTTACGCAGGTAAAACGCAATATGTGGGTTTTGCTGCATTCCCTTGCCACAAACGAGAGCCAGGCGGGCCGGCACGAGCCGGGTACCTGGTTTGCTGATAAAAAAAGCAAGGATAAGGTGGAGATCGTACAGTTTGAAAAAGGCAAAAAGCCAACCACATACGACACGATTGAAGACCTGTTGAGCGACATCAGCGAAAACGACCTGGAAAGTAAGAAGAAAACCAAATTCATTTATTCCGGCAATAATGTTTTCCCTTTTGATTCCCGTGAGCAATGGACAGATTCATGCAACCTGCTGGCCCTTAAAGAAGGCGTGGTTTTGGGTTACGACCGGAACGATAAAACCGTTGAGGCCTTTAAAGAGCACGGCTTTGAAATAATTAATGTAAAAGATCTGCTCAAAAAATTTGAAAATGATGAGCTTGACCCCCAAACGATGAAAAACACACTGATCTTGATGCCTTCGTCAGAACTGTCCAGGGCGCGCGGCGGCTTTCACTGTATGAGCATGCCGCTTTTAAGAGATAGAATTTAGCAGGATTGTTCATTGGTTCACTGGTTCATTAGTTCATTAGTACCTAACAGCGGACCAGGTCACCAATAAGCAAACCAATGAACTAATGAACAAGTGAACTAATGAACCAAAATCAATCCACCTCCCACATCCTGATGATCCGCCCGGTAAATTTCGGGTTTAATGAGCAAACGGCCGAAAGCAATGCTTTTCAAAATAAAACCGCGCAGAAAAATGGCGCAAATGACGCGGCGCAGCGTGAATTTGATAGCATGGTGAACACGCTTCGCGAAAACGGGGTGGACGTTACGGTGGTGGATGACACGCTTGAGCCGCACACACCAGATTCCATTTTTCCAAATAACTGGGTTTCATTCCATTCGGATGGACAGGTTTTTCTTTACCCCATGCAGGCCGAAAACCGGCGCCTGGAACGCAGGGAAGATATTATTAACGGCCTGGAAGACAATTTTAACGTAAAACATGTAATTGACCTGAGCCGTTTTGAGGAAGATGGTAAATTTTTGGAAGGCACGGGCAGCATGGTGCTCGACAGGGAAAATAGCATCGCTTATGCCTGTATCTCGCCCCGCACTGATCGTGATGTTTTGGAATTGTTTTGCAAGGAGGCTAATTATAAACCGGTTACTTTCGACGCCGTTGACGAAAATCGGCAGGCTATTTACCATACTAACGTGCTGATGTGCGTGGGCAGTGGTTTTGCGGTGATCTGCCTGGAAAGTATCCCTAATCCGCACGAAAAATTGGTGGTTAAAGATTCGCTTGTGTCGACTCAAAAGGAAATTGTCGATATTTCTTTTGACCAGATGAACCATTTTGCCGGCAATATGCTGGAAGTTAAAAACAAGGCTGGTGAAACTTTGATCGTGATGTCAAAAAATGCGCATGATGTGTTGCTGGAAGCGCAAAAAAAAGTTTTAGGTAATTATGGAAAATTGGTACATGCCGACATCTCTACTATAGAGAACCTTGGTGGCGGAAGTGCTCGCTGTATGATGGCGGAGGTGCATCTGCCAGTAAATTCATAATTTATCACGCATCCAAGAAAGGCCAAATCAGATGAAAACTTTATTATTAGCACTATCTTTTCTAATTGCTCTTCAATTTAGTGGATATTGCCAAAAAACTAACGACACAAGCGCCGAAAAGATAACCCAAATTAGATACGATTTCGTGAGCGGAGCTAAATACGGGACGGATCGACACTTATCAATCACACGGGATTCTATAATATATGATTCGAGAATGAACTATTATGATCTCTCAGTCAGGATACACATCCCCAATCGTCCAGATCTATGGCCTGATCTTGTCAAATTAATAAATCTTGAGGAGTTTGACAAAATTAAAAACGGCGAGTCAGAGGTTAATTCTGATGGTTCTGATGAGTATATCACCGTCCAAACATCAGTAAAATCGCATAAAGAAGTAAATGGACGCCTTTACAATAATTCTATAAACAGTCTTAAAGACAAGCTGAAGAATATAATTTCTGATCTTAAAAATTACCTTTGACAAAGATCAAGGAATCAGTTTCAAATACCGATAGTTTTACGATAAATTTTACGCTAACAATACTGCATTAATGCGTTTAAAAATTACATTTGCGCAAAATTTTTAAATAATGCAGAGTTACGAAGAGTTTCTTGACCTGAGCGTGGGTTTTCCCCAGGAAGGTTTTGAGATCATTGAGGATGAATTATACTTCCACGACCTCAATTTAATGGAAATGATAGAGACCTACGGTACACCGCTTAGGTTTACCTATGTACCTATGATCTCAAAAAAAATACAGCAGGCAAAATTGCTTTTTCAGCAGGCTATTATTAAGAACAATTACCGCGGCAGCTACAAATATTGCTATTGCACCAAAAGCTCGCATTTTAAGCATGTGGTTGAGGAAGCGCTGAAAAACGAGATCCACCTGGAGACTTCATCGGCCTTTGATATGCCGATGATCGATATACTGGAGAAAAAAGGCGCCCTTAGCAAGGACGTGACTGTTATTTGTAACGGATTCAAAACTTTTCAATACAAAACCTATATCATCGATATGCTGCATGATGGCTTTAAAAACATCATCCCGGTATTGGATAATAAAGAGGAATTTAACCTTTACGATGATGAGGTTGAACTGGATACGCCTTGCAACCTGGGTATCCGCATCGCCTCGGAAGAGCAGCCAAATTCGCAGTTCTATACCTCGCGTTTGGGCGTCCGCATGGAGGATGTTATCGATTTTTATTATAACAAAATTGAAGGCAATCCCTATTTTAAGGTAAAGCTGCTTCATTTTTTTATCAATTCGGGCATTTCAGATACGCCTTACTACTGGAACGAGCTGGAAAAATACGTTACCCTATACTGCAAATTTAAAAAGATCAATCCCGACCTGGATACGCTTGACATAGGCGGCGGCATGCCTTTTAAGGATTCGCTGGTGTTTGATTTTGATTATGAGTACATGATCAACGAAATTGTAAGCCGGATAAAGGAAATTTGTGCCGAAAACGACACGGTTGAGCCGGATATCATCACCGAGTTCGGCAAATACACCGTGGCCGAAGCGTCGGGTATTTTATACAAGGTTTTGGGCCGCAAACAGCAAAACGATCGTGAAAAATGGCTGATGCTGGACGGATCCTTTATAACCAACCTGCCCGACGTTTGGGCCCTGAATCAGAAATACATCCTGCTGCCGGTAAACAACTGGGACAGCGAATATGAACGCGTAAACCTGGGCGGCATCACCTGCGACGGCCAGGATTATTACAACCAGGAAGCGCACATGAACAGCGTTTACATGCCAAAAACCCGTAAGGTACAATATATCGGCTTCTTTAACACAGGCGCGTACCAGGAAGTACTAAGCGGCTACGGCGGTATTCACCATTGCCTGCTCCCCTCGCCCAAACATGTTATCATCCGTCGCAATCGCGATGAAACGTTTAATTTCGAGGTTTTTGGCGAGGAACAAAACAGCAAGCAGGTAATGAAGTTGCTGGGGTATACTACGTAATCTGAAAGTTGGAGGAGTTCTGGAAGTCTGAACGAGGATATGAATGATCCGGGAGCAGGTACATTCATAACTGTTTTTAAAATAATTGGCACAATGCACAAATATTATCTCCTGGTGGTTTTAATTTTTCTATCACTGGTTGCATGCCACCAGAACGGTAAAAAGGCGGTTCATAAAACAACAACTGTAAAAAAATCAAATCCTGATACCGAATGGCCCTTTGTAGGCAGTCCGGTGCTGAAAGCATATCAGCAATATCTGGGCGGCTTAGACTTAGCCGAACCCGGGAATGCAACCGCGGCAGCAAAAAAATTTGCAGCTCTTTTTGCAAACGAAGACCCAAAAACATGCGACACGGCCTACATACTTTTTGACAAGTTTGATTCAAAACTTGCTGACAAAATAGACGGATTGCATGACAAGGATACTACAATTCAATATGACTCACTTTTAGTAGATTCAAATGCCAGGCAAGCACCTGCTATAACTGGCAAAACTGCGCTTTATGGTGGTAAATTGAGCGCAAATGGATTAAGGGTGGTCAGTTCCGAAGGCGACAGCTACATCGTACAGGATATGGATTTTGAAATAAAACGGCTCAAAAGTTATCTCTCCGCGCCAATGAAATTGTACCTGGTGGAAGTTGCAAAGGAGGATAAAGAGGGACTGAGTGAAGATGAAGGCTTAACCATCGGCCCCGAACAATTGGCGGACAGAACTGTGTGGTGGGAAAACTTTTCGAATAAATATCCGGACATAATAGCCTCCCATGCAGCAAAAAATAACTGGAAGAATTATGTTGAAATTTTGCTAACCGGGATGGACAATAGCCCGGTGATCTCATTCAGGAATTTTGCGCTCGACGATTACTATCAAAAGGCTTATAATTACATGCAGGCCAGTTATCCAAAAAGCAAAACCAATGATCTGATAAGCCCTTACTTCAGACTGGTAGAAAAGAAAGACTCGATCGGGTCCAAACAGCTTTTGGATAAGTACGAAAAACAAGGAATCATTGTCCAATCCCACGATGACGCGGATTAGAAATGCTCAACAAGTCCGTGAAACTTCATAACCATCAGGCATCAAATTTCTCCAGGAGCTTCAGCAACGTTTCAAAATCCTTTGGATAAGGTGCATGTACCGTTATCGGCTCTTCATTCAACAATTTAAAGCTTACTTCATACGCATGCAGCGCAAACCTTTTCATAATAGGCTGCTCTTCCTGGTCTTTACCAAGATGGTATTTCCGTTTGATTTTTGAAAGAAAAACCGGCTGCCCCTTATACATTTCGTCACCCGCTATGGATGCTTTCTGCGTGGCCAGGTGTATGCGGATCTGGTGCATGCGGCCGGTTACCGGGCGGCATTCAACCAGCGTATAATGTTTAAAATATTTTAAGGAGTTGAACCAGGTTTCGGCGCGTTTTCCTTCCTGCCGGCTGATGGTTACGTTGCCGCGGCCTACATTCAGGATAGGCAAATCGACCAAAAGTTCTTCAAAAACATGGGTGCCATCGATTATGGCATGGTAAACCTTTTTCACCTGCCGCTTTTCAAACTGGATAGACACAAAGCGGTAAGCTTCGGGATTTTTGGCGATTATAAGAGCGCCTGAGGTCTCTTTGTCCAGGCGGTGACATATCTGCGCATCGGGGGTATAAGCTTTCGCCAGGCGCAGCATATTCACTTCAGTGCCTTCGCGTTCATCCAACGTGCTGATGAATGGCGGCTTATTCACCACGATGATGTCATCATCCTCAAAAAGGATCATGTCGGCTAATTTCGGGTACTTCATTTTTTAGTATAGCCGGCAAAAATAACTAAGATTTATTGGATTAAAGGATTGTACGATTCTTTTTGAAGTTAACTCCACAGGTGTCCGGACGACCCGCAATTAGCGTTTTTGTCAATCCGGGCGCAGCATTGCAAACTCATCGCCATACACTAGCGATAATGCATTGGCGATGAGCTTGCCTCGTTGCGTTCGGCGCATGCTCCCCGCGCTCCCCAATGACACGGTGGAAACCGGGTTGCAGCTTCTTTCGGACTTCCTGACTTTCGGACTAATCTACAATTTACCTGATCTGTCCGGAACCGTATTTGATATAAAGTTAAAAACCTGCGACTGGTCGCCGATCATGATCTTAAATTCGCCGGGCTCGGTAACGGTTTTGCTCAGATCGTTTACAAAAGCCAAATCGTGCGGCGTTATCTTAAAGCTCACCGTTTTCATTTCGCCTGGTTTTAAGTCGATCTTCTGGTATGCCCGTAAACGTTTAAAATCGGGGGTAATGCTGGCATATTCCTGCCGGCTGTACAACAGCACCGACTCCATCCCCTCACGCTGACCTGTGTTTTTTACATCCACGGTAACCGTCATCGTTTCACCGTCTTTCAAATTTGGCTGGCTCAAATGGAGGTTGCTGTAGCTAAAGGTGGTGTAGCTTAAGCCAAAACCAAATTCGTATAGCGGGTTATAGCCGTGGCTGTCATCGGAGTTGCCGTTTTCGAGATTTTTACGATAATAATTAACAAGCGCATCCGGGGCCCTTGGATAGGTATAAGGCAATCTGCCGGATGGGTTCGCATCGCCAAAAAGAATGTTGGCCAGCGCATCGCCGCCCTCGTTACCGGCCAGGTACATCATTACGGTTGCTGCCGAATGGCTTTCCGCCTCGGTAACCACCCTTGGGCGCGCCTCGGCTAAAACTAAAATGATAGGCTTGCCGGTTTTAGCCAGTTCAAGCGCCAGTTCGGTTTGCGCCCATGGCAGGCTAAGGTCGTCGATGTTGCCGACATTCTCGGCATAGGACAATTCGCCCAGGCAAAGCACTATCGCATCAGCGTTTTTAGCTGCTTTTACGGCATCTTCCACGTTTTTAAGGCTGTCAAATGAAGCGCCAGGTTCGTAAGCCACATTATCCTTTCCTATCTTTTGCTGAAGTGCTTTCAAAATGTTGTTTTTACCCACAGCGAAATTGTCCGACTGCTCGCCCTGCCAGGTATAGCTCCAGCCGCCGTCTAACGAGCGCATGGTATTGGCTGTCGGGCCGGTCACCAATATTTTCATGCCTTTTTTAAGCGGAAGAACATTGTTGGTGTTTTTTAACAAGGTAATGGCTTCTGTAGCGGCCCGCAGGCTCACCTTGCGGAACTCTTCCGAACCAAACTTTGGATAATCGTCAGGATTGCCAACCGGCCGTTCAAATAACCCCAATTCATATTTAACTTTTAAAATGCGGTGAACCGCCTCGTTGATGCGCCACATGGGCACTTTACCTTCTTTAGCCAGTTCGATCAAATAGCCGTAGAAACTGTAATCTAAAGGCACCATGCTCATGTCTACCCCGGCGTTCACGGCTATCATTACCGCATCTTTTTGGGTAGCGGCAATATGATGACGATCGTGCAGGTACTCGATGTCGCGCCAGTCGCTTACTACGATACCGTCAAAATGTAGCTCGCCGCGTAAAACATCGGTCAGCATATAATGACTGGCATGCAGCGGTACGCCGTTGATCTCGCCCGAGTTGACCATCAACGTCTTCGCACCTTCCTTTACGGCCTCGGCAAACTGCGGCAAAAAATATTCGCGCATGTAACGGTCGGGTATCCAGGCCGGGGTACGAT
>Ga0210389_10005053_pt1 | contig 10231 bp, 8 predicted proteins | sample IncBWH28OmetaG_FD_160127 | JGI IMG/M metagenome (GOLD analysis project Ga0210389, IMG submission 160127) | Forest soil microbial communities from Barre Woods Harvard Forest LTER site, Petersham, Massachusetts, United States - Inc-BW-H-28-O ...
GCCCACGTGCCGCAGGGCCGCGGCACCTTCACCACCATGACGGTGGAGGAGAATCTTCAGCTCGGTGCGATCACGCGCGGCGACAAGGCCAATGTCACGTCCGACATCGAGCGCATGTATGCGCATTTTCCGGTCCTCAAGCAGCGACATACCCAGCAGGCCGGCACGTTGTCGGGCGGCGAACAGCAGATGCTGGCGGTGGCGCGCGCGCTGATGCTGCGGCCTCGGCTGATGCTGCTCGACGAACCGTCGTTCGGACTCGCGCCGATCATCGTGCGCGACCTGTTCAAGATTCTCGGCAAGATCAACCGCGAGGAAAAAGTCACGATCCTGGTGGTCGAGCAGAACGCGCAACTCGCGCTGGAAATCGCCGACCAGGCCTATGTGATCGAGACCGGCCGCATCGTGATGTCCGGCAAGGCCAACGAGATCGCGGGCAATGAAGACGTCCGCAAATCCTATCTCGGCTATTAGGGAGCGGGGCCATGGAGCTTTTCACCAATCAGGTCCTGGCCGGCATCGCCACCGGAGCGATCTATGCCTGCATGGCGCTTGCCGTCGTCATGATCTATCAGGCGATCGACCATCTCAATTTCGCGCAAGGCGAGATGGCGATGTTCTCGACCTTCATATCCTGGCAATTGATGCAGTGGGGCGTGCCTTACTGGGGCGCTTTCCTGCTCACGCTGGTTTTCTCCTTCATCGGCGGCATCGCGATCGAGCGGCTGTTGTTCAAGCCGTTGGCGAAGGCGCCGATTCTCACCAACGTCGCCGGCTTCATCGCGCTGTTTGCGATCATCAACAGCTCCGCCGGCCTGATCTGGGATTTCACCATCAAGCAGTATCCGACGCCGTTCGGCTCCGCGCCCTTCCTCGGCAGCCAGCTGATCTCGACCCATCAGGCCGGCATGATCGGCGTCACCGTGCTGCTCCTGATCGCGCTCTACGTCTTCTTCCGCTACACCCGGATGGGGCTCGCGATGCGCGCGGCCGCATCGGTGCCGGAGTCGGCCCGGCTGGTCGGGATCAACACCTCCTGGATGATCGCACTCGGCTGGGGCATGGCGGCCGCGATCGGCTCGATTGCCGGCATGCTGATTGCGCCGGTGGTGTTTCTCGAACCCAACATGATGGGCGGTGTGTTGATCTACGGCTTCGCCGCCGCCGTGCTCGGCGGTCTGACCAGCCCGTTCGGCGCGGTGATCGGCGGATTTCTGGTCGGCATCTTCGAAAACCTCGCCGGCACCTACATTCCCGGCGTCGGCAATGAACTGAAGTTGCCGATCGCGCTGGCGCTGATCATCACTGTTCTGGTTGTCAAACCGGCCGGATTGTTCGGCCGGCCGATCGTGAAGCGAGTTTAAGCATGAGCGCCGTGCAGGAAGCCGTCACCGCAGCGCCCGCGATCGAAGCCGTTCCGAAACGGGCGATGACGCTCGGCGTTGGCACCTCGCTGATCGTGCTGGCGCTGTTGATCGTCACGCCGCTGTTTGTGAAGAACTTCATCATCTTTCAGATGACCATGCTGCTGGTCTATGGGCTCGCGGTTCTGGCGCTGAACATCCTGACCGGCGGCAGCGGGCAATTTTCGCTGGGACAGAGCGCCTTCTATGCGGTCGGCGCCTACACCTCGGCGATCCTGATGGAACACGCCGGCATGAACTATGCGCTGACGCTGCCGGTCTCCGGCCTCGTCTGCTTCGCCTTCGGCTTCCTGTTCGGCCTGCCGGCGCTGCGGCTTTCCGGCGTTTATCTGGCGCTCGCGACTTTCGCGCTGGCGACCGCGATGCCGCAGCTTCTCAAGCTCGGCTATTTCGAAACCTGGACTGGCGGGGTGCAAGGTCTCGTGGTCACCAAGCCGGACCCGCCGGAGGCCGTGCAGAGCCTGCTCGCATGGGCGCATCTGAAGATGTCGCAGGACATGTGGCTCTATTACTTCACGCTCATCATCACGATCGCGATCTATATCTTCTCCGTCAATCTCCTGAAGTCACGCTCGGGCCGCGCCTTTATGGCGATCCGCGATAACGAGATCGCGGCCTCCGCCATGGGCATCGACGTCGCACTCTACAAGACGCTGGCGTTCGGCGTCTCGGCAGCGATCACCGGCATCGCCGGCGGGTTAGGGGCCATCGCCGTTCAGTTCGTCGCACCCGACGGCTACACCATCACGCTCGCGATCTCGCTGTTTCTCGGCATGGTGGTCGGCGGCGTCGGCTGGCTGCCCGGCTCCATCGTCGGCTCCGCCTTCATCATTTTCGTGCCGAACATCGCCGAGGGCATTTCCAAGGGGCTTTCCGGCGCCGTGTTCGGCGTCATCCTGTTTCTCGTGATCTTCCTGGTGCCGCACGGCGCGAGGCAAGTGGCCATGGTCGCCCAGCATCTGCTGGGCAACCTCAAAAAACGTTAAGAACAGTCCAAGGAGAAAACCATGCTTGCAAGACGAAAACACCTGATCGCCGCGGTCGCCACCGGCGCCATCGCCTTCGCTTCGACCGGCGGCGCGCTGGCCCAGAAAAAATACGACAGCGGCGCGAGCGATACCGAGATCAAGATCGGCAACATCATGCCCTATAGCGGCCCGGCTTCCGCCTACGGCGTGATCGGCAAGACCGAAGCGGCCTATTTCAACAAGATCAATGCCGAGGGCGGCATCAACGGCCGCAAGATCAACTTCATCACCTATGACGACGGCTATAGCCCGCCAAAGGCCGTCGAACAGGCGCGCAAGCTCGTCGAGAGCGACGAGGTGCTGGTGGTCTTCAATCCGCTCGGCACGCCGTCGAACTCGGCAATCGAGAAATACATGAACTCCAAGAAGGTCCCGCAGCTCTTTGTTGCGACCGGCGCCACCAAATGGAACGAGCCGAAAGAGTTTCCGTGGACCATGGGCTGGCAGCCCAGCTATCAGAGCGAGGCGCGGATCTACGCCAAATATCTGCTGAAGGAAAAGCCCGACGCGAAGATCGCAGCGTTCTATCAGAACGATGACTTCGGCAAGGACTATCTGAAAGGCCTCAAGGACGGACTCGGCGCCAAGGCCGCTTCCATGATCATCGCGGAAGAAGGCTACGAGACTTCCGAACCCTCGATCGACAACCACATCGTCAAGCTGAAGGCCTCCGGTGCCGACGTCTTCATCAGCATCACCACGCCGAAATTCGCGGCACAAGCGATCAAGAAGCTCGCCGAGATGAACTGGACCCCGTTGCACATCGTGTCCAACGTTTCGGCCTCGGTCGGCGGCGTGATCAAGCCGGCCGGATTCGAGAATGCGCAAGGCATCCTCTCGGCCGCCTATGCCAAGGACGGAGCCGATGCGCAGTGGAACAACGATCCCGGCATGAAGAAATTTTACGAGTTTCTTGCCAAGTATGATGCCGACGCCAACAAGCTCGACGGCTCCGTGGTGTACGGCTACGGCGCAGCGCAGACCATGGTGAAGGTGCTTGAGATGTGCGGCGACAACCTGACGCACGAGAACGTCATGAAGCAGGCCGCAAGCCTGAAGAACTTCACGCCGGACACGCTGCTTCCCGGCGTCACCATCAACACCTCGGCAACCGATTTCGCGCCGATCAAGCAGCTGCAGATGATGCGCTTCAAGGGCGAGAAGTGGGAGTTGTTCGGCGACATCATCACCGACGACTTCACCAACTAGCTTTCCGCTCCGCGGAACGGCGCGGCAGCTACGTCTCGCGCGCCTACTAAAGAAGCAGCCCTCCGCATCTGTTGCGGGGGGCTTTTTCTTGTGAGCGACTTGGCAAAATGATACGCAGGCAGATGGAGAGAGCTTTCGATCAAGAAGGCCGAAACCAGACACAACCATCGAATCGTGGACGAGAGGGAGAACGTCATGGCTGTTTTAACCAACAGAAATGCGATCGCGTCTGTTGCTGCGTTCGCACTATTAGCGGCGTCCGCCAGCGGTGCGCTGGCGCAGAAGAAATACGATACCGGCGCGAGCGATACCGAGATCAAGATCGGCAATATCATGCCGTACAGCGGACCGGCTTCGGCGTACGGCATACAGGGTAGAACCGAGGCCGTCTTTTTCAAGATGATCAACGACGCCGGCGGCATCAACGGCCGCAAGATCAACTTCATCAGCTATGACGACAGCTATAGCCCGCCCAAGACCGTCGAGCAGGCCCGCAAGCTCGTGGAAAGCGATGAGGTTCTCTTCATCTTCAATTCGCTGGGTACACCGCCCAATTCGGCGATCCACAAATACATGAACGTCAAGAAGGTGCCGCAGCTCTTCGTTGCCACCGGCGCCACCAAGTGGAACGACCCGAAAGACTTTCCGTGGACCATGGGCTGGCAGCCGAGCTACCAGAGCGAGGCACGGATCTACGCGAAATATATTCTGAAAGAGAAACCCAACGCCAAGATCGCGGTGCTCTATCAGAACGACGATTACGGCAAGGACTACCTGAAAGGCCTGAGGGACGGTCTCGGCGACAAGGCCGCGTCCATGATCATCGCGGAAGAAAGCTTCGAGACGTCGGAGCCGACGATCGACAACCATATCGTCAAACTCAAAGCCACCGGCGCCGATATTTTCGTTGATATCGGGACGCCGAAATTCGCCGCGCAGGCGATCAAGAAGGTCGGCGAAATCGACTGGAAGGCGCTCCACTTCCTCAACAACGTTTCGGCTTCCCTCGGCAGCGTCATCAAACCCGCCGGCTTCGAGAATGCGCAAGGAATTATTTCCGCCGCCTACCTGAAGGACGTTTCCGATCCGCAGTGGGACAACGATCCCGGCATGAAGCAATTCCTGGATTTCCTCGCCAAGGATTACCCGGAAGCCAACAAACTCGACGGTTCGGTGATCGTCGGCTACGCCGTCGCGCAAACCCTGGTCCAGGTGCTCAAACAGTGCGGCGACGACCTGACCCGTGAGAACATCATGAAGCAGGCGGCCAATTTGAAGGATTTCCGCACCGACGTGCTGTTGCCCGGTATCCGGATCAACACCTCGCCGACCAACTTTGCGCCGATCAGCCAGCTGCAGTTGATGGTGTTCAAGGGTGAGCGCTGGGTGCTGTTCGGCGACGTCATCAGCGGCGAGGTCGGCGGCTGATATTTCCTGCCGGCACGAGCCCCAACAAACCCCCGAAGACCACGTCTTCGGGGGTTTTCTTTTGCCGCTAGGGGAGTGATAACGGCGTTCCTGCCCTGGATTTTTCGAAGAAGCCGTAACGCCATGACCGACCGACGCCCTCTGTTGCGCGCGATTTTTGATGCTGCCGTTGCCGCTGCGCATCCGGATGTTATCTTGTCGGCCCATCTGCCGCCTGCGCCGAAGGGAAAGATCATCTGCCTTGCCGCCGGCAAAGGTGCCGCCGCAATGGCAGCCGCCGCGGAACGATACTATCTCGATGAACTCAAGCTTGACCCGGCGCGCCTGTCGGGACTAGCCACCACGCGGCACGGCCATGGCGTGCCGACGCGGCGGATCAGAGTGGTCGAAGCCGGCCATCCCGTGCCGGACGAAGCCGGACTGAAGGCCGCCGATGAGACGCTGGCGCTGGCTCGGGAAGCAGGCCCCGATGATCTGTTGCTGGTGCTGCTGTCCGGCGGCGGCTCGGCCAACTGGGTCGCGCCAGCCAATGGGGTTACCTTTGCGCAAAAGCAGCAGGTGAACCGGGCTTTGTTGCGTTCGGGCGCGCCGATCGGCGAGGTCAACACGGTCCGCAAGCATCTGTCGCGGATCAAGGGCGGAAGGTTGGCGCGCGCCGGACAGCGCGCCGAGATCGTGACGCTCGCGATCTCCGATGTGCCCCATGACGATCCGTCGGCGATTGCATCTGGCCCCACCGTACCGGATCCGACGACGCTGGCGGACGCGCGCACCCTCGTTGCCAAATATAACCTCGTGATCGACGACGCTGTTTGCCGCGCCCTCGACGATCCCCAAAATGAAAGCTGCAAACCGGGCGATGCCGCCTTTGCCCGCGCGCGGTTCGAATTGATCGCGCGGCCGAAGGCTTCGCTCGACGCCGCCATCAAGGTCGCGACCGATACCGGCTATGCCACCATCGATCTCGGCGCCGACCTCGAAGGCGAAGCGCGCGAGGTTGCCGCCGATCACGCTCGGCTTGCGCTGAAAGCGCGTGCCGAAGGTAAGCGGGTGGCGATCCTCTCCGGCGGCGAACTCACGGTGACCGTGCGCGGTAACGGGCGCGGCGGCCCCAATCAGGAATACGCGCTGGCGCTCGCGGGCCTTCTGAAGGACACGCCTGACATTTCGGCGCTCGCCGCCGACACTGACGGCGCCGACGGCGGCGCTGGCTCGGCCTCCGATCCTGCCGGCGCCATCATCGACCATGTGACTTTCGCAGAAATGAAATCGCTTTCGCTCGACCCGGCGGCCTATCTCGCCAACAACGACGCGACCGCGTTCTTTGCGGCCACCGGCGACCTGGTCCAGACCGGGCCGACGCTGACCAATGTCAACGATGTCAGGGTGATCTTGGTGGATTGATTTTGACGGTGTCCGGGACGCGGTGCAGCACGTAGTGGTGCGCCGCAGAGCCGGGACCCACGTTAACCGGCGCGGGTGGGCCCCGGCTCAGCAGCACGTTACTTCGTACCGCGCTGCGTCCGGGGCACGAGAGCTACTACTCCTCAAAACTCTTCGGCAATCCTGGTCAGCATCGCCACCAGCGCCGCGCGATCGTTCGGAGCAAGCAACTCGTTGAGACGCGCTTCATGCTTGGCAGCCACCAGTTTCTTGGCCCGCGAGAGCATCGTCCTGCCCTTGTCGGTCAGCACGAGATGGTGCGAACGACGGTCGTTGGTGGAGCGCACCCGCGCACATAATTCGCGGCTTTCGAGGCCGTCGAGCATCGCCACGAAATTCGGCCGGAGAATTCCGAGCGTATTGGCGATTTCGGTCTGGTTACGGCCGGGGTTGCGGTCGAGCAGCAGCAACACGGAAAACTGTGCGGGCGTCAGTTGCAGCGGCGCCACGCAGCGCAGAAAATCCTCGAAGATTTTCAGCTGCGCGCGCTTCAGCGCATAGCCGAGCATTTCCGACAATTCGCCGAGTTCGATCGGCGCGTCCTCGGCCTCCTTGCGGGCGGAACGCGATGCTTTGGCGGCGGTATTGGTTCTGGAAACGGTCATCATCAGGTGCTTGGAAATCGCGCTATGGTCGAAATGCCCCAAGGAAATTTCCCAAGGAAATTCCGGAAGGGCAGCCGGGCCTTGAGGTTATAAATGATAATTGTTATTCACTATACCAAAGTTGCACGGCGGATATCAACCGCCGGCTCGCGCGAGGCATAAGGGGAGCGGCCTGCTTGAACACGACCATCATGCTGTTCCTGCTGCAGGACGGCATCACCAACGGCGCGATCTATGCCCTGCTCGGCCTGGCGCTGGTATTGGTCTTCGCCGTGACGCGCGTCATCCTGATTCCGCAAGGCGAATTCGTCACCTATGGCGCGCTGACCTATGCGACGCTGGCCTCAGGTCAGGTGCCCGGCACGGCGCGGCTCGCCGTCGTCATGGGTATCGCCGCCTTCGGTCTTGACCTCGTCATGCGCCGGCGAACCCTGCGGGCCGCCTTGATTGGGCGGAGCCTTGCGATCAACGTCCTCCTGCCTGCCGCGATCCTGGCGCTGACCTCAGCGCTCGCCGGCAAGCAGACGCCCATTGCAGTCGATATCCTGCTCTCGCTCCTGATCGTCGGCACGATCGGGCTTTATCTTTATCGCATTGCCTTTGCGCCGATCGCCCACACCTCCGTGCTGGTGCTGCTGATCGCGGCGGTCGGCTGCCATCTCGCGCTGCAAGGCATTGGCCTCGTCTTCTTCGGCGCCGAAGGCCAGCGCGGCCCACCGCTATCAAACGCCGCCTTTACCATCGATCCCCTGCGCTTCACCGGCCAGAGCATCGCCGTCTATGCGGTGACGCTGGCGCTGATCGCCGCGCTCTGGCTGTTTTTCGGCTTCACGTTGTATGGCAAGGCGCTTCGCGCCACCGCCGTGAACCGTCTGGGCGCGCGGCTGGTCGGCATCAGAACCGCGATGTCGGGACAAGTCGCGTTCCTGCTCGCCGCGGTCATCGGCGCCACCTCCGGCATCCTGATCGTTCCGATCACGACGCTCTATTACGACACCGGTTTTCTGATCGGCCTGAAGGGCTTTGTTGCGGCCATTATCGGCGGCCTCATCAGCTATCCCTTGACCGCGATCGCGGCACTCCTCGTCGGCACCGTCGAATCGTTCTCGTCGTTCTATGCCAGCAACTTCAAGGAAGTGATCGTGTTCGCGCTGATCATTCCGGTGCTGCTATTGCGCTCGCTGGCTGCGCCCGCGGTCGAAGAGGACCAGGACTGATGCGACAGCGGCTGCCGGTCGTGCTGTTCGCCATCGTCATGGCGGCGGTCCCGTTCGCGCCGGGCATGCCGCCGTTCTGGATCGTGCTCCTCGACAATATCGGGCTTTCGGCGCTTGTCGCGATGGGGCTGGTGATGCTCACCGGCGTCGGCGGCCTGACATCGTTCGGCCAGGCGGCGTTTTGCGGTTTCGGCGCCTACACCACGGCCGTGCTGACAACATCTTACGGCCTCTCGCCTTGGCTGACGCTGCCACTTTCGCTGTTGGTGAGCGGCGTCTTTGCGGTCGCGCTCGGCCTCATCACCGTGCGGCTCTCCGGCCACTATCTGCCGCTCGGCACCCTCGCCTGGGGCCTGGGCCTTTTTTATCTCTTCAGCAAGCTTGAATTCCTCGGCCGCAACGACGGCATCTCCGGTATCCCGCCGCTTGAGATCGGGTCGCTGAAAATGATCAGCCCCGGCACGATCTATTTCGCGATCTGGACCGCGGTCATCCTTAGCGCGCTGCTTACGATGAACCTCTTGGATTCCCGCACCGGCCGGGCGATCCGGGCCTTGAGACGGGGGCATGTCGCGGCCGAAGCTTTCGGCATCCACCCGCCGCGGACCAAACTTCTGGTGTTCATCTATGCCGCCGTGCTCGCCGGATTGTCCGGCTGGCTCTACGCCCATTTCCAGCGCGCGGTGAATCCGACGCCCTTTGGCGTCCAGACCGGTATCGAGTATCTCTTCGTCGCGGTGGTCGGCGGCGCCGGTTACGTCTGGGGCGGCGTTTTGGGCGCCGCGATCGTCGTTGTCTTGAAGGAAATCCTCCAGGACTATTTGCCTTATCTTTTGCACGGCGAAGGCCAGCTCGAGACCATCGTGTTCGGCATGATGCTGGTGCTGCTGCTCCAGCTCGCGCCTGATGGCGTGTGGCCATGGCTGATCCGGCGTTTGCCGGCAAGAGCGGATCGCAAAAAGACTGATCCATCGCTGGTGTTGCCGCCGCGGGAAAAGATCGGCGCGGGAACCGACATGCTGCTGCGCGTCGATCACGCGCGCAAGCAATTTGGCGGCGTGATCGCGGTCAATGACGTCTCCTTCGATGTGAAAGCGCGCGAGATCGTCGCCTTGATCGGCCCGAACGGCGCCGGCAAGAGCACGACATTCAACCTCATTACCGGCGTGCTTCCTGCTTCCGGCGGCACCATTTCCGTCCGCGGCAAGGTACTCCAAAGGGCAACCCCGCAGGCGGTGACAAAGCTCGGCATCGCCAGGACATTCCAGCACGTCAAACTCGTGGCTGAGATGACGGTCCTGGAAAACGTCGCGATCGGCGCGCATCTGCGCGGCAACGCAGGCGCACTCACCAGTCTGCTTCGGCTCGACCGGGACGATGAAGCGCGATTACTAACGGAGGCGATGCGCCAGATCGAGCGCGTCGGGCTATCCGAACAGGCTTATACGCTTGCCGGAAACCTGTCGCTCGGCCAGCAGCGCATTGTCGAGATCGCGCGCGCGTTGTGCGCGGACCCGATGCTGCTGCTGCTCGATGAACCGGCGGCGGGCCTGCGCCACCTTGAAAAGCAGCGGCTTGCCAATTTGCTGCGCGAGCTTCGTGATGGCGGCATGTCGGTGCTGCTGGTGGAGCACGATATGGGATTTGTGATGGGCCTTGCCGATCGCGTCGTGGTGCTCGACTTCGGCACCCGGATTGCCGAAGGCACGCCCGAGACAATCAAAGCCAATCCCGATGTGATCCGTGCCTATCTCGGAGCCACAACATGAGCACTGGTGCGCGCAACCTGTTGCAGATCACCGATGCCCACATCGCCTACGGCAAGGTCGAAGCGGTTCGCGGCGTATCGCTCGATGTCGCCGAAGGCGAGATCGTCA
>Ga0210389_10005054_pt1 | contig 10231 bp, 8 predicted proteins | sample IncBWH28OmetaG_FD_160127 | JGI IMG/M metagenome (GOLD analysis project Ga0210389, IMG submission 160127) | Forest soil microbial communities from Barre Woods Harvard Forest LTER site, Petersham, Massachusetts, United States - Inc-BW-H-28-O ...
GGCGTGGGCCGCAAGACATGACCAGATCGTCGATCGGGTGTTGTCTTTCGCCCAGTCGATGATGTCAGTGAGGTCGCGCCAGAACGTCTCTTGGGGAAGGGTTGCCGCATTGGGCTCGGCGCCGGTGACGATCAGCCCGTCGATATCAAGCCGGTCGATTTCAGCGATGTCGGTGTACTGCACGTCGACGCGGCCCTGCGCCGGTTGCGAGCGCCTCACGGACGGCAACGAGAAGCAGTGGAAGTCGATGCGAATGTCGCCGGCGGCTTGTCTCAGCAGGCGCATGAACTGACGTTCGGTCGCCTGCAGCGCGGCGTCCGGCATGTTGTTGATCAGCCCGATCGTGAGGTCGACATCGACGTTTTGCGGATGACCGAATTTGTCCTCTCGCCGCATCTGCGTCGGGACGAGACCGGGACTGACGATCAGCCGCCGCTTTTCCAACAGGACGGTCAATGTCGCGCTCGGCTGGTTCATTCTGCGGCTTCGAGCCGGTTGTGCGGCGAGCAAGCCTTCGCCAGCGCCTGGTCGATATCCTCGATGATGTCGGCGACGTGCTCGATGCCGATCGAAAGCCGAATGGTTTCGGGCAGGACGCCGGCTATGCGCTGCTGTTCCGCGGACATCTGCCGATGCGTGGTCGAGGCCGGGTGACAGGCGAGCGACTTGGCATCGCCGATATTGACGAGCCGGGTGATCAGCTTCAGCGCGTCATAGAAGGCCTTGCCGGCTTCCATGCCGCCCTTGATGCCGAAGGTGAATAGCGAGGACGCGTTGCCGCCGAGATACTTCTGCACCAGCGGGAAATAGGGGCTGTCGGCAAAGCCCGCATAGTTGACCCACTCGACACGCGGATCGTTGCGCAGGAATTCGGCGACTTTGCGGGCGTTTTCGACATGCCGCTCGACGCGCAGCGCGACGGTTTCAATTCCCTGCAGCAGTAGGAAGGCGTTGAACGGGGACAGCACCGCGCCCATGGTGCGCTGATAGACGCTGCGGGCGCGTTCGATATAGGCCTTCGCACCGAAGCGTTCGGCATAGACCAGGCCGTGATAGGATGCGTCCGGCTGGTTGAATGCCGGGAAACGGCTGGCGTAATCGGCCCAGCGGAAACGGCCGCTGTCCACGATGGCGCCGCCAAGCGTGGTGCCGTGGCCGCCGAGAAATTTGGTCAGCGAGTGAATCGCGATGTCCGCGCCGTAATCGAACGGCCTGAGCAGAATCGGCGTCGCAACCGTATTGTCGACGACCAGCGGCACGCCGTGGCGATGCGCAACCCTGGCCAGCGCCTCGATATCGCAGACATTGCCGGCGGGATTGCCGATCGTTTCGGCGAACACCGCTTTGGTGTTTTCGTCGATCAGCCGCTCGATGGCATCCGCCTGGTCGCTGTCGGCAAAGCGCGTGGTGATACCCTGGCGCGGCAGGACGTGGCCGAGAAGGGTATGCGTGGTGCCGTAGAGCTGCGGCACCGAGACGATGTTGCCGCCGACATCGGCGAGATTGACGATCGAAAAATGCAGCGCGGCCTGACCGGTCGCGACCGCAAGCGCGCCGACGCCGCCTTCTAGTTCGGCGATACGTTTCTCGAGGACGGACGTGGTCGGATTGGCGATGCGGCTGTAACGAAAACCTTCGGCTTCCAGATTGAAGAGCGCGGCGCCATGGTCGGCGCTATCGAACGCGTATGCCGCCGTCTGGTAGATCGGAACCGCAACCGATTTGGTGGCCGAATCCGGTTCGTAGCCAGCGTGAATGGCGATCGTCTCGCTGCGCATCGGTCACCTCTACGTTCTTCGCGTAACGCCCTTCATCAAGCGTTTTATTTGTATTCGATGTTGTTAGAGATCGACCGTCAAACCTTCAATAATTCGCGCTAACATTGACGAAATAACCCTAACGAATGCGCCCGGGTTGATTAAAATCCCAACGGAGTCCGTCACGGAGTCCTAACCATGCTTCTTGCACGGGTTCACGCGCTCTTAAGCAGCTTGAGGCTTTCGCTCGTTTGCCAGTAGCCCGTCAGGCGGTCGGAAAACGAAATCCTTACGGAGTTACGACAATATTGCCGCGATCGTCCATGATACGATCCAGTTCCGAGAGCGTTAGATGGCCATATCAGCCCCGACCGTAAAGCCGGTCGGTTTTTCCGAGACCTTAACCTTCTTCGAAGGGGACTGGCACGCGGGCAATGCGCCGATCATGGGTCCGCGCACCCATGGCGCGTGGCTGGCGTCGACCGTGTTTGACGGGGCGCGCGCTTTTGAGGGCGTCGCGCCTGATCTGGATCGGCATTGCGAGCGCGTCAATCAATCGGCGGCCAATTTCAAGCTGAAGCCCGTCGTCGATACAGAGACCTGGCTTGCGCTGGCGCGCGAAGGCATCGCGCGCTTCGACGCCGATGCGGAGCTCTACATCCGGCCGATGTATTGGGCCCAGACGGGCGCCGGCGGCGGCGTCTTGTTCGATCCCGAAACGACGAACTGGTGTCTGTGCATCTATGTGGCGCCGATGCCGCCAATCACGGGCTCTGCGATCACGCTCTCGCCGTTCCGTCGTCCGACAATGGAGAGCGCGCCTGTCGATTGCAAGGCGGGCTGCCTCTATCCGAACAACTCGCGAGCCTTGATCGAGGCGCAGTCGCGCGGCTTCAATAACTGCCTGATGCTCGACATGCTCGGCAACGTCGCCGAATTCGGCAACGCGAATGTGTTCATGGCGAAAGACGGCGTGGTTTATACGCCGGCGCCCAATGGGACGTTCCTCAACGGCATTACGCGGAAACGGGTGATCAACCTGCTGCGCGCCGACGGAGTCACCGTCGTCGAGACCACGCTCAAGTACAGGGATTTCGCGGGTGCCGACGAAATCTTCTCCAGCGGCAATTTCGCCAAGGTCGCGCCGGTCATCCGGATCGACGACCGCTCGCTACAGCCGGGACCGTTCTTCAACCGGGCCCGTCAATTGTACTGGGATTTCGCCCACAGCTGATACCGCTCGTCATGCCCGGCTTTATGCCGGGCATCCACGTGTTTAATCTTTAATGTTATAGGTGTGAAGACGTGGATGGCCGGGACAAGCCCGGCCATGGCGGAAAATGATGCTTTATAGCTCGCGACTATTGCAAACCGAGCATCTTGCGCACAGGCGCAGACCACTTCGCGACATCCGTGCCGTGGGTGTGGAACATCGCGACGGCCAGACGATCCATTCCGAACGCCACGCAACCGGTATGGGCCGGCGCGCCGCTGGCGTCCTTGATGTCCCAGGTCGTGCCGAAATGGTCGCGGTGATAGTTGAAGCTCATGCACGCGGTGGGCTGTTCTTCCGATCGCAAGGGAATGAGAAGCTCGAATTTCAGCGACTGCTGCTTCTGGCTGACCGCCTTCATCTGGCCGACGCGGCCGAAGAAGGGATCGCTCGCGTAGTCGACCCGGAAAGTCAGGCCGAGGTCGCGCGCAATGGCCTGCGCCTGCACCATCCAGCGGTCACGGAAATCGGACACGTCTTCGGGGCTGCCGATGCAGACATATTCGCGCATCCGGAAAGATTGCAGCCGATCGAGGTGGCGCGACGGCTCACGCCGGAAACAGTCGGCGGCGACGTCGAAACGCAGGCCGCCTTGCGGCAGCGGGCCCCGGGCGGCGGCGATCGGGTAAACCGGATAGCAGGCCGCCGGTGACAGCACGAGGTCGGCGGGGGAGAGCGAGGTGGTCCAGTCGCCGCCTGCATCGAAGCGGCTGACCGCCGCATTGATCTCACGCTCGGTGCCGTGCAATCCGCAGACACAGCCGAGCAGATTGGGAAAACTCTTCAGATAGCCCGATTTTTCCAGCTGCGCGCGGTTCATGACCGGCGGGAAGCGCATGACTTCCGTGCCCGTTTCGCGATGCCGGGTGATCAGGGCGGCAAGCCGCTCGACCATGTCCTCATACAGCGCGGTCCGGGCGTAGACGCCGTCGGTGCCCATCTGGTGAAACAGCTTGTCAGCCAGACGGTCCAGCGGATCGGCGGGCTGCGGGGCGGTTTCGATCTTGTTGGCTCGGACGGCTACATTCATGTCGGGCCTTCCCTCGTATTGTCAGATCTGTGTGGTTCAGTCGCGCAAGGTCGCAGGCACCGAACTCATCAGGCTTGCGGTGGCGATATTGGAGAGGATGCGGTCGTTGTTGATCATGATCGGCGACGAAAGCACGTCGCGCAGCAGGCGGCCAACGCTGAAGTCGCCGTCGTTACGATAGCCTGCAAGCCCGCAGGCGCGCATTGCGCTCATCACGGTCTCGACCGCTAGCTCGGAGGATTCCACCTTGAGCAGGTTGATCGAGGACTGGAAGTCGATCGATGACAGCGCACGCTCGTCGTGTTCGTGCGCCGCATAGTTGTCGAGGTTGGCGGTGATCACCGCACGCAGCTTGGCCAATGTCATCCTGGCCGCATTGAAGTGAGCGGCACCGGGCGGCATCTGGCCGCCAGCGCCGCGGGCCGCCTTGCGGATGAAGGCCTGCGCGCGCTCGACGGCGGCGGCTGCGATCCCGGCCCAGGCGGAAGACCAGCACAGATGCGCAACCGGCGTCATCGTTTGCGCATGGATCTTTTCATAGCCTTCGGGGAAGATCTGTTCGCTCGAGCCTTTGAACTTCAGTTCAAATCCCGCGCTGCAGGTTCCGCGCATGCCGAGCGTTTCCCACTCGACGCTGCGTTCCAGCGTGTAGTCGTCCTTGGTGATGGCGAGCAGCACCTGATCGGAGCCCGCGGCGTCATTGGCGCGGCGGGCGATGGTGACGATGCCGTCGGCCTGGGCACCGTAGGAAATCACCGTCGCATTGCGAACCAGCGATATCTCCGCACCGGCGTGTTCGACGGCGGCCGATGAAAAGCGGATGTTGCCGCCATTCTGGCCCTCGGTCGTCGAGGAGGCGAGGAGCATTTGCCTGGATGCGACGCGGCGCATGAGGGCTTCGTGATAGGCGCTGCTGGCGCCGTGCCGAAGCAGGCAGGCAACCTTGGTCTGATGCATCGCGAAGATCATCGCCGTGGAAGAGCAGGCGCGGCCGAGCGCGTAGCACATGTCGGTGATGTCGAAGATGGATGCGCCGTCGCCGCCGAAGGCTTGCGGGATCTGGACGCCGAGCAGCCGTTGCGCACGCGCCTCGTCGAGAGCCTTTTGCGGAAAGCGCGCGTTGCGGTCGACGTCTTCGGCCTCCGCGGTAGCGGCTGCGACTACCGCGGCTAGTCGCTGCGGAAATGAACTGCGATCGATGAAGTGTTCGCTGGCCCTCTCTGTGGCAGGATCGCGAAAATTGGCTTGCTGAACGTTCATGTCCGATTTTGCCTCGGTGATTTGTCGGTGCGAGACCTGCGCGTGTCTCACGCAATGTCGCATCAAACGTGCAGGACGATTTCCGATCTATCTCCATGCTTATGGATTTAATTCAAATTCGTCGATGAAATTCGAGGTAAACGGCCTTCGTTTCAGCGATGAGAGTTAATCGAGGGTTTGTCGATGCGCAGCTTTTTAGCGATCGCCGTTAGCGTTAAGAGCGGAACGAAGAGTTTGATCAAACAGCATTCATTGTTTTTAAGTGGGCTGCGGAATTATAATCACGCACGCCATAGCCGTTTTCCGGACAACCGACTTTCCGGCAAGCGATGACGAAATTCGATGCGACAGACGGGAATCGAAAATGCAGGCCGCTAATGCCGATGTCGAGAACAGGCTACTTGCCCTCGTCAAATCCATTCTCGAGCAGAATGCGATCACGGCCCAGCTCACGCCGGCAACCCTGTTGGTGGATGTCGGCCTGACGTCGATGGATATGGTCAATCTGATGCTCGGCGTCGAAGCGGAGTTCGATTTCACCATTCCGCAGTCGGACATTACGCCGGAAAATTTCCAGTCGGTCGAAACGCTCAAGGCGTTGGTCGTTGGTCAGCTCGCACCGGCGGCCTGATTGACGCTCCGCGCAGCAAGGCTGCCGGTCGTCTGACGGTGTTGAAATCAAATAATCGAACAGGCCGCAAGGCGCGTAAGGTCGCGACGAACTATTGCGCGTCCGGCACTTCCGCGAAGTGCCGGATCGCCGACGTCAACGACCGGTCCGTTCAGTCATTCAAAAGCCGGACTTCAGGAACGGAATTTCTGCAGCGCGAAGGCACCGCTGCCGGCCAGCACCAGTGCCGCCTGGGCGACCAGCCAGAGCATCGGATATTCCCAGCCGCCGCCCGGGTTGGAATAGCCCCAGCCGACCGGCCATTTGATCCAGACCACCACCGCCAGGAAGATCAGCAGAAACGCGGCCCATTGACGGGTGTACCAGCCGAGCAGAATGGCAACCCCGCCGATCACCTCAAGACCGAAGGTCGGCCAGGCGAGCAAGGGCGTGATGCCGTTTTTCGCGAGCAACGCCTCATGCGTGTACATGCCGCGGGAAATCTTGAGGAAGGCATGAATGAGCCAGTCGAACCCGAGCGCAATCCGGAGCAGAAAAAGTCCATAAGGCGCGTAGTCGCGGTCGACGGTGGCGTTGCTGAACATCGCGGCGACAATGCCCGGCAGATTGGCCCGGCTCTCTCTGGCTTGGTCGATACTCATCCTGTCCTTCCCCCGTTTGAAACCCGTCCCAACATACCGGAGAAATGCCAACTGGTCGCTGGTTTTCCCGAATACAGCCCACTACACTGGCCGTGCCAAATAACAATAATCAAAATCAGGGGAGACGCCCGTGTCGCGCCTTTGGATGGTTGTGGGTCTCGTTTGGCTTTTGGTTGCCGGCTCTTCCGCCGCCGAGCCCGCCGGCCCCTCGCTGGCGGGAAAAGTCACTGCCGGTCAGGAAGCGCTGGAGGGCGTTCTCGTTAGCGCCCAAAAGAGCGGATCGACGGTCACGATCACGGTCGTGAGCGACAAGGACGGCCGATACAGCTTTCCGGCGGCAAGACTGGAGCCGGGGTCCTATGGTTTGCGCATTCGTGCCGTCGGCTATGAACTCGACGGATCCGGCCAGGTCGTTGTCGCGGCGGACAAGACGGCGACCGCCGATCTTGCGTTGCGAAAGACGCAGGATATTGCGTCGCAGCTGACCAATGCCGAATGGCTCGCCAGCATGCCCGGCACCGACGCGCAGAAGGGACAATTGCTCAATTGCGTCGGCTGCCACACGCTGGCGCGCCCGCTGAATTCGAAATACACCGCCGACGAATTCCTGACGACCATCCTGCCGCGGATGCAAAGCTATGTGAATCAGAGCATGCCTTCGCATCCGCAATTGCGCCGCGCCGAGCGGCTGCGCGAAGAGCGCGGCGACCAACGCGTGCAGGTCTATCGCAGCGCCGCCGAATACCTCGCCAGCGTCAACCTCAGTTCGCAACCCGCCTGGAATTTCGAATTCAAGACCGCGCCGCGTCCGACCGGCGCGGCCACCCGTGTCATCTACACCGAATACGACCTGCCGCGCGAAACGATCGAGCCGCACGATGTGATCGTCGATAGCCGCGGCACGGTCTGGTACTCGTCCTTCGGCGAACAGAATCTCGGCAAGCTCGATCCCCGGACCGGCAAGGTCACCGAGTTCGCGATTGCCGAACGCAAGCCGGGTTTCCCCACCGGCTTGCTCGGCTTGCGCAGCGACGCCGAAGGCAATCTGTGGTTCGGCAACATGTACCAGGCCACGATCGCCAAATTCGATCCCAAAACCGAAAGCTTCAAGTTCTGGCCGCTTGAGGGCGAAGAAAATTTCGACGCCGCGCAGATCAACATGGTCAGTCCGCAAAGTTCTGGCGTCGACGGCAAGGTGTGGGCGCAGAACAACGGCTTTGCCGGCATTCACCGGCTCGATATTGCCACCGGCAAGCTCGAGACCTTTGAGCCGTTCAAGGGCGCGTCGGGCCCGCACAATATCTATGACGTGATCCCGGATTCCAAAAACAACGTCTACTTCACCGATTTCCGGCAACGCCACATCGGGCGGATCGACGCCGGGACCGGCGATATCGCGCTCTACGTCATTCCGACACCGAATTCGGCGCCGCGCCGCGGCTCGATGGATGCGCAGGACCGGCTGTGGTTCGGCGAATACCGGGCCGACCGCATCGGCATGTTCGACACCAAGAGCGAACAGTTCAGGGAATGGCAGATTCCGCCGAAATGGTCGTCGCCCTACGACGTGGTCACGGACCGGAACGGCCAGGCATGGACCGGCTCGATGCTGAGCGACCAGGTGACGCGGCTCGATCCTGCGACGGGCACGACCGTCAACTATCTGCTGCCGCGCAGCACCAACATACGCCGTGTCTTTGTCGACAATTCCACCAACCCGGTCAGCTTGTGGGTTGGCAACAACCACGGCGCTTCGATCGCAAAGGTCGAGCCGCTGGAGTAGGTGGCGACGGCGATCTCGGGCAAGCGGCCTGACACCACCCGTTTGTCATTCCGGAAGCCGCGCAGCGGCTATCCGGAATCCATCCTTCCCAAAATTAGTGCGGCCCAATGGATTCTCCTATGTGCAATGGCACATCGTAGTTCGCTACTGTCGTGGCGCCCCGGAATGACGGGGGCGCAGCAATTGCTTGTCACTTGACACGAATTTCTCGATCGCAGCTGATTTGCCCGTCGTGCCAATTCGCCGCAGATCGCGGCGTTGATCTCGCCCCCAAATCACCGGCAGATTCCCGCCCGTCCCGCCTCACAAGAGGGGCGTATCGCGATCGTCACGGACGTGGAGCGCGGGATGCGGTGGACGCTTTTGGCGCGGCAGACGGATGCACCAAATAAGCGGACGGCGAAGTCGTGTGGTCCTGATGCCTCGACGCTGGTGTCAAGCTTTGCGGAAGTGTCCGCAAGGCGACGGTGACAAAAAAGCCCGATCACCGGGGAGATCACGAAGGAAACCGTTAAAACCATTGCGCGGGGAAAGCCGGATGACCCGGTGAACCTGTGGTGACTAACTCGCGTGTTTTTTTACTACACGCGAGGCTACGGGTGCGCGCGGCGCGTCCGGCTTTCCCTGCGCCCTCTGATCTCGAGGGACAAAAGGTTCAGATATGACTCGGGCGCGTTTGCGTTGCGAGAGGGTATAAGTGTGCCTTCAAGTTAGCTCTTTGAAATTCGAATCGGCGCGTGACGCGTGCTCTTCACCTCTCCCCCTGCGGGAGAGGTCGGATCGCATCGGCAGATGCGATCCGGGTGAGGGGTTAAGCTCTATCGAGGGACCTAAACCCCTCACCCCAACCCTTTCCCGCAAGGGGAGAGGGAGCGCACCGCCGCTGTCGAGACATTGCGAAATGAAAAAGCCTCCGCGGCCGAGTGAACTAGTCGCATCGTCGTCAGCGCTACTGCGCCGCCTTCTGCAAATAAGCGATGAGATCGGCACGGTCGCCCGCATTCGACATGCCGGCATAGGGCATGCGGTTGGCGGGGATGAAGGCCTGCGGATCGGCGATGTATTTGTCGAGAGTCTCTGGCGTCCAGGTCACGCCGCTGCGCTTCATCGCGGGCGAATAGCGGAAATCGGCGAGCTCGCCGGCCTTGCGCGCAAAAACCCCGTGCAGGCTCGGGCCTACTTCGTTGGCGCCGGCATCGAGCTTGTGGCAGGCGGCGCAGTCCTTGAAGCGGGCTTCGCCGCGCACCGGGTCGCCTTCGGCATGTACAGCCGTGGCCAGAAGCGCGGTGACCAATGCGGTTGTCGTTAAAGTCGCGCTTCTCATGCTTGCACCAGCGGTCCCGGATTCTTCAGATAACGGTTCTTGATGGCGTCCGCGGTCCAATAGGCCAGCGCGCCGACGGGGCCGGTGGGGTTGTAGGACGAGTTGTGCGGAAAGACGTTGGCACCGACCACGAACAGGTTGTGACAATCCCAGCTCTGCAGATATTTGTTCACCGCGCTCTCGCGCGGGCTGATGCCCATGATCGTGCCGCCGGTGTTGTGGGTGCTTTGATACGGCACCACGGTCCAGGGATCGGTGCGCGCCGACGCCTGGTTGAGCCTGGTCGGATTCATCGATTTGGCGATGGCATTGATCGTCTGCGCGGCGTGGGTGCCCATCTTGTGTTCATTGGCCTTGTAATCGAAGGTCATGCGCATCAAAGGCAGACCGAACGCGTTGCGATAGGTCGGGTCTAGATCATAGCAATTGTAGCGATTGGCCATCACGCTGCCGCTCGCACTGATCACCATCGCGGTCTGGTACCATTTCGCGGTCGCCCGCTTCCATTCGCTGCCCCACTGCGGGGTGCCGG
>Ga0210389_10005055_pt1 | contig 10229 bp, 8 predicted proteins | sample IncBWH28OmetaG_FD_160127 | JGI IMG/M metagenome (GOLD analysis project Ga0210389, IMG submission 160127) | Forest soil microbial communities from Barre Woods Harvard Forest LTER site, Petersham, Massachusetts, United States - Inc-BW-H-28-O ...
CTCCCGAGCCCCCGGAGGCGCCGCCGGAACCCGAGCCTTCGGTACCCGATCCGTTCGAACACCCGCCCAAGAACGCGAGGCTCGCGAAGCCCGCGACCACGATCATCAGTTTGCGGCTCTTCATTGGAACAATCCTCCGAGCGGTGGTGGGGCGACGTTCCTCGGGCCGCCGTTTATGCGCGCTGGACCGATGGCAGCTTCGACTCGTCGTGGTCGGTATTGCCGTCCGGCGGCCGTTCTTGTCATGAAATAGCGGGGCGGGTCGGTCGGTCTTTTCGTGACAAGGGAGCACCGGTCGCGACAAATCCCAGCGCGTTATCCCCGATGTGGCGGCCGCATGTACGCAGTCGTCTGCCCGCGCCCCTTACACCGATAGGACGGATACACATGCCTCGACCCAATCGTCTGTTCGCGATCGCCGCGCTGGGGGTCGCGATGCTGTCAGTCCAGCGCGCAGCGAGCGCCACCAACTACACAATCACGGTCGACGCATCCAAGCAGACCGCCGGCAATCCGCCCTTCTGGGCGGCCAGCGTCGGCACCGGCACAGCCAGCCTCACGCTGCGGTCGGATCTGGAGACGCACTACAAGATCGGCGCCCGCGAGGCCGGCTTTCAGCGCGTGCGTGGCCACGGCGTCCTCAACGACGACATGGGCATCTACAAAGGACCAGGCTCGTACAGCTGGACGAACTTCGACAAGTATCTGACCTCCATCGTGTCGGCGGGGATGCGCCCGATCATGGAGCTGGACTTCATGCCCGCCGCGCTGGCGCTCACCGGCAACAGCCGCGACATCTACAACAGCGTCGCCAACTACAAGGCGTTCATCCAGGCGATCGTCCAGCACTGCGTCGACACGTACGGCATGGCGGACGTCTCGCAGTGGTACTGGGAGATCTGGAACGAACCGGACTATCCGGGGTTCTGGAACGGCACCAGCGCCAGCGAGGCGACGGCCGCCAAGATGACCGATTACTACACGCTCTACGACGCGGCGGTCAGCGCCATCACCGCCGTGTTGCCGAGCGCCTTCGTGGGCGGGCCGGCGACGACCCAGTCCAGCCCGATCGGCGCCTTCTTGCAGCACTGCAAGAGCGCGGGGACGCGGGTGACCTTCGCGTCTTCTCACGTCTACCCGGGCGGCGCCGCGGGAAGCGCCTCGGCGGACGCCAACGGCCTGGTGACCGACAACAACGGCCGGATCAGCCAGATCACCAGCGGCGGCTACACCACCGCGATGGTGACGTCGTTCAACACCGAATGGAACTCGTCGTATTCGGGGCAGGGGGGCGGCGCGGGCGACGTCCTCACGAGCATGGACAACAACTGGAACGTGGGGTTCATCCTCAAGGGCGTGAAGCTGCTCTCCGACAAGAACTCGGGAAACACGCCGCCCATCGGCGTCTTTTCGTACTGGGCGCTGTCGGATGTCTTCGGCGAGTACAACGGTGACGCCGGTTCGTACATCGCGATGAAGGGCGGTGGAACGCTTCCGTTCGGCCAGGTGTTCGGTCTCATCAACTACCAGGGCATCCGCAAGGCCTCCTTCAACGCCTTCAAGATGCTGAGCTACCTCGGCCCCACCCGCCTGCAGTCGGGGGGCGGCACCGGCAACGACGGCGTTGACGCCATGGCCACCCTGTCCGCCAGCAGCGATTCGCTCCAGATCCTCGCCTACGACACCTACGCCACGCTCAACACCACCGGCACCGACAACGTGACCGTCACGGTGAACAACCTTCCCTCCGCGCTGGCAGGCAAGCAGGTCTTCGTCACCCAATTCATCGTCGACGCGACCCACAGCAATCCCTACAGCGTCTGGACCAGCCAGAGCAAACCGACCGCTCCCACCGAGGCGCAGTTGCAGGCGATGAAGGCGGCGCAACACCTGGCGTTGCTCCAGCCGGTCACCACGACGACGCTCACGACCTCGTACACGACCACCTTCACCATCAATCGGCAGGCGGGCACGCTGCTCATTGTCAGCGTGAACCGGCCGGTGACCGGCCGCAACGGGCTGGTGACGATGGAGGGCGAGGACTACGACGGTCAATCGGGCGCGACCAAGGAAGATAGCAACGACACCGATCTGGGACAGTCGATCGTCGGCAACAGCGGGAGCTCCGTCTTCTATGACGTCGTGGACTTCAGCGACGCCGGGGTCAACTCCGTTCAGATGCGCGTCAACGCGGCCGCCGCGACGAACCTCGAGTTTCACGCCGATTCGCAGACCGGCACGTTGCTCGGCAAGTGCGCCGTGAGCGCGACCGGAGGCGCGTGGGCCACGCAGACCTGCGCCCTCTCCTCGATCTCGGGCGTCCATACGCTCTACGTGGTGTTCGACGGCGCTGCTCACCTCAACTGGATCCTCTTTCAGAAGGGGGCGAGCACGACCGGAACGGGCGGCGCGGCAGGTGGCGCCACCGGTTCGGGTGGGTCGAGCGCCACCGGCGGGTCCGGTGGGAGCACGACCAGCGGCTCCGGGGGGAGCGGAACGGGCAGCGGCGGCACGACGGTGACCGGCAGCGGTGGCTCGGTCACCACCGGCACTGGCGGCTCCGGGAACGGCGGCAGCTCCGGCACTGGCGGCACCGGGAGCGGGACCGGAGGAACCGGAAGCGGCGGCTCCGGTGCGACCGGCTCCGGTGGCTCGGGCAGCGGCGGCTCCGCCAGCGGTGGCAGCCCGGGCGCGGGCGGCTCCGCGCCGGGCGCCGCCGGCAGCAGCGGCTGCGCCTGCACCGTCGGCAGCTCGGACGGTCCGGTGCCCGCGTTGCTCCCCTTCGGGCTCGTCACGGCGCTAATCGCCCTTCGAAGGCGGCGTCGAGCCCGTTGTTAGGCGTCGATCTGAGGCGCAGGCGCGCGCTCAGGGGCTGGCGCGCGCGCGGGCGCTCGTGCGTGGCACCGGCCCTGGCGCTCGGGTTCGCGCTCCTCTCTGGGGCCTGCGGGCCGCACGACGCAGGCGTGGCGAGAACGCTCTGTCCCACGGGTCAGACGGCTTGTGGCGTGCAGTGTTTCGACGTCACGGCCGATCCCACGAGCTGCGGTGGCTGCGGCATCCCCTGTTCGGACGGTCAGAGTTGCCAGGAAGGCGCGTGCCAATGCGTCTCGGGGCTCATCTGCAACGGCGTTTGTGTCCCGCCCGACGGCGTCCACTGCGGCGACTGCACGACGACTTGCCAGGCCGGGCAGGTTTGCAGCGGCGGCGCCTGCGGCGGGGGCGCTCCCACGCTGGTCACATCGGCGCCGGGCGCCTACTGGAGCACCGACGGGCCGCTCACCGAGGTGACGGGCGCGAACGCCGACGTGACGGTCGACGACACCTCCGCGGCGCAGACCTGGGAGGGATTCGGCGGCGCCTTCAACGAGCTCGGTTGGAACGACCTCTCCCTGCTGAGCCAGGCTGATCGCCACGCGGCGATTGATCTCCTCTTTGGCGTGGAGGGGGCGCGCTTCGTTTTCGGCCGGATTCCGATCGGCGCCAGCGACTACGCGATGGATCGCTACACCGACGACGAGGCGGGCGGCGGGCCGGATTATCACCTGGCCAGTTTTTCGATCGCGCGAGACATGATGAACCTGATCCCGTACGTCAAAGCGGCGCAGGCGGTGAAGGGCAACATCCGACTCTGGGCCAGCCCGTGGACGCCACCGACCTGGATGAAGCAGGGCCCGTTCTCGGCGGGCAACAGGGTGAGTCCCTTCGACGGCGGGACGATGAGAGGTGACGCCCCCACGATGGAGGCGTTCGCGCGGTACCTGGTCAGCTTCGTGCAAGCGTACGCGCTCGAGGGAATCACCATCGAGGCCATCTCCGCCCAGAATGAGCCGAGCTACACCGGAACCTACCCGACCTGCGGATGGTCGCCGACGCCCTACGCGACCTTCATCGGCCAGTACCTCGGTCCGGCCGTGGCCGGCGCCGGCCTGACGACGAAGATCATGCTCGGCACCTTCAACGGCGGTGGGTCGGACAGGTCGATCGTCGCCAGCGTGATGGGCGACGCGACCGCGCGGAGCTACATCCAGGTGCTCGGGTATCAATGGGGCATGCAGAGCGACGTGGCTGGCGCCAAACAATACGAGCTCCCCGTTTGGCAAACGGAGCACAGGTGCGGAAATTATCCCTGGGCGACGCCGTTTGACGCGACCACGGCGCCCAACGATCAGGCGTACGCCGTCGAGAGCTGGGGCCTCATCCGCGACTGGATCAAGGCCGGCGTCACCGCCTACAGCGCCTGGAACATGGTCCTCGACACGGTGGGCGTCGGGATCGACTCGACGCGTGTCTGGCCGCAGGACGCACTTTTGGTGGTGGATACGTCGGCCAGAACCCTGAGCGTCACGCCGGCCTATTACGTATTCCGGCATCTCTCGCGGTTCGTCGCGCCGGGAGCCAAAGTCGTGTCGGCGACCGGCGGTGACGCCCTGGCATTCAAGAACCCGGATGGCAGCCTGGTCGCGGTGATGCACAACGCCGGGTCGGCCCGGACGATGACCGTCGCCCTCGCCGGCAGGAGGCTCCAGTTCACGATGCCCGGCGACGGTTGGGCCACCGTGGTCTCGCCCTGATCCCAGAAAGCGTCGATCGCAGGCCTGGGCCGCGCTTTTCCTGACAAGGTCGGACCGATCGCGACAAATGTCGGTTGGTCCCGCACGTGAGTCATTTGCGCCTAGTCCCGCGAGCAGCTCCGCAGACTGTGCTCGACGACGCCTGCTTCGACGCCTTCCAGCGGGAGCTCGACTCCGTTCACCGTTCGCTCCGGCGATTCGGTGCCTCGGCTTCCGAGGTGGACCCGGGACCGGGGCCGGAGGAGGAGCTGCAATCGAAGCAGGCGCGCACGCTGGTGCTGGCGGCGCTGGACCGGATTCTCCTGCCGAGGCGCGCCGTCCTGGTGATGCACGATCTCGATGACGTCCCGGTGACCCAGGTGGCGTCGATCCTCTCGATCCCCCTCTTCACCGTCTATTCGCGGCTGCGCAAGGCTCGGCGAGAGCTCGATTCCAGGATTCGACACCTCTGGCGGGGGGGAGGCGACGGATGATCTGGTCGCGCGCAGAGCTGTCGCCCGCCTTGCGCTTGCTGCTGGACAGCGAGCGACAAATTACGGTCCTGCCCGCCGCCGCCCGTGCCCGGGCGCTCTCGCGCGCACGGGCCGCGCTGGCCGCGGGGGTGGCCACGCGGCCCGTCCCGTCGAGGGCGCCCTCGGCAGCTCGATGGGCGGCGGCGGGGCTGGTCTGTGCGGCGGCGTTCGCCGCAGGGGCGGACGTTCATAGGATTGGCTTCCGCGCACGGCCGGTCTCGCCCCCGGTCGCGACATCGCTCGGGCCATCGGCGCTCGCCGATTTCCCCACGCCCCTGGCGCGCCCGCGAACGAGGGCAGTCGTCAGTCTGCCCGCCGAACCCATGCGCGCGGCGACGCCCACGCCCGCCGTGGTGGGCATCGCCCGGGCGGAGCTGCGTCTTCTCGAGCAGGCGCGCGCGGCCGGAGCGCGAGAGGACTTCGTGCCGGCGCTCCGGTTCCTCGACGAGCACGCGCGTCGCTTTCGGAGGGGGCGGCTGGCGGAAGAGAGGGAAGCTCTGCGTGTGAGGGCGCTCGTGGCTCTTCGCCGCGGCGACGAGGCGCGGTGTGCGGCCGCCGATTTCGAGACGCACTTTCCGCTCAGCCCGCTCGCGCTGACGGTCAGCCAGATGGTCGATGCGCTGCCGTGACGGGCTAGAGAAAGTAGTGAATCTGGAAAAAGAGCGTCTTGGCGGCGTCCCCGCCGCTCGGGAATTGAAGGCGACCCATCAGTTGGGTTTCGAAGTGGGCGTAGGGAAACCAGTTCACCAGAAGTGTCGCCGCGGTCCAGGCATCCGGCACGGTGACGTCGATCTGATTGCGCTCGCCGAGCAGTGTCGCCATGAGGCCCGGGATGGGGAACACCGTGAAGCCGGCCGCCCCGACGAGCTGCGTCCGCACCGGATCGCCGATGTCGGTAAAGATCTTGTTGACGACGTCCACCTCGCCGAGCAGCAGGGTTCGCAGCTGTTCGACGAAGACCTTTCCGAGCGCGCCGGTCATCACCCTGGTGACGCCCGGATCGACGGCCAGGCGCGACTGGAAGCCCAGGGCCACGGTGTCGTCGCGGAAGCGGGTCTCCATGTAGGCTGCGAATCCTTTTTCGTCGCTGCCGATGTGCCTGACGAAATCTGGCGCGAACAGCGTGAGGTGAAGCTCGGCGTTCGGATAGATGACGCCGCCCGAGACGTTGTAGGTCTCTTCCAGCTCGTCGAAGCCGAGATCGCGGTTGATGTAGAGGATGTGCTCCGCCATGCGCAGGCCATAGGGGGCGAAGAAGCGCCCCACCCGCAGGTAGGGGCCGATCGCCTCGGGCTCCCACATGAGGTAGTGCTCGCGCGAGACGAGCTGGGAGGTCGACACCGGCTGGTAGTTCTGGAGCGGCACCATCTGGTCCGGGTTGCGGACCTGACCGCGCAGGCCGCCGATCGCTTCGATGGAAAATCCTGCCGGCAGCGCCACGCGGGCGCTCAGATCCGCCTGCATGGGGAAGACGGCGATCTGCGCGCCGCCCGGATCTTGAACGTCGTTGTCGACGAAGGCGCCGCGGAAGTCTCCCCCCAGGGCCAGCCAGGTGGGCAAGCTCACCGCGCCGTGCAGGAAGGCGCCGTTGCCCCCGAACGTCGAGAGCTGCTCGCCGACCGCGTCACGGCCATAGCTGTTGATCGGCCCGCCACCGGCGGGCGCGAAGTGGCACTGGTTGCAGCGGGTGGCGCCGGTGGAGAGCTGCCACTGCGGGTAGGCACGCGCCGCCCCTTCGTCGAGCGACCAGACGCCGAAGGCGACCGCCAAGAACAACGACAAGAACAGCAGCCGCCGCCGCGCGAGCCACATCTTCGAAGGGGTGAACATGACCAGCGCGGCGGTCAGAGGGCCATGGCCAATCGGAACAGAAACTCCTGTTCATAGGCACTCGGCAGGGTGGTGATGAAGGGTGTGTCCCCGCCGAAGTGATTGACGAGGTAGTTGAAGGTCGCTCGGTAGCGCTTCGAGTGCCAGTAGTTGAGGCCGATCTCGCCCGAGTCAACCTGGGTCCGGCCGACATACTTGTTCCCGAGATCGAGCGCGGCAGCGGTGGCGTCCTCGGTGAGCGTTTCGTCGAGGTGCTCGTAACGAAGCAGGAGCACGAGCCCGTTCTGGATCGGCCGGGCACCGAACTTCCCCAGGCGAGGAAAACCGCCGACTGACTGTTGGTCGCCGATGATGCGGTCGTCACCGATCAGCCAGACCGAGACCTGACCATAGAGCGAGTAACCCTTGAGAGCCGCGCCGCCCAGGACGGTGCCGGTCCCGTTGGAGGCGATGCTCTCCTCCGAAAGCGGGCTGTGCCGCCAGACCAGCTCGCCGCGCAGGCCGAGCTTGTGGGCGATCGGCGCGTTGAGCTCGATGGCGAAGGCGTTCAGCCGCCCGTTCTGTCGCAACTGGATCGACTGGGAGGAGGTCGATCCGGCCGGCGTGGCGGTGAACGCCGCCGTGTTGAAGAAGGTGAACCCGGCCTGCGTGCTCTGCGAGGCAGGGGCCAGCGTGTTCGCGCGCTCGCCGGTCCAGAGCGAGGCGCCGATCTCGACGTCGTGCAGGGGCCCGGCCCCCGCGATCGCCAGGGGCGCGAACCAGGCGCGGCCCATCCAGTCGAAGTGGTTGTCGGCGTTCTTGAAGTTCTGGCCATCGCCGTTGAAGAGCCCGATCGAGTAGTAGAAAATCCGCTCTTCGTCGAAACCGTGCACCATGGCCCCCATCTCCCGGTTGTCGGGAATGCCGAAGGCGCGCACGGTGATCGACCGCTCCATGAAGTCGGTGTACTTGCTGGAGATCCGGTTCTCCAGCGTGAACGGGGCGTTGAACTGGCCGACCTGGAGGATCGCCAGGTTCTTCCAGGGGGCGAGCGCAACAAACTCGTCGGCGGTCGAGAGGTTCGCCGGGGCGACGGGGGCGGCCGACGCGGGCGGTCCGGCGGCGAATTCGCCGGTCACGAAGAAGTAGACCCACGGGCCAATCCAGCCGCCCAGGTCGAGTCGCGCGCTGCGGAGCAGGAACGTGTTGTTCGGCGTCTTGTTCTTGCTGTGGAAGTAGTACCCGTCGACCTGGAACTGCCCGCCGGGGAAGAGCACGAAGTCGCCGTCGGACGAGCGGAGAAACGGCGTACTGTCGCTGAAGCCGCCCAGCGGCTCCGAACCCGCGGACGCCGGCGACCCGGCCGACGCGGGCGACGTGGCAACGACAGGCGTGGTCGGAGCCAGCGTGGGCGCCGGGGTCGGCGCGACGGTCGGCGGTCGTTCCTCGACCGAGGGCGTCTCCTCCGGTCCGGGCGGTGCCGGCGCGGGCGGCGGCTCGGCGGGTAGCGGCTCCTCGGGCGGGAGCATCGGTGGCGCCTCAGGCGGCGGTGCCTCGGGAGGTGGCGCGGTCTGGGCCTGGACTGGGCGCGGCCCGCCGGCGGCCAGCAGGAGACAGGAGATGAAGAGCCCCCGCCAGCGAGCCGGCGAACCCCGTTGCACGAACGGCGACGTCGTCACCGCGGCAATATCTCAGACGACTGTCTAATATACAAGACGGCAAGGCGGTCGAAAAACCGCGGCCGGCCGGCGCGCTCAGCGCGTCTCGTACAGGACCGGGTAGCGGGTCGAGAGGCGATAGCCTTCGCCGTAGACGGTCTCGATCAGAGCGGCGGCCTCCCCCAGCTTGGCGCGCAAACGCGCGATGTGGATGACGGGAGTTCGCGTCGTCGCGCGGAGACTGTAACCCCAGACCTCGCTCAGCAGATCGTTGCGAGATCGGATCTGCCCGCGGTGCTCGACCAGATCGGCGAGCAGACGGATCTCCATCCGGCTCACCTGGACGGGCACGCCCGCCACGGAGACGCGGTGGTTCTCGACGTCGATCTCCAGCGGACCGACGGTGTACCGGCGCCAGGGCGGTTTCACGGTGTTGGCGATGCGGGAGATCGTCCCACCTACCGAGCGGCCACGCTCTTCTGGTTCCATTCGCCGAGCGCTCTCTTCAACTCGGCCTCCGGAAACGACGCGTCCCCCGACTTGACGCCGAGGTCATAGGCGCGCTGCGCTTCCTTCTCGGCGGCCTTGTAATCGGCCTTGCCCGCGCAGATCAGCGCCTTGATCCAGACGTTGTACCAGTCCTGTTTCAGCGCCAGCGACTGCTCGATGTACCAGAGGCCGGCGGTGGTGTCCTTCCTCGTCTCCAGCATGTAGCGCGCGGCGTTGGCGTAGGAGCGCCAGGTGCTGTCCAGCCCGGCGAGGTCCAGCGCCACCTGCCGGTTGGTGTTGATCGCGATCGGCAACACCACGGCCAGCCGATCCCATTCACACTGCAAGGCCGCCTCGTCGTCGGTGAAGCTGGCGAAGAGGAACGTCAACCGCTCGCGCGGCGCCGCCGCCGTTTTGGGCCGCACCCGGACGCGGACGACGTCCAGATCGGCCCGGTACTCGCGTCCGTTGCCGGGCTGCTCCGCGTTCCTGTTCAGGGTCACGGTCCAATCGCCCTTCTCTGGAATCGCCCACAGAGAGTAGGTCCCCGCCGGCACCAGCTTGTCCCCGATGGTCACTTCCCGGCCGAAGTGGATCTTGGGCGCTTGATACCCACCGAATCCCCACGGTTGGCCGTAGGGGACCAGGCCGCCCCAGATCTTTCGCGCCCTCACCGCCGGGCTGACGTAGTCGACAGCGATGTCGGTCAGTCCGACCCGTTGGGAGACCTTGGCCGGCGGGCTCTCGCGCGGCAGCTCGATCTCGGCGCGAGCCGTCACCGAGGCAAAGGCGGCCGTTGCTCCAGCGAGACACAAGACCGTTCCTCGAATGGGGCGCATCGTGGACTTTTATTCCACTAGAATAGAATATTGTCCAGTCATGCCGGTCCCCCTTCGCTCCGCCGCGGCCGCCGCGCTTCTGGGGATCGCCCTGGCCGTCGGTTGCGAGCGCCCGCCCATCTCGGCGGAGATCGAGACGGTCGAGATCGCGCTGTCCCTCGCGGGTGGCGCGGCGGTCGGCGGCGTGAGCTGGACGATCGTCTCCTCCGCGGGGATGGTCTTGGCGTCGGGCAACGTCATGAGCGGTCCGGGCTCGTCTGCTTCATTCGGTGTCGGTCTGCCGCCCGCTGCCGGGGATCTCCTGGCGATGACGGCCACCACCAGCGGAGGCGCGACCTGCACCGGCACCAG
>Ga0210389_10005057_pt1 | contig 10228 bp, 10 predicted proteins | sample IncBWH28OmetaG_FD_160127 | JGI IMG/M metagenome (GOLD analysis project Ga0210389, IMG submission 160127) | Forest soil microbial communities from Barre Woods Harvard Forest LTER site, Petersham, Massachusetts, United States - Inc-BW-H-28-O ...
CTGAGGCTGAACTACCCGGAGGCGGTCGCCCTGATCACCTCGTTCCTCCTTGAGGGCGCGCGCGACGGCCGGCCGGTGGTTGAGCTGATGGCCGCCGGGCGGACCGTGCTGACGAGGGACGACGTGATGGACGGGGTGCCGGAGATGCTGACCGAGGTCCAGGTCGAGGCGACGTTCCCCGACGGGACCAAGCTCGTCACCGTGCACGAGCCGATCCCGTGATCCCTGGCGAGATCCTCCCTGGCGAGGGCCCCGTCACGCTGAACGCGGGGCGTTCGGTGGTGACGCTCGTCGTGGCGAACACCGGCGACCGGCCGGTCCAGGTCGGGTCGCACTTCCACTTCGCGCAGGCCAACGCGGCGCTGCGCTTCGACAGGGACCTCGCCTGGGGCCGCCGGCTGAACGTCCCGGCCGGCACAGCGGTGCGGTTCGAGCCGGGCGTCGAGCGCGAGGTTTCCCTGGTGCCGCTGGCCGGGCGGCGCGCCGTGCCCGGCCTGCAGATCGGCGGCCGCCGGCTGAACGGTGAGAGCCGGTGACTGAGCTGAGCCGTGAGCGGTACGCGCTGCTGTACGGGCCGACCGCAGGCGACAGGATCAGGCTGGCCGACACGTCGCTGCTTATCGAGGTCGAGCGGGACCTGTGCGCGGGCGGCGACGAGGCGGTCTTCGGCGGCGGGAAGGTGATCCGCGAGTCGATGGGCCAGGCCGTCGCCACGCGCGCCGAGGGCACGCCGGACCTAGTCATCACCGGCGCGGTCATTCTCGACCACTGGGGCGTCGTCAAGGCCGACGTCGGCGTAAGGGACGGCAGGATCCGCGCGATCGGCAAGGCGGGCAACCCGGACATCATGGACGGCGTCCATCCCGACCTGGTCATCGGGCCGTCCACCGAGGTAATGGCGGGCAACGGGCTGATCCTGACCGCGGGCGGCATCGACTGCCACGTGCACATGATCTCGCCCACGCAGCTCCCCGAGGCCCTCGGCGCCGGGATCACCACGCTGATCGGCGGCGGTACCGGGCCGGCGGAGGGTACCAAGGCGACGACGGTCACCCCCGGCGCGTGGCACCTGGCCCGGATGCTTGAGGCCACCGACGCCTGGCCGGTGAACATCGTGCTGCTCGGCAAGGGCAACACGGTGTCTTCCGAGTCCTTGTGGGAGCAGTTGCGCGCCGGGGCGGCCGGGTTCAAGCTGCACGAGGACTGGGGCACGACGCCCGCCGCCATCGACGCCTGCCTTTCCGTGTCGTCGGCGGCGGGCGTGATGGCCGCCATCCACACCGACACGCTGAACGAGGCGGGGTTCGTCGAAGATACCCTCCGCGCGATCGCGGGCCGGCCGATCCACGCCTACCACACGGAGGGCGCGGGCGGCGGGCACGCGCCGGACATCATCACGGTGGCTTCGGTTCCCAACGTGCTTCCCTCGTCGACGAACCCGACTCGCCCGCACACGGTGAACACCGTCGACGAGCACCTCGACATGCTCATGGTCTGCCATCACCTGAACCCCGCTGTGCCCGAGGACCTCGCGTTCGCCGAGTCGCGGATCCGCCCGTCGACGATCGCGGCCGAGGATATCTTGCACGACATGGGGGCCATCTCCATGATCGGCTCCGACTCCCAGGCCATGGGCCGGATCGGCGAGGTCGTGCTGCGCACCTGGCAGACCGCGCACGTGATGAAGTCGCGGCGAGGGTCGCTGGCCGGCTACGGTGCCGTGCCCTCGGACGGCGGCTCCCAGGGCGCGGACAACGCCCGGGCGCGACGCTATATCGCGAAGTACACGATCTGCCCGGCCATTGCCCACGGGCTGGACGACCGGATCGGCTCCGTCGAGCCGGGCAAGCTGGCTGACCTGGTGCTGTGGCACCCCGCCTTCTTCGGCGTCAGGCCGCACGCGGTGCTCAAGGGCGGGTTCGTCGCCTGGGCCGCCATGGGCGACGCGAACGCGTCGATCCCGACCCCGCAGCCGGTACTCCCCCGCCCGATGTGGGGCGCGTACGGCCGGGTGCCCGCGAGGACGTCGCTGTCGTTCGTCTCCCCGGCCGCACTGGAGGCGGGCCTGGCCGACAGGCTCGGCCTCGACCGCGAGCTCGTCCCGGTCGCGGACGTCTCGGGCAGGGGCAAGGCGGACATGGTGAACAACGACACCCTGCCCGACATCCGGGTCGACCCGGACACGTTCACGGTCCGCATCGACGGCGAGGTCGTCGAGGCCGCCCCGGCGACAGAGCTCCCGATGGCCCAGCGCTACTTCCTCTTCTGATGAGTCCGATGAGCGTGGCGGCGCTGCTGCTCGGGGACTCGCGGTTTCCCGCCGGGGGGCACGCGCACTCGGGAGGCGTTGAGCCCGCCGTGACGGCCGGCACGGTAACCGGCCTGCAGACCCTCGAGTGGTTCCTGCGCGGGCGGCTGCGGACGGCGGGACTGGTCGCGGCCGGCCTGGCGGCCGCCGCCTGCGCGGGAGTCCAGAGGAACGTGGCGCAGGGAAAGTCGGCCGCAGTCGTTCGGGATGACGGGTTCTGGGCTGAGCTTGATGCCGAAGCCGACGCGCGGTCGCCGGCCCCCGCACAGCGGGAGGCCTCGCGGCGGCAGGGGCGTGCGCTGCTGCGCGCGGCGCGGGTCGTCTGGCCGGGGGCGGCGGGGCTGGCGAGCCTGGCGGCTTCGGTCGGGGCCAACGCGGGTGCGGCCGGCGCGACGGCCAGTGCGACGGCCAGTGCCACGCCGATTGCGACGCGGGCGGAGTACCGGGCAGGACCGCATCACGCGGTCGTGCTCGGGGCGGCCGCGGCGGCGGCCGGATGCGCGCCCGCCGAGGCCGCGCGGATCGCCGCCTACCAGGCGGTCGCCGGGCCGGTCAGCGCGGCGGTGCGACTGCTCGCGCTTGATCCGATGCGGGCCACCGGGATTCTCGCCGGGCTCGCCAGCGACATTGACCAGGTCGCCGCTCAGGGTGCCGCTTACGCGGACCGCCCGCCAGCCGACCTGCCCTGCGCGTCCGCGCCCGCACTTGACCTGCTGGCGGAAACGCATATCAGAGCGGAGGTGCGGCTCTTTGAGTCTTGAGGATGCACACAACGACCGGGCACACAACCACGGTGACGGTGCCCACGACCACGGCTACGGTCCGCATGACCACAGCGTCGATCACCACGCGGCGCCGCCGCGTGCGGGGCGGGCGCTGCGGATCGGTATCGGCGGGCCCGTCGGCTCGGGCAAGACGGCCCTGGTCGCCGCGCTCTGCCGGGCGCTGCGCGACGACGTCAGGCTCGCCGTGGTGACCAACGACATCTACACGACCGAGGACGCGGACTTCCTGCGCCGGGCCGGGGTGCTCGACCTGGACCGGATCATCCCGGTGCGCACCGGCTGCTGCCCGCACACCGCGATCCGCGATGACATCGCGGCGAACCTGGACGCGGTGGAGGACCTGGAGGAGCGCTTCTGGCCGCTTGACCTGGTGCTGGTGGAGAGCGGCGGCGACAACCTCACCGCGACGTTCTCGCAGGGGCTGGCCGACCTGCAGGTCTTCGTGCTCGACGTGTCCGGCGGGGACAAGGTGCCGCGCAAGGGCGGTCCCGGCGTCACCTTCTCCGACCTGCTGGTGATCAACAAGACCGACCTCGCGCCGCTCGTCGGCGCGTCGCTGCCGGTGATGGCGCGGGACGCGGGCGCGGTCCGCGCGGGGCGCCCGGTGATCTTCACGTCGCTGCGCGAAGACCCCCTCGCGGCCGAGGTCGCCGCCTGGGTGCGGGCCGCCGTCGGCAAGACCGCGCTGACCTAGCCAGAACGAGGGCTTGATGACACTCTCAGCGATCCCGGGATCTCCAGCGGCGCGGCTGGGGGCGGGCGGCGTGAGCGATGCGCGGTTCGCCGGGAACCGGGTGGTCGCGGCCGCGTCGATCGAGGCGGCCGCGGGACCGGGCGGAGTCACCCGGCTGCCGGTGCTGGCCTCGCAGGTACCGCTCGTGCTGCGCCGGACGCCGTCCGCCGTCTACGTGGTCGGCGGTGCGGCGGGGCCGATCGGCGGGGACTCGCTTTCGCTGCGCATCACTGTGGGGGCCGGCGCCTTCCTGCGCGTGCGGACCGCGGCGGCCTCGATCGCGCTGCCCGGGCTCGACGGGCTTGAGTCGGTCCTGCGCGTTTCCGTCACGGTCGCGGCAGGCGGTCGGCTCGAGTACCTGCCGGAGCCGGTCGTCGTCACGGCCGGGGCGCGGCACGCGACCCTCGTGTCGGCCACGCTCTGCGCTGGCGCCTCACTGGTGCTCCGCGAGGAGGTACTGCTCGGACGGCACGGCGAGGCCGGCGGCTCATGCCGGTCGGTGCTGCGGGTTTCCTACGCCGGACGGCCCCTGCTGCGCCACTCCCTTGAGGCGTCAGGTACCGACCCGGCCAGCCTGGGGCCCGCTGTGCTTGCCTGCCACCGCGCGGTCGGCACGCTGCTGCACGTCAGCGAGGCGGAGACGGCTGCGATTCCGGTGACGGCGACCGCCGAGGCGGCGGTCATGCCGCTGGCCGGCCCGGGGTTCCTGGTCACCGCGCTCGCCCAGGACGCGGTAACGCTGCGACGGCGGCTGACCACTACCTGAGCGGCGGTCCTGGCCCGTCAGAACTGGGACTTCAGTTCCTCGATCTCGCGGGTACGCGCGCGGAGCTGGTCGTAGGCGGGGCGCTCGCGGATGCGGGCGAGCGCCCAGCGGACCGCGTCCGCGCGGCTGGTGGCGATGCCGACGGCGATCAGGGTGTCCAGGGTTTCCAGGTCCTCGGCCCCGAGGCGGGCCATGACCGGAGTGAGGGCCGCGCCCGGCGCCTCGCCCGGGCCGTAGGGACCGTCGGCAACGCCGACGCCGACACGCCGGCCGAGCAGCTGGATGATCGGGCCTCGCCGCTCATCCTCGCCGGCCTCGCCGCCGGCCGTGAACTGGAGCACCACGGGGACCGGGAGCTTGTTCAGCTCTTCGCGCAGTTCCCTGAAGGCCGCGTGGTGCCCGTCGTGCAGCGCGTGAAACGCCTGCTCGCGCCCTTCCCAGTCATCCGGGGTCTCGACGACGACCCGGGCGAGGAGCTGGCCTGGCTCGACTTCCGGGGCATCACCGTATCCGAGCACCGCGACCTGCCTGATCGCGCCCTCAGGGAACCGGCTGCGCACCTGCTGGTCGAATCGCTGCCGTATCTGGTCAAGCTCGGTTTGCTCCATGACCGCCTCCGAGAGTTTCGCGTGTAATCAGCGTAACTCGCGTATCGCGGTCAATCAACGAGGATAACGCGGGGATTGCCGCGTACGCGGTCGTGCTCGGCAGGCCGACCGGGCCGGGGTGGAGGCGGAGGAGGCGGCCGGCCAGGGGCTGCGCCCTCAGCTCCGTTTCTGTCAGGCCGACGCTCGCGCTTGTCACGTAGAGGTCACTCATCCCCGGGCCGCCGAACGCGCAGCTGGTGGGCTGCGAGACGGGCATCTCGAGCACCGCGTCCTGGCTGCCGTCCTGCGCGAACCTGCGCAGCACGCCGCCGCCCCACATGGCGACCCAGACGTAGCCGTCCGCGTCGACCGTGAGCCCGTCGGGGATGCCGTCGAAGGCGGACAGGTCGGCGAAGACGCGGCGCTGGAACGCCTCGCCCGCCGCGGGATCGTAGTCGAACATGTCGATCCTGCGCATCGGGGAATCGACGTAGTACATCCGCACGCCGTCCGGTGACCAGCCAAGCCCGTTGGAGACTGTCACGCCCTTGACCACCGTGGTCAGGACGCCGCCGGCATCGAGCCGGAACAGCTCGCCGAGCGGCTCGCTCTCATCGACGTGCATCGAGCCGACCCAGACCCGCCCCGCGGGGTCCACGCCCGCGTCGTTGAACCGGACGCCGTCGCGCGCGGGCACTTCCGCGATGACCCGCGTTGTCCACTGCTCCCCCCGCTCCGCTGGCAGGTGCAGCGCTAGCCTGGCGCCGCCCGCCGTCAGGATGCCTCCGCCGACGGCGGGGAACGCCGCCGACACCGCGCCGAGGTTGATCGTGGCCGTCTCACCAGAAGGGAAGTAGGTGCGGTGCAGCTGGCCGCGGTGGATGTCCACCCAGAGCAGGCAGTCATCTTCCGGCACCCAGTACGGGCCCTCGCCGAGCACTGCCGCCACGTCGCCAACCGGCGCGGCAACCGCCGCCGTCCGCACACTCACCACTGCGATCCCCCTACGCTCTCGTCCCTGACAAACATTAACGAACGTCTACCCAGTCCGGTGACCAGTACCACAACCGGCGGTCGTTCGTCGCCTGGCCGACGGGGCATTACCTTCACCTGGGGTTTGTTTACGGGTAAGTAACTAGACGTTCCTAGCTGCTTACGATAGACGCGAGGGTCCCTTGACGGGCTCGGGAAGGAGCTGTCGTCCATGCCAGGTGTTCTTGACGCGCGTAATCGTGACTCGGCGATCCAGGCGCTGGCCGCGGAGCCGCTCGACGTGCTGGTCATCGGCGGTGGTATCACCGGGGCCGGTGCCGCGCTCGACGCCGCGTCGCGTGGCCTGCGGGTCGGCCTCGTGGAGGCTCGCGACCTGGCGGCGGGTACCTCCTCGCGGTCATCGAAGCTGATCCACGGCGGGCTCCGCTACCTCGAGCAGGGTGACTTCAAGCTGGTCAGGGAGGCCCTGCGGGAGCGCGACCTGCTGGTGAGCAGGCTGGCGCCGCACCTGGTGCGGCCGGTGCCCTTCCTCTACCCGCTGTACAAGAAGGTCGTCGAGCGCCCCTACGTCGGCGCCGGGCTCGTGCTGTATGACGCGATGGAGGGCGTCAAGCGGCCCGTCCCCCACCACCGGCACCTGACCACGCGGGGCGCGCTTCGCCGGGCGCCCGCGCTGCGGCCCGACCGGCTGGCCGGCGCGATGATGTACTACGACGCCCAGGTGGACGACGCGCGGTACACGATCACCGTGGCGCGGACGGCCGCCAGGCACGGGGCTCACGTGCTCACCCGGGCGTCTGCCGTGTCGCTGCTGCGCGACGGCTCCCAGGTGACCGGGGCGGTCGTGCGGGATGAGGAGACCGGGCGTGCCTTCGACGTGCACGCCTCCCGGGTGATTATTTGCGCCGGGGTGTGGTCGGACCTCGTCCACTCGGCGAGCGGAGTGCGGGCCGGCTACCAGGTGCGGATGTCCAAGGGCGTGCACCTGGTGATGCCGCGGTCCGCTATCGAGGCGGACACGGGAATGATCGTGCGGACGAGCAAGAGCGTGCTGTTCTTCATCCCCTGGGACACGCGGTGGATCGTCGGGACCACCGACACCGACTGGTCGGGTGACCGGGCCGAGCCCGCCGCCACGGTCGAGGACGTCGACTACATACTCCGCGAGGCCAACCGCGTGCTCGCCAGGCCGCTGACCCGCGCGGACGTGCTGGCGGTCTACGCCGGCCTGCGCCCGCTCGTCGCGGAGGCCCCGAGCGAGTCCCGCGCGGGAGGTGCGGAGAAGCCCACGACCAAGCTGTCCCGCGAGCATGTCGTGGACACGCCGTTGCCCGGCCTCGCGTCGATCGCCGGCGGGAAGTTCACCACCTACCGGCTGATGGCGCGGGACGTCGTGGACGCCGCGGTCGCCGACCTCCCGGTACCGGTGCCGCCGTCCGTGACGGGCCAGCTGCCGCTGCTCGGCGCCGACGGGCTGCCCGCGGTCCGCGCGTCCGCCGCGCGGCTCGCGTCCGCCTACGACGTGCCCGCTGCCGTGACCGCGCACCTGATCGCGCGGTACGGCTCGCTCGCGACCGAGGTACTCGACCTGATCCGCGACGACAAGACGCTCGGGCGGCCGCTCGTCGAAGGGCATCCCTACCTGCGCGCGGAGGTCGCCTACGCGGTCACCCACGAGGGCGCGCTGCACGCCGAGGACGTGCTCGCCCGCCGGGTCCGGCTGCTCATCGAGTCATCCGACGCGGGGCTTTCCGCCGCGCCGGAGGTGACCGCGATCATGGCCGGGCTGCTTGGCTGGAACCGCAGGCGCCGTACCGCCGAGCTTCGCCGCTACCGGGACTACGCCACCGCCAACGCCGCCGCGCTGCGGGCACCCGCCCCGCTCCCCGAGGCGCAGGCCCCGGTGCCGGTACCCGCGTAGAGCCGGTACCCGCGTCGGGCCGGTACCCGCGTCGGGCGGTTGGCCGGAGACAGACCGGTGGCCGGGGTCGCCGTCCCCGCGTGCGGCACGGTCGCGGAGACACTGCACCACGCAGAGAGAAAGCGCATGTGACGCGAATCCCGGTGTCTTAGTGCTGCGCGGTGAGCGCGGGGGCCGTGTGCGGGCTGGGACGCGGCGCCGCGCACGCAGGGGCGGCGCCGCGCACGCAGGGGCGGCACCGACGCGCAGGGCGCGGCCTGTTCGACAATGATTTCGCTTTTCATGTGGATTCCGCATCTTATTAGCTGCGGAATCCACATGATCATGGTCCGGGCGGCGAGTGCCGCTGGGACAATCCGGACGAAACGGGCACGCGGGCCCGGCGCGAAGGCGGAAGCGCCTAAGTCAACGCCTTTGCGTGTAGGTGGCGAGCACCTTCGTCCCCAGGCGACCCGCCATCCCCATGTCAAACCTGCTTCGGGTGCGGCCGCGCGGCGCGGTGACTCGGTGGCGGGGTGGCGCGGGGGCGCGGCGCGCGGGGCGGCGGGGTGTGATCCTGTTTACAGTTTTACGATCTGTTTACAAGAGATATATTGGCTACCGGGATAGTAGGGAGTCCGGCAGCCGGCGGGCTCGGTGAACGGAGTCTGCTTTGGATCTCAACCCCTATGTGGTGCTCGGCAGCGCGGTCGTGGGGCTGCTCGTGGGGCTGACCGGGGCAGGCGGCGGCGCGCTCATGACGCCCATGCTGATCCTGCTGTTCAACGTCAAGCCGGCCGCGGCGATCTCCAGCGACCTCGTCGCCGCCGTGGTGATGCGGCCCGTCGGGTCGGTCGTGCACATGCGCAGGGGGACGGTCAACTACCGGCTCGTCGGCTGGATGTGCGCCGGGTCCGTGCCGATGGCGTTTCTCGGCGCGTACCTGCTGCACCTGCTCGGGGGCGGCTCTGGTCAACAAGGCGCAGGGCAGCAGCAGGACGTGGAGATCGCGCTCGGCGCGGCGCTGCTTGCGGGCACGGCGGCCATGGTGCTCCGGTCGTGGCTTGACCGGCGGTCGGGGCAGGCGCGGACGCAATCCATCGCCGCGGTGCGCGTCAAGCCCGCCGCCACGATCGTCATCGGCGCCGTCGGCGGGCTCGTCGTCGGCATGACGTCGGTCGGGTCGGGATCGCTGATGATCGTGCTGCTGCTGTTCACCTACCCGGCGCTCGCCGCCAGGGAGCTCGTCGGTACCGACCTGACCCAGGCCGTACCGCTGACCGCGGCCGCCGCGCTCGGCGCGCTGCTGTTCGGGCACGTGCAGTTCGGGCTGACCACGGCGGTCATTATCGGTTCTGTTCCCGCTGTGCTCGTCGGCTCGTTCCTGTCCTCGCGGGCACCGGACAAGTACATCAGGCCGGTGATCACCTTCGTGATCTTCGCGTCCGGGCTCAAGTACGCGGGCTTGGGAACGACGGCCCTCGGCTGGACGCTGTGCCTCGTGCTGCTCGCGTGCGGCGGTTACTGGGTGGCGCGGAACAAGCCCTGGCGCGGCCACGGGCCAGCCGACGACGGCCCGCACCGGCTGTCAGACCTCGTCGACCCGCTTCAAGACCCCGTTGAAGACGGTGGCGGGCACGGTGAGCCGCGGGTCGGCCCGGTAGCGGGCGGTCAGCTCGGCGAAGCCGGCGTCTGGGCCGGCGGTCAGCGCGGCTAGCTGGTCGAAGAAGGCTACCTGCGCCTCATCAGGCTCCTCATTCGGCCGGAGCATCTCGCCCCACATGTCCCACGGCAGCATCTCCGTGTTGTTCAGCGCCGCCACGTCACGGAGCAGGTTGCCGGCGATCCACCAGTAGCCCGCCTCGTCCATCTGGCTGAGCCCGAACTTGCCGGGATCAGCGAGGCCGGCCCGGCAGCGCAGCCAGGCGTCGCCGGCCACAAGGAAGTCGTCGCGAGACAGGTCAAGCACGTCCAGCCCGACGCCGAACGCCTTCCGCTGCACGTCGTCAATCTGCGCGTCGGCCAGTGTCCAGCGTCCGGCCGCGGCGTCCCAGTACTCGCACACCCAGTGATCCTCATACCAGCCAGTGCCGAAGTACCCGCCGAAGCCGCACCTGGCCCGCGCCGGGATACCATGTGCCCGCAGCGCGGCCACG
>Ga0210389_10005058_pt1 | contig 10228 bp, 10 predicted proteins | sample IncBWH28OmetaG_FD_160127 | JGI IMG/M metagenome (GOLD analysis project Ga0210389, IMG submission 160127) | Forest soil microbial communities from Barre Woods Harvard Forest LTER site, Petersham, Massachusetts, United States - Inc-BW-H-28-O ...
CGCTGGAAGCCGGCAAGGTCATTCGGGTTGCCGACATGTCCGGCCGCATCCGCGCCTATGATCTCACCATGGCCGATGGCTCCCGTCACACCGCCGTCGGGATCGCGGTGTCGCACCGCTGCGACCTCCTGGTCGCGGTCGCGCAAGGCAAGGGCGACGCGGCGGCCGTCGAGCGCGTGGCGCTGGATTTTCTCGGCACGGGCGAGATGACGCGTTGGATGACGGCCGCGATGGAGGGGCGTTGAGGTTGCCGTCATGCCCGGGCCCGTCCGGAGCATCAAGCGTCGCTTTATCCAATCAGGACGTCAACGAACATCCACGTGGATGGCCTATGAATGCCCGCCTCGCCCGCGGAGCCGACGGTCATTGCAACGCGGAAAAGCGGCGGCTTTTGCGACACACGTACCGGTTGGCTGGCATAAAATAGTCAATTTCCGCTTGACTCGGCCTGGGCGGAGCGCTTGGCTTTGCCTGTGTTTTCAAAAAAGGCAATTGCGTTCGGCGCCGCAACGCGCCGGTAAAAGAGTGGCTTGCCGCAAATGCGCGCAGGTCCAATTTAAGATGGGAGCAATGACATGAAGTTCGAGCGTGTGGAGCCTCCACAATCAGAAGATAAATTCCTCGGCATCATTGACGCGAGTGCTTGTAGCCTTTGGAAGGACGAGTATTCCGATCTCTATTACACCTTATGCGTGGACGGATTCGTAAATCTTTATCGTTGGCGAATCCGGAAGTACTGCATTTCAACCCGCAAAAAGGCTGATCTTCGGGAAGAAACCATCAAATACCGCATCAAGACCGACAAACCGTGCAAGGTCACAGATCATTCTATCTCGAATGGCCCGGCTGCGAAAAACGAATGGGAAGAGGCCTACACAGAAATTGCCAGGGCAGAGACGACTAAATCCAAATAAGTCGCGGCACGCGGGCTATCGTGCATCACGCCGTTGTTTGACCAGTGCCTGGTGCATCGCGAACGGTTTGGCCCAGGCCGGCGTGGTCGAACTATGGCCTGAGGCGTCTTAACCTCGCCCACTTGCGCCGCGGCGTCGAGCGCGTAGCGCTGGAGTTTCTTCGCGCTGAAAAGATGACGCGCTGGATGACGGCGGCGATGGGCGGAGGTTGAGAATCGCCCTGCTTGCGGGCGAAGAACGGGGCGAGGGAGGCGCTACTGCCCGTGGCTGACCAGCACGTAACGGCACGCGGAAGAGAGCTTCGGACGATTGTCCTTGAGGCAGGCCAGAATGGTAAAATCGCCCTGATCCACCAGCGTCCGGCAGAAACGCTGCACGTCGCGCGTGCAAGCCTTCTCGTCCTGCTCCGAGCCGCTATGAGCCAGGGCGCCAGTCGAGACCGGGGCCGACAGCAGGATCAGCGCCAGGAAACATTTATCCGAAAATTTGCGCATTGTGTTTGTTCCTTCAGACTTCAGGCAGTTTTCGGAGACCCTGGACGGGCAGAATGCCGTTCATTCCATCACCATCGCATGGTCGCTTTCGCCGGACGCCGGCGCGCTGCGCAGCAGCAGGACGAGGGGAATCGCGGCAAGCGAAAGGATCATCATCAACTTGAAATCGTCGATGTAGCTGATGATTGAAGCCTGCGTTTGGATGACCTGATCGAGCGCCGCGCGTCCGCCCGCGGTCCAGGGGCTCATGGCCTGCCGCACCATGCTGTTGTCGAACGCGTGATTGAAGGCCGTGACGTGGCTGGCGATGGTGGCGTGATTGACCTGATTGTTTCTGGTCAGCAGGTAGGAGACCACCGATATCCCCACGCTGGAGCCGACGTTGCGCGACAGGTTGTAGAGACCGGTACCGTCGGCGCGCTGTTCGGGTGCGAGCGTGGCGAACGTCACCGTCGTGAGCGGGACGAACAGGAATCCGAGTCCTGCGCCCTGGATGAATCCGGTGACCGCGATCGTCCACTGCGAGACGTTCGGATTCCATCCGGTCATGTCGTACATGGCCCAGGCGGTCAGCAGCAGTCCGGTCATGAGCAGCAGCCTGATATCGATCCGTCCGATCAGGCGGCCGACCAGGAACATGCAGACCATCGTGCCCAGGCCCCGCGGGCCCATGACGATCCCCGCGGTCACCACCGGATAGCCCATCAACGTCTGCAGATAGGGCGTCAACAACGCCAGCGACGCCAGATAGGTTATCCCGACGATGAAGATGAACAGCACCCCGACCGAGAAATTTCGATCGAGAAACAGTTTGGGATTTACGAAGGAATTTTTCGCCGTAAAGGTGTGGACGAGGAAGATGTACAGCGCCGATACGCAGACGACCGCCTCGATCAGGATTTCGAACGAAGAGAACCAGTCAAGTTGCGACCCCCGGTCCAGAAACACCTGCATGGCGGCAATCGCGATGCTCAAGCTGCCGAAACCGAGCCAGTCAAGCGTCGCCGCCGCGCTGGTCCTGGTCTCCCGCAGAAAGAACGATATGCCGGCGAATGCGAGCACGCCCAGGGGCACGTTGATATAGAATACCCATCGCCAGCTGTAGTGGTCGGTCAGCCAGCCGCCGATCACCGGGCCCAGCACCGGCCCCACCATCACCGATACGCCGAACACGGCCATCGCGGACCCGCGTTCTTCCACCGTATAGATGTCGAGCAGAACAGACTGGCCAAGTGGAACGAGCGCTGCGCCGAAGAATCCCTGCAGCAATCGGAAAGCCACGATCTGGACCAGCGATTGCGCGACGCCGCACAGCACGGATGCAAGCACGAAGCCGACGACGGCCACCATCAGCACGCGCTTGCGCCCGAACCTGTTGGCAAGAAACCCCGATGGCGGGGTCATGATGGCCGCGGCCACGATATAGGAGGTCAGCACCCAATCGATCTGGTCCGCGCTGGCCGACACGCTGCCCTGCATATAGGGAAGCGCGACATTGGCAATCGTCGTATCCAGCGCCTGCATGATGACGGCGAGGATGACGCACAGCGTAACCGCGGGCCGGTTGATCGGCTGTGTAGTCGCGGAGGCATCAGCCATGTTCAGTCCCCGATCCAAAGAGACCGGTCAGGAAACCGGGAAATCCGCGGGCATGTCCGGTGTCGACATTCACCTCGACGCTCATGCCGACCCGCAGCGGCGGCTTGCCGGGTGCGTTGTTGACACGGATGCGCATTGGAATGCGCTGGACGACCTTGACCCAGTTTCCGCTGGTATTCTCGGCGGGAAGCAAGGAGAAGCTTGAGGCGGATGCCGGGCTTATGCTGTCGACCGTTCCGGCCCAGCGCTCGCCCGGATAGGTATCGACGTCGACCGTGACTTCCTGCCCAGGCTTGACGTAGGTCAGCTCGGTTTCCTTCGGGCTGGCCTGGACCCAGACATGATCGGTCGAAACGATGTTGAATGCCGTTGCCGCGGCGGCGAGATACTGGCCGGGCTGCAGCGACGGCACGTTGGTCACGATGCCGGCGAAGGGCGCTCGCACGATGGTGTGCGCAAGCTGGCGCGCGGCCTCGTCGCGCGCGGCTACCGCATCCTTGTATTTTGGGTGGTCTTCGATAGCCGCATCAGGGTCGCCATTCAGGTTGGCGGCAAGGCCTGCAAGCTGCTGCTGCAGCGAGGCAAGTTTTTGCTGCGAACCCTGCAGGGTATTGCGGGCGGTATCGAAAGTGGCCCTTGGCGTGAAGTTGTTGGCAATCAGCTGCTCCTGGCGCTGGAAGTTGACCGTGTTGAAGTCGACATCCTTCTGCGCCTGTCCAACCTGGGCCTGCATGTTGCGGTAGCTGGCCTGCAGCGCGATGAGGTCATTGCGTGTATTTCCGACCTGGGCCTCGGCGCGATCCAGCGCCAGTTGAAACTGCAGAGGGTCCAGCTTGAACAGGATGTCGCCCTTGGCGACCTTTTGATTATCGTGAACCAATACTTGGGTGACGATGCCGGCAACGTCAGTCGACAATCCGACCATGTCGGCCTGGACGTATGCATTATCCGTCGACATCACGGCGCCGCCGGTTACATAGAAATATCCGCCGACCACAAGCACCACCGGCAACAGCGCGAACAGCAACGGTCGACGCAACGATTTTTTCGACGTTACGGAGCTGGCGACTGCAGGCACCTCAGGCGGTTGATCCGACGGTCTCGGCCCGGGCCTGCGATCATTCGGCCGGGCTTTCAATTCCGGCTTGACGATTTCGCCTGTGCCTGACGAGCCCTTGGCCTCCGGCGGACGGCGCGTCAGGCGATAGACCTTATCGTCGGGGACGCGGGGGCCGCTCGGTTCGGAGTCGGTGCTGTAAATAGTCGGGTTGATTTCATCCGGATCAGCCATGAATTGCTCTTCTTTGTTTTGTTTTGCCGGTGCGAGGGATACGGAGCCGTGACGGCGTCTACCGCCCGGCTTCGATGGTTTGCGCGAGTGCCGCAGCCGTCGTGATGGTGGCCTGCCGCGGAAAGACCTTCTCCAGCAGCACCCGATGCGTTTCGCCGTCGCCGTCGGAGCAGCAATCGCCGACGACCAGCAGTCGGTAGTCCGCGTCGGCGGCATGGCGCAGGGTCGAGAGGACGACGCCGCTGGTGGCGATCCCCGTCAGGATCAGGGTCTCGATGCCGTTGGCGCGCAGCAGCAGGTCGAGATCGGTCCCGGCGAAGGCGCTCACCCGATGCTTGGTGACGACGATCTCCTCGGCCAGCGGTGCAACGGCGGGATGGATCTTCGCATTTTCGGCACCGGCGGCGAATGCGCCCGAGGCCTTGAGACCGTTGAACGTCGCATTTCTGTCGCTGACCTCCGGATAGCCGGGACGGAAGCCGACGACCACATAGATCACGCGCATCCCGGCCGTGCGCGCCGCGGCGATCAGCTTCGCCGTCCGATCGAGCAGCGCCTCCGCGCCGGCGGCATAGTTGTCGACGATCAGCGTCTGGAAATCCATGACGAGCAGCGCGCTGGTCCGGCGATCGATCGAAAGATTGTCTGCCATTGCGGCTCCTATGCTGCTCGCAGGGTGATGGGCGCGGGGCGTTGCCAGCGCCTGACGTGGTCACGACTGGCTCCCCGGCGGGTGCGCGTGACCCCGCCCTCAAGAATGGCTTTACAACCAGCGTTCATCGCGCTAAATCAAAACCATACCGTATCGTTTATATAACGCGGTTTCAGGCGGCCGGCAAGGGGAATTTGAATGACGAAAAAGGGAGCCGACATTGCGGAACAATGGAGGGAATCGAGCGGGACGAACTTTCGGGCGACCAGCCGCTCGTGCCCGGTGGCTAATCCAGCCCGGCGGAATCGTCGTTAACAGCGCCGGGAAAGCATCATGCCTTTGTATCGACAACTGCTTGTCCGGTCATTGGCGCTCCTGGCGGCCATGTTCATTGTTGCCGGCTGCAGTTCTCTTCCACGAACGCCGTACACTGCATCGGAGGCGGCATCCTCGAAGGTATTGGGTCTCGGCGAACTGCGCGTGTATGCGGACGAGCCGGCATCGACTTTCCTCAAGACGGACGTGAGCTATCGAGCCGGTCCTCTCAGCTATCTTGCATTGTCGGGGGGCGGCGCCGATGGGGCATACGGTGCGGGCGTGCTGAACGGCTGGACCGCGGCGGGCACGCGTCCCAGATTTTCAGCCGTCTCCGGGGTGAGCACCGGTGCCCTGATTGCACCGTTTGCATTTCTCGGCCCGGCCTACGATGCGACGTTGCGGGACATTTACACCAGCGGCATCGCTGAAAGCCTGCTCCACACGCCAAACATCGTGCACGCTCTTTTCGGATCCGGCCTGTTCGGCAATACCCATCTGCGCGAGCTCGTTGGCCGCTATGTCGGCCAGGACATGCTTGCGGCAATCGCCGCCGAAAATGCCAAGGGCAGAAGGTTGCTTATCGTAACGACCAATCTCGATACGCAACGCACGGTGATCTGGGATATGGGCCGTATCGCGGCGATCGGGTCCGCCCCGGCGCTGGAGTTGTTCAGGGATGTCCTGGCCGCATCCGCCAGCATCCCGGTGGTTTTCCCGCCGATGCTGATCAACGCGGAAGCAAGCGGACGCCGCTTCCAGGAGATGCATGTGGATGGAGGGGTGACGGCCCCGGTCCTGACCTTGCCGGAAGCATTCCTGCTGCGAAACGGGGCTTTCGCCAGAGGCCTGCGGATGAACATCTACATTCTGGTGAACGATAAAGTAGAGCGGGACTTCCAGCTGGTGCAGAACAGCACGATCGACATCGCGGCACGAGCTTCCGCGTCAGTCACGAAGACGCAAATCCGCTCGGTGCTCTACGAGACCTATGACTTCGCTCGCCGCAACAACTTCGGATTCAATCTGACCTACATCGACAGGGACGTTCCCTCGCCGGGCTCATTCGGTTTTGATACGAGTTACATGCGTTCTCTTTACCAATACGGATATGACAAGGCCAGGACGGGTGATTTCTGGACCAAGGCGCCGCCGTCGGATGATTCCCTGCAAAGCGGATTTGGTTATCGAAGATCCGCCACAGCGCAATGAGAGGCGAGGCCGACATCACCGCGCTGACGATCCTTCGCGCGTTCGGGGAGGCGGAAGCGCAGCTGGTCGGCAAGGCCGTAATCCTCACCGACGGGACGGCGGGGACGGTGGAAGCCATCTGGCTTGACGATTTCCACGGCCTGCGACTCTCGATCAAAGGTCACCCCGGAAGGCGGCCTGTCTCAACCGTCAAATTCGCGCAAAGCTAGCGAGGCCTCACGCCGTTCAGGAACAGTTTGACGGCAGCCTCCCTCCGCGCTTCCTGGATCTTTGGACGGGCTACGATGCCGTGGTGTTTGTCGGCGAGCACAAGACTGAGGAACAGGTCGGCCGCCATGGCGGGGTCGCCGATCTCGATCTGGCCGCGGTCGGCAAACCGCTGAAGCAGGATTGCGACGGCCCGAACCCCCCGCAGCCAACCCTCTTCATGGGCGAGCTTCGCCAGTTCCGGAAACTGGACGGCCTGCGCGGCAAGCGTTCTGCGCAGCATCACCACCTCAGGTGCCGAAGTGTGGGCCAGCAGGTGCCGGCTAAGATCGTGCAGCGTCGTCTCGACGCTCCTGGAGTTGACCTTGGCGGCCTCGGCCGCCGCCGACATCGGGGCGAGCCAGCGTTGAATCGTGGCCCGCAGCACGGCCGTGAACAGATCGCGCTTGTCATGATAACGCGCATAGACGGTCGGCTTGCTGACGCCGGCCGTCTCCGCGACCGCATCGATCGATGTGCAGTCGTAACCCCGCTCCATGAACAGCTTGGTGGCGACCTCGAGCAGGCGCGCGTCACGCCGCACCGCCTCCTCACGGGTCGGACGGCCGCCGCCGCCCCGCCGGGCAGGGCGCATCGCCGTCATGGTTGCTTCCTTCGCCATCCAAAGCCCCTTGTGCGCCTGCCGGAGTTGAGTTATATAAACGATACAGTATAGTTTCCATGTGACCGGTTGGCAAGGCTGTTGGTAACATGAATCGCGAATGCGCCGAATACCCGCGCCGTCGCGGAACCGGCCCGCACCAGGGGAGAATGCCGACAGGACCTGCCGCTGAACCCGTGCCTGAAACGGCTTTCAACAATTTAACCGTTAGCGCCGGCGAACAACCCCCGTCCCCCAACGGTCGCCGCGCGGAGCCGCCGAGCAGAGCCCCCCTCGGCGGCTCTTAAGGAGGGTTGGGGGAGAGAAGATCGCGTTGCCTCGTCATGCCCGGGCTTCCGCCTTCGCCACGGCTTCGGCGGACCAACACCGCGGACCCGGCGAAGCATTAGCGTAGACGGGTGTCCCGGGCATCCACGTCTTTTTATCCGTTACGTTTCCAGATAAGACGTGGATGGCCGGGACATTTGGGTGAAGACGCGCTTCGCGCTCTTGCCCGGCCATGACGCAAGAGTTTCGCGCGAGCCCCACCATGTCCCTCAACCTCTATCTCGCCTTTGTCGCCGCCTGCATTGCGCTGGCGCTGTTGCCGGGGCCGGTGGTGACGCTGGTGATCGCCAACGGGCTGCGCCATGGCACCCGCGCCGCGCTGACCAATATTCTGGGCGTCCAGGCGGGGCTCTCGATCGTGATCGGCATCGTCGCCGTCGGGCTGACCTCGCTGATGGCGACCATGGGCTACTGGTTCGACTGGGTGCGCTTTGCGGGCGCGGCCTACCTGGTCTGGCTCGGCATCAAGCTGATCCGCGCGCCCGTCGAGGGCGTCAATGCCGATGCGCCGCCGCCTCCGCCGCGCGGCGGCTTCTTCCTGCAGGGTTTTGTGGTGCTGCTCAGTAACCCCAAAGTGCTGGTGTTCTTCGGCGCCTTCATTCCGCAGTTCATGGATATGAGCAGGGATCACGTCTCGCAGGTGGCGCTGCTCGGCGTCACCTTCATGATCACGGGTGCAATCACCGATTCGATCTATGCAGTGCTGGCGGGGCGGGCGCGCGCGTTCTTCTCGGCGCGGCGGACCAGGGCGCTGTCGCGCATCTCCGGCGGCTTCATGATCGGCGGCGGCATCTGGCTGGCGCTGACGCGGGCGCGGTGAGGCCGAAGCGCCGTTGAACCGCCGCAGGCGATCTCGCGTCTAACCGGACGCTGCCGACGAGTTATGGGGATGCATGCCCGATCTGCCCTGGTACGTCTACGCGATGCTGCTGGCGCCGCTAGCGCTGATCCTGTTCGCCGCCGTCTACAAGTCGCTGCAGGTGCGGGCTGCAAGCGAATGGCCGTCGGCGCCGGGCAAGGTAGTGACCTCGGATTCGCAAGTGCGCCAGATCAGGGTGATCGACCGGAGCCGCGAGGACGGCTATCGCCTTGAGCCGCGCAACTTCGCCAACATCGTCTATGAATATACCGTCAGCGGCGAGCAGCTGAGCAACAACCGCGTCGGCATCGACGACGACCGCGGCGATTTCGGCATCGCCGAGATCATCGCGCGCTATCCGGTCGGCGCTGCCGTCACCGTCTACTACAATCCGCGGCATCCGCGCGATGCGGTGCTGGAGCGCGACACGCCGAAGGGCTGGTGGGGCTGCCTCGGCATCGCGATGGCGGCCGCGCTGACGATCATGTTCGGCTCGCTGATCGGTCTCAACCGGCTCAGCGAATTCGTCTCGGCGCGGCTGGCCAATCCCAAATTGTCGCCGCTGGTCGTGGTGCTCGGTGTTTTCGGCCTCGTCATCGCGCTGTTTGCGCTCGCGATGCGGCGGGGCGCGTCGCTGGCGAAGCAATGGCCGGTGGTATCAGGCACCATCGAGATGTCGGATGTCGAGCAATACCGCGCGGCGCCCAGCAAGAATAACGTTCGAGGCCCGGTGATGTATCAGCGGCAGGTGTCGTTCGCCTACCGCTTCAATAATGTCGCCTATAGCCGTGTCGAGGCCCGCTTTGCCACCGGCGTCAATTCGACCAGGGGCTGGCTGATGCGCAAATTCACCACCGCCTATCAGGACGGCGCCAGCGTCAATGTCTACGTCAACCCCGCCAATCCTTCCGAAGCCACCCTCGATCCGCGCGCCGGCGCCTGGCTGGTATGGATGTTGTGGCTCGTGGCGCTCGCCTTCTGCTGGGCCGCGTATTCTGTCGCGACGCGCGGTTGATCCTGTCAAAAGATTTAATGGTCTCGAAGGCCCCCGCGACCCATCTGCCTGAAAACAGCAGACGGGAGATGACCCATGAAAATCGTCACTGGAAGAAGGGGGGTATTGCGAACATTTGCCTTGACCGCGGTCACGGGCGCGGTCGGGCTTGCATCGGCGCGAGCCAAGCCGGCGGACCCGGCCCTCGAATCCGCATTGACGCCTCCCGGTGCCACGCATCTTGACGCGCTGAAGGGGCGTCTGGCGCAGGCGCCCCGCCGTCGCGATTTCAGGACGGTGCCGATGATTTTGAACCAGAGAGATCAATGGGATCACGAAGCGTTGACCGAAGTGCTCTCCTACCGGCCCGTGGCCAAGCAGGTCTGGGACAATACCGACATCGGAAGTCCCTGGCTGAATCTGATGCGGAACGCGCTCAATTCACAGATCTGGTCGTTCAAACATCCGGACTTCCTTGCCGTTTCGGTCACCCATGGTACGGCGCACCTTGCGCTCTACGATCAGGCGATGTGGGACAAGTACCAGCTCACCAGACTGGCCGGCGAGAAGTTCAAGACCAATACGCTGATCGTCGAGCAGAAGGCGGCGGCGGCCGATCCGGCAAACTACGAGGACCCGGCGGGCGCCTTCTCCGGCGCGGATAATTCCATACCTGCGCTGATGCGGCGCGGCGTCGTTTTCA
>Ga0210389_10005060_pt1 | contig 10224 bp, 9 predicted proteins | sample IncBWH28OmetaG_FD_160127 | JGI IMG/M metagenome (GOLD analysis project Ga0210389, IMG submission 160127) | Forest soil microbial communities from Barre Woods Harvard Forest LTER site, Petersham, Massachusetts, United States - Inc-BW-H-28-O ...
CGCACGTGCACTCTTGAAGGCCCCCGGCATGCAATTGCCTGCGCTTCCCGGCGGCGTCGTGCGTCTCGAAAAAGGCGAGACCCTCAACGTGCAGGGCAGCGGCGGCCCGCTTCAGGTAACGCGCTACGACTTGATCGGCATCGATCTGGATCCGGAGATCATCTTGCTGGACGCGGCCGGCAATTTGTTCGCCGACGTCGATGCCAGTTCCATCATGGTGCGCAGCGGATATGAAGGCGAAGAGAAGCGGCTGCGCGACATGGCTGCGGCCTGGTCGAGCGAGCGCTTCGTGAAAATCGAGCACGATGTTGCGCATCATTACGCAGGTCCCATCCGCATTCGAAATGTTCGATTGTTCGATCCGAAGAGTTCATCGCTCACGCCGGCAATGTCGGTCTTGGTGCAGGGCAAGGTCATCGCCGCCGTTGAGCCCAACGACAGCCCGCCCACTCCGGGTGAGACGAGCATCGATGGCGACGGCGGCACCTTGATCGCGGGCATGTATGAAATGCATTCCCACCTGGGCCAAAGCGATGCCCTGCTGAACCTCGCCGCGGGCATCACCACCGTGCGCGACATGGGCAACGACAACGCGGTGCTCGAGCATCTCATCCAACAGATAGACGACGGCACCATCGGCGGCCCGCATGTCATCCGCTCAGGCTTCATCGAGGGGAAGAGCCCGTTCAGCGCGAACAACGGCATCCTGGTCGACAGTCAAAGCCAGGCGGTCGACGCGGTACGCTGGTACGGCGCACGCAACTTCTGGCAGATCAAGATCTACAACAGCATGAATCCGGCCTGGGTGCCGGCCATGACCAAGGAAGCGCATCTTCTCGGCATGCGGGTCGCCGGACACATTCCCGCCTTCTCGAACGCCGATGCCATGATCGAGGCGGGCTACGATGAAATCACGCACATCAATCAATTCTCGCTGGGCTGGGTGATTCAACCGACCGAAGATACCCGCACGCTGTTCCGTCTCACGGCGTTGAAGCGCCTGCCGGCCCTGGATCTACAGAGTCCGAAGGTCCAGCACACCATCGACCTGATGGCGGAGCGCAAGATTGCCATCGACCCCACTTTGGGGATTCATGAGAAATTGACTCAAAACCGGGACGGCAAAATCCCGCCGGGCTCGGTGGATTATTTCGATCACATGCCGATTGGCTGGCGCCGCAACGACATGAAAGCGCTGGCGGACACCTCTGCGCCTGGGGATGACCTCGCCTATCGCCAGGCGTTCGACAAACTCGTGGCGGTCGTTCGCATGCTGCACGACCGCGGCGTGTTCATCGTCTTTGGCACCGACACCGGCGGCTCCTTCACCTATCATCGTGAGCTGGAGCTGTACCAGCTCGCGGGGATGACCCCCGCGGAAATCCTGAAACGCGCCACGTTCGATTCGGCCCGTTACGTAGGCCAGGACCAACGCTTGGGGTCGATCGAAAAAGGCAAGCTCGCGGATTTCTTCCTCATCCCCGGCGATCCGGTCAAAAATCTGAAAGCGGTCAAGACCATCAGCATGGTGGTCAAGGATGGCACCGTGTACTACCCGAGCGAGGTGTACCCAAAGTTCGGCATTCAGCCGTTTGCACCGCCGCCCAAGATCACGCCTGGCGGCACACCTTAGCGGCTCATCTTTACCGCCCACTGGACGGCGCGCTACCGGCGGGCAATGGCGATTGCCTGCTGCAACACCTCGTCGCGGGGCGGCTGCACGATCGGCACGCGGATGGCGATGTCCGGCACCACCCCCCGCGCGCGCAGATCGCCGTTCGGGCGGACAATTCGCGCCTTCGGATATCCGACCATGAGTCCCGAGTGCTCCAGCGCGAATTGCTCCATCGCGCCGTAGGTCGTCGCCATATCGGACGTGGCCTCCCCGACAATGATGCCGAAACGGTAGTCCTGGACCAGCGCCGCAACGGCGACGGCATTCGAATAGGTCTGCCGATCGATCAACACGAAGACCTTGCCTGCGAAGCGCGAGCCTTGGCGCGGCGAGGCTTGCGGTATGACGAAATCTGCCACATCGCCAATTCGGTGGCGGGCATAAAGATCCGCAAACTGCCGCGAAACGGGCCCCGCCGCGGCCGCATCGTGTTCGATGCGCGCGGTGTTGGCGGCGATCGTTTCCGCGCTCACCTTGATCTTGAACTGCGATGCGAAGCGAAACGGGCGCTCGGCAAACCATGCGACCATCACGTCGCTGAACAAGTTGTCTCCGCCCGGATTGCCGCGTAAATCGATGATCAGCCGGTTCGCGCCGGCTTGCAGGAACTGATCGAAAGCCTGATCGATGAATTCCCGGAATCCGGAAACATCCCATTCATCTGCCCCGGTCTTCGCCTCGACGTTGTAGAAAGGACCCGGCCGCAGGTACGCGATGCCGCCCTCGAGCACCTTGGCTTCCCGAAGGGGATTCTCGAGATCGAGGGCGGCGGGTTGCAGCGCCCGCGCGGCTTCCATCTCCGCCGATGTACGTGCCGGCAGGTGCATCCGCCGCGGCGGCGAGCCGGCATGGCGGGTGACAAGTTCAAATCCGTCGACCGCGCCCAATTCGACCCACAGATAGATGGCGAAGTCATACTCCATGAGCGAATGCGCCATATACGTGGTTTCCGCCGAAACGTGTCTTTCAGTGCGCCGCAGCCACTGCTGCATGCTCTGCCCGTTCAGGCGCATGATTTCATCCCCGGGACGCACCGCGTCGACACCGCTTGAGTTTGCCGCCACATACGTCCGGCCATCGACGACGCGAATTTGCAGGGGGAATCCCTTGCCGCCGTTCTTGCGGTACGCATTCCAATCCGCGGTCGGCGAGTCGACGCGCGTGTGACCCATGCGAACGTCGGCGGCAAACAATTCGAATAAAATCTTTGCCTCATACCGATTCATGGGTCGATCGATCCGATCGCGCAGCTGCGCGTAGCGACGCTCGAGTTCACGCGGCGGCGTAAAGGCGTAGAGATCGAAGTGCGCGGACTTCAGGCCCTCATACATCTGCGCGAAATCGGCGCCCAACTCCTGCGGCGTGAACTCGCGTTGCGGCGCTGCCGGCTGAGCCGCGGCCGTCGCCATGCAAAGTACGCTGCCGATCAATCCCGCGATAATGCCTGTCCGCATGATGCTTAAGTCCTGGGCTATTTGAGTGCGGTGCGATATTATGTAGGTCCCTACATAAATACAAGGCCGCGATTCGCGTATTTCATGGTCGACTACACACGCAAGTACGGCCCCGCCGCCATTGGCGCGCGGCTGCGCCGGCTATCGGAGAGCATTGACGAAGATGCCGGGCGCATTTATTCGGATCTTGGAATCGCTTTTCAGCAGCGCTGGGTCGGCATCCTGGAGCAACTGCAGGACAGAGGCGCCTCATCCGTGAGCGAGCTGGCCGCTTCGCTCGGAATACGTCACTCGTCGGTCAGCCAGACGCGCCGCTCCCTTGAAGAAGCGGGCCTGGTGGAATCGGATGCCGACCCGCAGGACGGGCGCAGCCGGGTGTTGCGCCTGTCCGTCAACGGCGCGCAATTGGTGCGCCGCCTGAAGCCGCTGTGGCGAGTCCTCAATGCGACCGCCTTGGAGCTCGATAAGGAAGCCGGTCATGTCATCGACGCATTGGATCGGCTCGACCGTGCGCTGGAGCGCCAGCCGCTCTACGATCGCGTGCAGCAAAAGCTCAGCGCGCGCAAGCCCCGCTGAGCCGGGGCGGGGCCCGTCCTGACCGGTTGCGAGGCTCCAGGTATAATGGCCCCATGAAATCTCGTCGACATTCCCTCACCGTCAAGGTGGGCCAGGTCTCCATCGGCGGCGCATCGCCCATCGTCGTGCAATCGATGACCAACACCGACACCGCCGACATCGACGGCACGGTGGCGCAGGTCAAGGCATTGGCGCGCGCCGGGTCCGAACTGGTGCGCGTCACGGTCAACAATGACGAATCGGCCGCGGCGGTCCCGCACATCCGCGAGCGCCTGGACGCACAGGGCATCAACACCCCTTTGGTCGGCGACTTTCATTTCAACGGCCATAAGTTGCTCAAGGCGCATCCGGCCTGCGCCGAGGCGCTGGGCAAGCTGCGCATCAATCCGGGCAATGTCGGCCGCGGCAGCAAGCGCGATCCGCAATTCGCTGAAATGATCGAAACGGCGGTCAAGTACAAGAAGCCGGTGCGCATCGGCGTCAACTGGGGCAGCCTCGATCAGGACTTGCTGACCCGCATGATGGATGAGAATTCCAAGCTGGCGGAACCCAAGGCTGCGATCGACGTCATGCGCGAAGCCATCGTCGTGTCGGCTTTGGATAGCGCCAAGCGCGCCGAATCCCTGGGGTTGGGCTCCAACATGATCGTCATCAGCGCCAAAGTCAGCGGCGTGCAGGATTTAATCGCCGTATACCGCAATCTGGCGGGTCGTTGCGCCTACCCCCTCCACCTGGGCCTCACCGAAGCCGGCATGGGCAGCAAGGGCATCGTGGCCTCAACCGCGGCCATGGGCGTGCTGCTGCAGGAAGGCATCGGCGACACCATTCGCGTCTCGTTGACGCCCGAGCCCAACGGCGATCGCACGCAGGAAGTCATCGTCGCGCAGGAAATCCTCCAGACCATGGGCTTGCGCGCGTTTACGCCCATGGTGATCGCCTGCCCCGGATGCGGCCGCACCACCAGCACATATTTCCAGGAACTGGCGCAGAAGATTCAAAGCCACATCCGGCATCGCATGCCGGAGTGGCGCAAGCAGCGCGAGGGGGTGGCCGACATGACGGTGGCGGTCATGGGTTGCGTGGTCAACGGCCCGGGCGAGAGCAAGCATGCGAACATCGGCATCAGCCTTCCCGGAACCGGGGAGCACCCGGTGGCGCCGGTGTACGAGGACGGCGCGAAGACCGTCACGCTGAAGGGTGATCGAATCGCCGAGGAATTTCAGGACCTGGTCGAGCGCTACATCGAGCGCACCTACGCCAGAATTCAGCCGTGAAGGAATTGGCGGAAAAAAAATGCGCACCCTGCGAGGGCGGCGTAAAACCCTTGACGCCCGCCAAGGTCAAGCTTCTTGCCAGGCAGCTGCACAAGGACTGGAAGGTCGCGAAGGACTCCAAGAGCCTGCATCGGGCGCTGACCTTCAAGGATTTCTACCGCACGATGAGTTTCGTGAATGCGCTCGCGCACATTGCCAACACCGAAGACCATCATCCCGCCCTGGAAGTGGGCTATGGCTACTGCCGCGTCACCTACTCCACGCATTCGATCGGCGGACTGTCGGTGAATGATTTCATTTGCGCGGCAAAGTTAGATCGCCTTTAGAAACTCCGGTATGTCTCCCGTTACCCCCAAGGCGCGCTGCGCAAAGCCGCGCTTCACGAACGGCATCTTGGCCACCGCACTCAAGCCCGCCGTGCGCAGTCCGGTGCCGAGCGGGTCTGAATTGGAAAACATCCGCTCCAGTCCATCGAGCGCGGCCGCCGCGACGCCGTTCTCGCTGCGGCGCCAGCGCTCATAGCGACGCAAATACTTGTAGTCGCCGTAGTTCTCGATGCCGCCGGCTTCGCTCAAGACCTGCGACAACGCCGCGCAGTCCAGCAAGCCCAGGTTCAAGCCCTGGCCGGCGAGGGGATGCACGACATGGGCGGCGTCGCCCAGCAATACCGCCCGGGGCCGCGCGTAGTCGAGGGCGTACTGCAGCTTCAGCGGAAAGCTTGCGAGCGGGGTGGTGAGCGTGCACTCCCCCAGCGCCCCGCCGCTGGCCTCCGTCAGGGCCGCACCGAAGGCTTTAGGATCGAGGGCCCTCAAGAGGCCCGCCTGGGATCGAACGACGCTCCACACGATGGAGCAGCGGCCGTCGTTGAGCGGCAGAAAGGCAACAGGTCCGGTGTTCAGAAACCGCTGCCACGCTGTGTTGGCGTGGCCTCGAGCGGTCTCTACATGCGCGACCAAGGCGTCTTGGTGATAGGCGTGGCCCGCGGTGTCGATACCGAGCCGCTCGCGCGTCTTGGACTCCGTGCCATCCGCCGCCGCCAAGAGCGTGCCGCGCAACTCCCGGCCATCGCTCAAGTGCAGTGTGACCTCGTCATCGCCGGCGTGCACCGTCTCCACCGTGCCTTCGATCAGCGCCACGCCTGCGGCGCGGGCGGCTTGCAGGCACTGCCATTGCAATGCCTTGCCATCCACGATGTAGCCGAGATTGGGTTCGCCGATCTCTGCGCAATCAAAGGTCAGTGAGCCGGTCCCCGCCGGCGTGCCGCCGGCATCCCAGACACACATGCGCTCGTACGGAAACACGCGGCTCGCGGGCAGCGAGTTCCAAATGCCGCTGACCTTGAGCAATCGTTCCGAGGCGCGGCTCATGGCGAATACCCGCAGGTCCCAGTCCGCGCCGCTCGCGGGCGCCGCGGCAAAGTGTTCCGCAACCACCGCCACCCTTCCCGGCGTGCTTTGTTTGCGTGCCAGCAGCAGGCTCGCCATCACCGTGCCTATCACGCCGGCACCGACGATCAACACATCGAATTCCGGCGCCCGTCCGCGGTTCACGTGAGCGCCACGCCGCGGGCCAGCTTGGGTATGCGGCCGCCGCCGCCGGTGCTCAAGCGCGACAGTGCGGATTTCGCGGGGGGCAGCAGATCGAACGCCAGGAGCGCGAGGTTGCGAAGGCGCCGCACTCCCCTCAAGGGGTTGGAAAACACGCGCACCAGTCCGTCCGTGAAACCGATGACGCCGCGGCGATCCGCGGTTCGCCAGGCGTCGTACTCCGACAGCAGCTGAACGCCTCCGGCGTCGGCGGCCTTTGCGGCGTTCTCGGCAAGGAGTTCGGCGAGGCAAGCCACATCGCGCAGACCCAGATTGAATCCCATGCCCGCGACCGGATGCAGGCCTTGCGCGGCGTTGCCGATGATGACGCAGCGCCGAGCACTGGTGCTCACCGATTGAGTCAAGGACAACGGATAAGTCACGCGCCGGCCTGCTTTCAAGAACCTTCCTAAGCGAAACCCGAAACGGCGTTGTACCTCGGCGAGAAATTCTTGATCCGACCACTGCATGGCGGATTGCGCCGCATCCTTTGCCAGGGTCAACACCAAAGTGCAGCGTCCGCCATCCAAGGGCAGCAACGCCATGGGGCCTTCGGGTGTGAACCGTTCGTAGGCCACGTTGTCGTGAAAGCGCTGCGGCAACACCGTGGTGATCACCGCCGTTTGGCCATAGTCGCGCACCTCGGCGGCAACACCGAAGGCGCTGCGCACGGCCGACTGCGCCCCATCGGCAGCCACAACGAGCTTGGCGTCGATTGCAGTCGCGATACCCGCCTCGACGATCTCGATCTTGACCGCCTGATCGTTCGCGGTGACTTGCGACACCTCGGCGGGACAAAACACCCTCAGACCCTGGCTCGTGCCGAGCCGCGACCAGAGCGCGCTGCCGAGCGCACGATTGGCGACCACATAGCCTAAGGCGGAGAGCCCCTGCTCGGCGGCATCGATGCGCGCAAACCCGAATCGCCCCTGGTCCGACACATGGATTTTGCGGATCGGTGTCGCGAGGGCATCCAGCGCGGGCCACACTCCGATGGTCTCCAAGATGCGGCGGCTGCCGTTCGAGAGCGCCGTGGTGCGCTCGTCAAAGCTGGGCTGTGCCGCGGCATTATGTGGAATGGCCTCAATGAGCGCGACACGCAAGTTCAATGGCGCGAGCGCCGCTCCCAGGGTCGCGCCCACCATGCCGCCGCCCACGATGGCAACATCGAAGTTCACCGCAGCGACTCGATGGCGTCGGGCGTTTTTTCCAGCGCACCCGTGAGCACCTCCGGTGCGCCGCGGGTCACCAGCACCTCATCCTCGATCCGAATGCCGATGTTCCAAAACTCCCTGGGAATCTTGGGCGAGGGCCGGATGTAGATCCCCGGCTCGACGGTCAGCGCCATGCCGGGCTCGAGGACACGCCACTCGCCGCCGACTTTGTAGTCACCCACGTCGTGCACGTCCAACCCAAGCCAGTGGCCGGTACGATGATTGAAAAACGGCAGGTAGTCCTGATCCTTGACCAGCTTGGGTAGGGACCCCTTGAGCAATCCCAGCCTGGCGAGACCCTGCGTCACCACGCGCACCGCCGCTTCATGCGGCTGATTCCAATGATTGCCCGATCGCACCCGGTCGATGGCCGCCAATTGCGCTTCCAGAACGACTTCATAAACGGCGCGTTGCACTGCAGTGAATCTGCCGCTGACTGGAAAGGTGCGCGTGACATCCGAGGCGTAGTAGTCGTGTTCACAGCCCGCATCGAGCAACAGCAGATCGCCGTCGCGCAACGGCTGATTGTTGTCGCGATAATGCATGACGCAGGCGTTGGCGCCCCCGCCGACGATCGGTTGGTATGAGATGTCGGCATTGTGCGAGCGGAACTCGTGCACCACCTCCGCCATCACCTCGTACTCCATGCGGCCCGGACGGGCGAAGCGAATGGCCCGCCGATGGGCGCCGACCGCGATTTGGGCCGCGCGCCGCAGACTGGCCTGCTCCGGCTTGCTCTTGTACAGGCGCATATCGTCGAGCACGTGGTTGAGCGCGACGAATTCCTGCAAGCCGCCGGCACCCTGGCGCGATTGAACCCGCAGCCCATTGACCCAGCTCAAGATGCGCGGATCGAAATCAAGATGCGTTCCCATGGAGTAGAAGATTTGCGAGCGCTGCTCCATCAGTCCGGGCAGGATTTCATCGATGTCCTCGATTGGGAAGGCATCGTCCGCGCCGTAATGCTCGACCGCGCCTTCGGTTCCCGCGCGCGCGCCATCCCAGGACTCCCGCAGCGCGTCGTGCTCGCGCACGAACAACAGATATTCAGCCTGCGGACGGCCCGGCACCAGCACCGCAACCGCGTCCGGCTCCGGGAAGCCGCTCAGATAGTAAAAATGGCTGTCCTGGCGATAGGCGTACTCGATATCCCCGTTGCGATGACGCACCGGGGCGGCGGGCAGAATCGCGATCGCATCCTTGCCGATCATGCGCATGAACTGGCGCCGCCGGCGTGCGAACTCCTTGCGATCCATTCGAAGCCCCCAGGAGCCGGTGTTCAGTGCAGCCGTTGCTGCTCTGGGTAGACCTGTCTGCGAAGCGGCAGCAGTTCTTCGAAGACCACCTGGGCGGCGACCCGGATGAACTCAACCAGCTCTGCGTAGGCTTGCTCGTTGGACTCGTCCCCGTCGGCGTCATCGCCGGTGGCGCGGGAGATTTCCGTGAAGTCGCGTACGATTTCGCCTACATCGCCGCCCAAGGCTTCGAGATCCGAGATGGATCCGGTCCCCAATCCATAAAGAAATCCGGTGCACCATAATGCAAGCGCGTTCGCGCGGCCGTTGAGCGGTTGTTCGTCATCGGGAAGCAGGGGCTCGAATTCCATGCCCTGCTCGCCAAAGGAGGTCGCCGTGGCGGTGAAGACCCGTTCGAGCATGGCGGAGGACTCGTCGCTGAGCGCGGCGCCGTCCGGCAGGATTTCGTTGATCCAATCCTGCATTCTGTAAGGCGACACCGAGCACAGGGCGCCGCACAGGGATCCGTGCGCCTCCGCGGCGTCCGCCAGACCGCCCGCGGTGGCGAGTACGTCTTCGAAGTCCTTGAACCGAATATCGGACATCATCTTGAGGCGAATCATAGCGCAGTAGAGGCATAAACCGCCCTTTGCATTGCGCTATGGCCCGCTCTATATTGGAGGCTATGAACGAAGCCAACCCGAAGTCAGCCGTCGAACTCGAGCTGAAGCGCCTGGAAAAGCGCCTCGAAGATCTGATCGTCACCGTCAGTCACATCAAGGAAGAGAATCGCGCCTTGCGCCAGCGTCAAGATACCCTGACGTCCGAGCGCGCGACGCTGCTGCAAAAAAATGAACAGGTGCGCGCGCGGGTCGAGGCCATGATTGGCCGCCTGAAATCGATGGAACAGGCATGAGCGACAATCAAGCGCGCGTCAGCGTGCGCATACTCGAAAAGGAATATCACATCACCTGCCCGATCGAGGAGCGCTCCGACCTGCTTGATTCCGCCGAGTTTCTGAACCTCAAAATGCGGGAAATCCGCGATAGCGGCAAGGTCGTCGGTTTGGATCGCATCGCCGTGATCGCCGCGCTCAACATGGCGAATGAATTGATTCGATTCCGCAATCGTGACACCAATCTCGATTCCGACGTCGGCGGACGCTTGCGTATCCTGCGCGAGCGCGTAGAGTCGGCCTTGGAGAAGGGTC
>Ga0210389_10005061_pt1 | contig 10224 bp, 11 predicted proteins | sample IncBWH28OmetaG_FD_160127 | JGI IMG/M metagenome (GOLD analysis project Ga0210389, IMG submission 160127) | Forest soil microbial communities from Barre Woods Harvard Forest LTER site, Petersham, Massachusetts, United States - Inc-BW-H-28-O ...
CCAGCCTCGTGCACCCACACCGTCGGGTCGGGGGCGCCCGCGCCCTGCGTCTCCGTCAGGGCGCCGTGCTGGTGCCAGTGGCTCCCCGCCGTGGTCATGTCCTGCACCGCCACCACCGCGACGGGGACCGCCGCGCCGAAGTCTCGCGCCCTCAGCAGCAGCCGCTCCCCTACCGCCGGGGGTGCCTCGCGCTCGTGCGGCCTGCGCTCGTGGGCCCACCGCCTGATCTCCTGCGGCGTGTGCGGGCTCATGTCCATAGATCTCCTAGAAGGCGAGGGCGTTGGCGCCCAGGACGCCAAGGACCGGGTTGTCGAGGGTCAGGAAGCTGCCGTATTTCGACGCATCCTGGAGCGTCCACGTGGTCACCCAGGTGCCCGCGCTGAAGTCCCACGAGTGGGAAATGCCACGGATGAAGCAGTCCTTGATGACGGTGATCCCGGCGCCGGGTGCCTGCGGCGGAGGCCGGCGCCACACCTGGATGCGGTCGCCGACCTCGCGGCCGAGGGCCAGCGGCCACAGCGACGTCGGGTGCCGCAGCGGGTAGATGACCAGCTGGTCGAACCTGTCCTCATCCGACTTGGCCACGTACAGGACCCACTGCGCCCAGTTGAGCGCCGTGCTGTCGTCCTGGAGGATCAGGCCAGACTTCGGGAAGGTGCGCGGGAACAGGTACTTCTGGATGCTGACCGCGTCCTGTACCTGCTGGAGGGTGCCGCCGGTCCGGGTGGCCTGCACGTCGTTGGCCAGGGTGGTGTCGTCCCGGGCTCGGGTAACTGACGTGTAGGCGCGCTCAGTGCCTGCCGCCTCCACCGTGCCGATCGAGTCGCCGAACACCGCCTGCGGCGTGTTCGACCTGCTGTCGGTGAGGATGGCGTGCCGGTTGCGGAACGTGACCCGGCCTGCGCCGTCGACGTACAGCTCGCCGATCTCAGCGTCGGCCGCCGCCTGCATCAGGTTCCACGCGGTATCGCCCCCCGCATAGGCCTGCACGGTGGAGTTGCCCGCCGCTACCTGCCGGTAGCCGCTGCCGGTGTACCAGCCTGCCAGCCCGAGGACGCGGGTCACGCGCGCGCCAGTGTCCTCGCCCGCGCCGGTCGCGCCCGTCGCGGGCAGCGTGATGCCGTTCAGCACCTTCTGCGCGTCGGTCGCCGCCACGGTCGCCTGCGCGTACCGGCCGCCGTAGTTGCGGCCGTCCTCCGGCTCCCAGCTGTCGGCGAAGCCGGAGAACAGCGGATAGGTGACGCCCCGCCATGACGCCCGGACGCGGACGGGGACCATCGCGGTCAGCTGCGTCACCCCCGCCGCCACGTACGGGCCGCTGATGTTGTCCGGGTCGAACCGGCCGTCGCCGTTCTTGAGCACCACGGACGCGGTGCCGGGCTGGTAGGACCACAGCGGCCCCTGCTGGCGGGTCGCCGGGCGGCTCACCGACCCTGACCGGACCCACGCGGACAGGTCCGACCAGGTGACGTCAGCGCCGAGCGTGCTGGTGCCCAGCACCCCGTTGACGCCGTCGTCGAGGATGAACGTCCCTGCGGCCTGCACGGGGCTGGTGGTGACGAAGCCGCCCTGCACGGTCAGCACGGGCCAGTTCGGGGGCGCCATCAGCCCGCGCTCGGGGAGTGCCGCAGCGCGTAGGTCAGGCTGCCGTTCCGGGCCAGCCGGTCAACGCCGTCCTTCAGCCACCTGTCCGCCTCAGCCTGCGAGGCGATGACCCCGTGGTTCTCGATCACGATCGTGATGGGGCCGGTGCCACTGCTGCGGCCGGTCACCGGGGTCACCTGGACGCGCTCCGGGCCGCGCTCGCCTACGCCGATGACCGTTGGCCGGCTGACCACCGCGTCCAGTCCGCTCCCGTACCAGTTCATTGACTGCTCATGGGCCCACGCCGCCGCCGGGGTGCCGTACCGCTGGCTGATGTAGTTGGCCATCGCGACGGCCTGCCCGATGTAGGTGCCCGAGTTGCCGCCGTACTGCGCGTACTCCGACGCACCCTGGATGAACTGGGCCATCCCGTACGCGCCGCTGGTCGGGTTGGTGGCCGTGAGGCTGAACCCCGCCTCCCGCATCTCCACGTTCACCCAGTCGGCCAGCAGCGCCGCGCCCCAGCCCTTCGCAGCCGCCACCTTCTGGAATGCCTGGTAGCCCGAGGACGCCGACAGGTTCCCGATGCCGATGCCCCCCGGCGCCGGGGTGGCCGCCTTCTGGACCGCTGTCAGCGCCGCCTGAGCGAACGCCGTGGCGGCGAGCTGCCCCCACTGCGCCTCAGCGGACCCGATCCCGGCCTCAGCACCGGCCGACTTCCCCACGACGCCACCGGACGCGAAGCCGGGGATCTTCCCGCGCAGGTGGTCGACCGCGCCGGAGCGCACCATCGACGTGGGGACGATCAGCTCGCCGGGCATCGCCAGCACCGGAACCGAGTCCCTGCCCGGCGTGCCACCCGAGACGTGCCAGCCCGCCGCCGCCGTGTGGCCGCCGAGGGTGTGGACCACGCCCGTCGTGGTGTTGATCGTCCGCGTGTTCAGGCCCGTCCCTGTGATGATGATCTGGCCGCTGCCGCTGGTCGTCAGGCCGACGTTCACCGTCTTGCCGTGCAGGGCGTCTATCTGCCCCTGGAAGGACTGCACGAGGCCCTTCGCGTCGCTGGCGTTCACGCCAGCGTGCTGCAGGTCGGCGATGAGCTGCGCCCGCGCGCCCTTTGTCGCGTCGCTGCTGTCGCCCGTCTTCAGGATGGAGTTCGCCAGCGTGCTCACGTCGCCCGACACGGCAGGCGTCCACTCCTTCGCGCCCTTCAGCGCCGAGATGAAGCTGCCCGAGATCGACCCGGCGGCCTTCACCGTGGCGCCGCTCAGCCCGATCGTGCTCGCCGCCCACACGCCGTAGTCCTTGATGAGGCCCGCGAGGTCGGAGCGCTGCACCGGGGTCAGGCTGTGGAGCGACTGCAGGTTCTTTATGGCGGTCGCGTAGGCCGAGTTGACGTCCGACACTGACGCCTTGTTCTGGATCAGGGTGTTGAGGCTCGTGCCGACCTGCTGGATGTAGGCGCTGAACGCGCTCTTCGCCTGGTCGCTGCCGGCACCGGAAGTCTTGATGGCCTTCTGGAGGCTGTCGAACGCCGTCGCGTCCGCCTGCACCGCCGCCTGGTCCGACACGCTGTTGCCCACGAAGATGTTCCACAGCGAGTTGAAGGCGTTCAGCTGCGTCGTCGCCGACAGCATGTTGTTGTCCAGCGTCGCGATGTCCTGGCCGAGCGCCGAGGTCGGGTTGTTCGCCTTGTTCACCGCGTCCGCGTAGGCGATGACCTTGGACGCCGCGTCCTTGCCTGCGCTGCCCGACTTCTCAAGGTCAGCCGCGGTGACCCCCGCGGCGCTCGCAAGCTGCTCGGCCGCGGTCTGCGTGATGCCGAAGTGGCTGGACACGGTGTCCAGGTTGCCGGCGAGGGCCTGCGCCTGCGCGCTGACCTTGGACGCGTTCCCCGCCGCCAGCCCCGCCGACAGGATGTCGCTGTAGTACGCCTGCATGTCGCCGGCCTTCTTCGCCGCCGCCGCAGCCGCCACGTACCCCTGCGACGCCGACTCCTGCGCCCCGGCCACCCGCTGGTAGGCCTCGATGTTGTACCCGGTCGCCCCCGCCGTCTTCTCCAGCCCGGCGATGAACTTGTCCTGCGCCCCCGTCACGTCCACGAGGGCCGGGGCCGTCTTGTAGGCCGCGTACGCCAGCGCGGCCAGCCCGGCGCCGGCCAGCGTCACCCACCCGAGCGGGCTGATCGCGTCCACCGCGACCTCGGCGGCGAGCAGCCCCCGCTCGGCGAACGTGGCGCCCTCCGTCGCCGTCGTGAAGTCCTTCACGCCCTGGATGACCGCCGACGTGATCGCCAGGTCCCTGACCTTGCCGAACGCCAGCGCTATCGCCGTCGCGCTGAACCCGGCCTGCACCAGCACCGGGTTGCCCTGCGCGAACGCCCCGATGAAGTTCCCCACGTCGCCGACGACGGGCAGGATGTCCTTCGCCAGCGGGGCGAGCGCCTGCACCAGGCCCTCGACGCCATGAGCTAGCCCCGTGACCGCCTGCCCCGCCGCCTGCGCCTCAGGGCCTGCCTGCGCGGTGATGAACGCGAGGAACTGCCTGGTCGATGGCGACGTCGCGAAGCCAGTGAACTGCCCCAGCAGGTCATCCACCGCCACGCCGCCCGCGTGGGCGACGCCGGAGAACTCAGGCAGGATCCGGCGGGCGTCGTCGATCGCGTGGGAGAAGTCGCTGACCACCTGCGGGCGCACCGAGGCGGCGAGGCTGTCGTACTCGCCCTTCAGGTCATGAACCCCGCTGGCGAGCGGCCCGGTGCCCGCGAGGGCCTGCTTGAGGGTGGGGATGGCCAGCGCCCCGAACGCGCCCATCGCCACCGTCGCCACGGCAAGCCCGGGGCCGACCGCGAGCGCCCCGGCGACCAGCAGCGCCATGCCGCTCGCGCCGCTGCCTGCCGACGCCCCGGCGGTCTTGGCGGCGTCCGCCGCGAGCTTCGTCTGGGCCGCCGCCCTGTCCGCCGCGTCGCCCTGCGCCGCCAGCTCCCGGCGCGCCTCAGCGGCAGCGCCCGACAGCTCCGCCTCGGCGTCCCGCAGCAGGTCGTCCGCCTTGACCATGCTGAGCGTCGCCTGAGCGCTGACCTGAGCCGTCTTGGACTGCGTCGCGAGCCGGTCGTTCAGCTCCTTGGCCGCCGCCGACGCAAGCCCGGCCGCCCCGGCGGTGTCCTTGAATGCCTTGGTGGCCGAGGTGGAGGTACCCGTTATTTCAAACGACAAAGTTTCGCTAGCCATCAGTAACCAGGTCCCTCCGTTCGGTTATCCTAGTTCCAGCATTAGCTGCTGGGGTGCCTTAAGCTGACGTTCCTGAACTGACCGGTTCGCTTCCTCAAGCTTGTCCGCGATTGCGCGCAGACGGTCCGGGTCATCCTGGATTATGCCGAGAATGAGATTGCAGCCGTTGCAGGCCAGCCCTCTACGGCAAGCGTCGCAGGAGAATTCCGGGTCGTGAGCGACGCACCCGTGCCAGTGCTCCACGTGCGTCTTGCGCGTGTTCTCTGCGTCCAGTTCACGCCCGCAGAGATAGCAAAGGCCATCTTGCTTCTGCCACATCCGCGCCCAGCCGGCAGCATCTATTCCATGCCGCCTCTTGATGCCGGACGCCCACCACCGATCAGGATTGGCGGCGTAGCGCCTAGCCTGATCTTCACTGATCTTTTCGCGGTTCGCAGCCGCGTACTCGCGCACGTGAGCGCGCACACGCTCGCCGTTCGCCTCATAGTAGGCGCGATGATATTCGCGAGCCTGCTGGGGATTGCCCTCACGGTAGGCGTTATTCCGGTCATTCATTTCCTGCCGGTAGACAGGATCGGTGGCATAACGCTCGCGCTTCTCAGCGCTGACGCGGTCCCGGTTGGCTGCCCACCACTCGCGCTTGGCCGCTAGCAGACGTTCCCGGTTCGCTGCCCTGTACTTGCGCTGGTACTCACGGCGCCGTTCCTTGCGCGCAGCGTCGTCAGCGGTAGGGTCACCCATGTCAGCCTCTCATCCAGGTTGGCCACGCCCCGGGCCTGTTTCAGCAGGCGCCGGGGTCTTTCATGCAAAAGCCGCGCCCCGGGACTAGTCCCCGGCGCGGCCGGTCTCGTGCAGGTAGTCGACCAGGCTGTCGAACTGGTCAGTGGTTAGCAGGCCGATCTCCCACGGCCTTATGCCGAAGACCTCGGCGAAGATGCTCTGGTACCGCTCGGCGTCGAAGGTGTGCCAGCCGGGACCGTAAGGGGCTCGGCCGGGGACGTAGGGTTTGCCGCAGCGGCCATGGCCTCCTGCCGGGCCGCCACGATCCCGGCGATGACGCTGGAGTACGCCTCGGAGAAGTCGAAGTCGACCTTGCCGGAAAGGACGTCCTCAACCTTGACGTCACGGCCGTCACGGCTCCAGACGAGGCACGCGAACACGGCCATCGCCTCAGCGCCGCCGCCAGTGAACGCCATCTCCCACTCGACGTACCGGCGATTAGCCACCTTCTCGATGGCCAGCGCCTCCGACATCGGCATGTGCGAGAAGTCGAAGTCGTAGGCGAATTCCTCGCCGTTGATGGTGATCTTCACTTCGTGATCTCCCTGATCATCTCGTCTACTGCCTGCTGGATTTCCTCGCGCACCCGGGGCGCCGCGTCCTCGACGGGACCGCTCCACCAGCCGGGGCGGACGTGCGACGTGGTCAGCTCCGTCATCTCGAACCACTTGTTACGGGGGTCCCGGCGGGGAAACCTGCCGAACAGCGGGTGCCACAGGATCCCGTCGTCCAGCCGGCCAATCCGCCGCTTGCCGCGCCCGTTGGTCCGGGCGTAGACCACGACCCGCGCGCCCTCCGGGTCGGACCAGGTGCGGCGGAAGATGTCCAGCTCACCCGCGATGACCTCGGCGTACCGGTTCGGCAGGTGGCCCGGCAGCCCGTCGCGGACCTGCTGCGCCAGCGGGTCGACGGCCTTCCCGATCGCCGCCACCAGCCGCCGCGACAGGCCGCCGTCCGCCTCGGCCGCCAGCCGCTGGCGGACCGCCTCCAGCTGCACGGCCAGCTCATCGAGGCCAGCCACGTCAGCCGATCACGCCAGCACGGGACCGCTGGATCGGGCCCGCCGCAGACCAGTTGCTCTTGAGGCTGACGCCCGCTGCGACCGCGCCGGCAATCGCCATGTCCGGGAGGATCACGCCGAACCAGTACGACGTGGCGGCACCGACCGCGTCCTCATACAGGTAGAAGCTGCGCGGCAGGCCGTCGGTGGACGCCGCGTACGTCTGCGGCGACGCCGAATCGTACCAGCCATTAAAGCTGCCGCTGGAGTCCGGCAATCCGGACACGTACACCTTGTTGCCGTCGCCCATCGCCGTCACGTCGATCGGGCTGGTCGTCCGGTTGATCGCCCAGTCGGTGATGAACGCGATCGGGCTGGCAGCAGGCGGCTGCCCCGTCTGCGGGCTCCAGCCAGCCTGCCCGAGGTAGACGATCCCCTGGCGTCCGCTGAACCGTGTCATGATGGCTGTCCCTTCTTTTCGAGCAGCCGCAAGAGCCGCTTCGCGTGGTTTTCGAACGTCCGGTCGGCTATCGCGGCCCTCGCCGCTACAGCCGCCCTCTCGCGTCGGGCCTCGTCCGCCAGCAGCCAGCGGACCTGCTCCCCCGCCTCAGCCGGGGTGGTGAACGACGGCAGCATGGGGAACAGCTCATCGGACTCGCCGCGCCTGTCCCTCGCGAACGGCAGGCCGCACGCGGCCATCTCGACCTCCCTCGGGCCGACCGCCCACGCCCGGCCATCCCAGGCTTCCTCGCCCTCCTGCCGGTACAGGTTCAGGCCAGCCCTGCCGCTCCGGTAGATGTCCGCCGTCACGTCGTTATCCAGGCACCGCATGTTCTCCACCGTGATGTCCTGCTGCTCCGGATCGAGCAAGTGGGTGCGCAGCGGCGAGTCCAGCGGCAGCCCCGGCCATCCGCCCGCCAGCAGCACGTCCAGGCCGTCGAGGTCCATCCGCTCGAGGAATTTTTGCCGCGACGGGAAGCCAGTCCCGACGAAGCACAGGTCACTTTTCAGGCCAGGGACCGCCGCGCCAGGGTGGTGGACCTGCGGCCGGTAGGCGTGCGGCATGTACTCGGCCGGCCCGAACGCCCGGTACCGGCTGATGCTCACCGGGTCGTTGACCAGGTTCAGGTCCGCGAACTCGGCCCTGACCAGCTGCTCATCGTCCTGGTACGGCACCTCCGTGTGCAGCAGCACCACCCGGATGCCCGCGTCGCGCAGCGCCTGCAGCAGCCCCGGCGGGGTGAAGAACGCCGAGATGCCCAGCACCACGTGCGGGCGGTGCCGCAATGCGAGGCTGCCGATGGGCTCCGCCGCCATGAGGACGGCCTCCTCGCGGGTGCACGCCCGCCGCAGCCCGAGGTGGCCGTGCTCGTCTACCTGCCCGGTCTCGAACAGCGCGGCGGTGAAGAACTGCAGCCGCCGGTCCAGGTCGTAGGTGAAGACCTTCTCCCCCAGCGCCTCCAGCGCCTCAGTCCAGCCGTTGAAAACATCAGCCACGGACCAGCTAGGGCCGGGGTGAAGCACCAGCCAGCGCATCTAGTTCCACCCGGACGAGTAGCTCACCCGGTAGGCGAGGATCACGGCGGCGCCCCCGGTCGACAGGCGGCTGGTGAACTGGCCGCTGGCCGTCCCGTCGAACAGCAGCCCGGCGCCACGGTCATCCTGCGGGTAGCCGCCGTTCACGGCAGCAGCGTCCTCAGCCGCAGCCAGCAGGTCGCTGGCCCGCTGCCGCCTGCCGGGAACGTCGGCCGCGTCGCCGGTCTGGGAGACGATCACGCAGCCCACCCAGCCCGTCTCCTGCCGCATGCCGGGCATCTCCAGGTCGCCTTGCGTGAAGCTGCCCGCCGCCGCGTCCGGTGCCAGCGTGCCGTCGCTCGCCAGCGCGCCCGTGTGGCCGACGATCAGGAAGTCCGGGTCAGAGCCGGTCATCGCCGCCGGGCCGTCGTAGACCGGGACGCCGGACAGTCCCGCTGCCGAGCTGTAGGCCGCGATGAGCGACAGCACCGCGTCATTGAACCTCGTGGCGCTCATGAGCCGTACACGATCACGTGGGTGATGCTGAAGATCACCAGCGCCGCAACGGCCGCGAACAGCAGGAGGTAGAACCCGGAGAAATTTCTCATGTCCTCGTCGAGGAACTTCATTTAGACGTACGCCTCCACAGTGAAGGGGATGCCGTCCTGGCTGCCGTCCAGCAGCTCAGCCGCCGCGTTCGGCACGGCGTAGCCGAAGCCGGGGACCGTGACCAGCTGCTCGCCGCCCATCGGCATCGCCACCGGGCCGCGACGGGTCGACCACAGGTGCTGGATGGTGATCTCCGCGAACGTCCTGAACGCCGCCGGGACTGAGGTACCCCAGCCGGCGGTGCCGGTGACGATCATCGCCGGCCGGAACGCGAAGAACGGGCCGATGAACGGCCAGCCCAGCCTCGTGCGGATCACGCCGGAGTTGGCGTCGATGTCCAGCCCGGCGCTGATGTCGATCGGCGTATTCGACGCCACCGACACGATCGACGTCACGCTGACGAGCGGCCGCTGGCGGACCAGCAGCGCCCGCATCGTCCCGTCCAGCTCGCAGCGCTCCGTGAACGACCGGGTGACGACCGGGCCGCCAGTCCTCTTCTCAAGGCCCGACTCGATGCTGGCGATCCAGCCGTCCAGCTCCGCGTCATGGGTGGTGGCGGACTGCGGGATGGCCAGCATGTCCTTCGCGTCCTGCAAGCTGAGGACCCTGACCTCGAACGGGTCGTAGACGTCGAGGCTGCCCGCCGCCACCCCGGCGCCGTCGCCGGTCGCTACCCACGCGTACTGGTAGTGGCCTAGCTGCGTGAGGCCAGCGGCGGGAACGTCCAGGTAGTAGGTGCCCTCCACGTCGCTCGACGGGCTGCCGTAGTCCGTCCTCGTGCCATCCGGCGCCTGGACCGTGAGGACCAGGGTGGCCGGGGCGGCGGGCGTCCCGTCCAGCTCCCGGACGGTCGTGGACACCCTGACCGGCTGGCCGCTCGGGTAACGCACGCTGCCTCCTCACGGGCTGGTCGCGGACGTGTTGACGCCCGAGGTCGTGGACGCGGCGAGGATGCCGATCCCCGCCGATGCCTCGTCCTCGATGAGGCCGCTCGCCTCGTCGAGCAGCAGGCCCCCCGCCTCGTCAAGGATGCCGGCCATCAGCCAAGCACCCACGCCCACGACGGCGCCGTGCCGCCGTAGCTCAAGGTGATGGTGCCGCCGTTGCGCACGGGGACCATCACCGTGCCGCTCGTGCCGAGCGTGAGGCCAGTCACCTTGCCATCCACTGCGATCGCGGTCACAGCCGCGCCGCCGGACGTGACGCAGACGGTGGCAGGCTGCCAGTAGGTATTGCGGAACGGCGTCCCGCTGGCAGGCACCGCCGGGGGGCTGGACACCGCGCCAAGCTGCTGGTAATCCCAGGTCAGCCGCACGTTCAGGGCGCTGTTCTTCCCGTTCGCCACGAGGCCGGTGGCACCCAGGCTCTCCGCGCGGACCGCGCCATAGAGCGAGTTCGAGGCGTCGTCGATGATGTGATCCCACGACTCAGCCTGAAGGCTGCGGATGTCGATCGCCTGCGACGTGGGGGTGCCGCCGTAGGTGCCGTCCGTCGGGCACCAGACCG
>Ga0210389_10005062_pt1 | contig 10223 bp, 6 predicted proteins | sample IncBWH28OmetaG_FD_160127 | JGI IMG/M metagenome (GOLD analysis project Ga0210389, IMG submission 160127) | Forest soil microbial communities from Barre Woods Harvard Forest LTER site, Petersham, Massachusetts, United States - Inc-BW-H-28-O ...
CGGGCCTGCTCCTCTCGCACTTGCTTGCCCTGGGCGGGGTTGACTCGGTATGCGTCGAGAACCGCAGCCGGGCCTACTGCGAATCGCGCCAGCGCGCCGGGATGCTGGAGGCGACAACCGTCGACCTGCTGCGGTCGATCGGACTCGGGGAGCGGCTGGACCGCGAGGGCCTGCCACACGACGGGATCTACCTGCAGTTCGACGGCGAGCGGCACCACATGAACTTCCGTGAGCTGACCGGCGGACGGCAGATCATGATCTACGCGCAGACCGAGATCGTCAAGGACCTGATCGCCGCGCGCACGGCGACGGGCGCGGCACTCGAATTCGAGGTCAGCGGCACCGGGGTCAGCAGACTCGACTCCGCCTATCCGGTGCTGACCTACACCGACTCACGCGGCGAGCCGCACGTCGTGACCTGCGACGTCATCGCCGGGTGCGACGGGTTCCACGGCATCACCCGCCGTTCGATCCCGGCAGGCGGGCTCACCATGCTCGCGGAGCGTTCCTACCCCTATGCCTGGCTCGGGATCCTGGCCGCCGCCCCGCCGTCAACCGATGAGGTCATCTACTGCCGGCACGACCGCGGCTTCGCGCTGCACAGCATGCGGACGCCGGAGGTCGGACGGCTGTACCTGCAGGTGCCGGCCGATGAGGACATCGCACGGTGGCCGGACGCGCGCATCTGGGCGGAGCTCGCCACCCGGTTCGCGCTGCCCGGCTGGTCACTCACCAGCGGGCCGGTGGTGCAAAAGTCGATCACGCCGATGCGGTCTTTCGTGGCCGCGCCGATGCGCTACGGGAACCTGTTCCTGGCGGGCGACGCGGCCCACATCGTCCCGCCCACCGGGGCGAAGGGTCTCAATCTCGCGGTCGCGGACGTCGTGGCCCTGGCAACGGCGCTGATCCGGCTGCTGCGGGACGCCGACCCCTCGCTGGCCGACGCGTACTCCGACTACTGCCTTGAGCGGGTGTGGCGGTCCACCCACCTGTCCTGGTGGATGACCTCGATGCTGCACATCGCCCCCGACCAGGACTCGTTCGAGTCCGAACTGCAACTTGCCCAGCTCCGGCACCTGGTGACGTCGCGAACCGCCGCCGCCACGCTAGCCGAGACCTACACGGGCTACGCTCCCCTCCGCTACGACCCGTCCACTCGCCTCGCCGCCGCCGCCCTGTGGGGCGCGACGTCAGCCGCCTAGCACTGGCGGGTCATGTCGGGCGCTGGTGCCCTGGCCGTGCGCTGCTTCAGGCGGCCGGGTCCTCACCCAGTCCATGCTCCGCCAAGACTGACCGACGTCCTACCCGAGTGTCCGGGCGGGACCCGGGATGTGAGCCTGCCGTGCAGCGGCCGCTACGGTCCCGCCGCACGACAGTCCCCGGTGCGCACGGGCGCGACCGACCCGCGCCCGCCCCACTCCCCCGCGCATGAAAGTGCCACGGCGGTGGAACACTGGTCGGGCGTTTACTTGGCTAGCAAGTGAGCCAGGAACTGGCCTGTGTAGCTCTTCTCGTTGGCCGCTACGTCCTCCGGGGAGCCGGTCGCGATGACCGTGCCGCCGCCGGTGCCGCCCTCTGGGCCCATGTCGATGAGCCAGTCGGCGGTCTTGATCACGTCGAGGTTGTGCTCGATGACCAGGACCGTGTTGCCGGTCTCGACCAGCTTGGTCAGGACTCCGAGCAGCTTGCGGATGTCCTCGAAGTGCAGGCCAGTGGTCGGCTCGTCGAGCACGTAGATCGTGCGGCCCGTCGAGCGGCGCTGCAGTTCGGAGGCCAGCTTGACGCGCTGTGCCTCGCCGCCGGACAGGGTGGTGGCGGGCTGGCCGAGGCGGACGTAGCCGAGGCCGACTTCGACGAGGGTCTTCAGGTGCCGGTGGATCGCCGGGACGGCCTCGAAGAACGTCGCGGCCTCCTCGATCGGCATATCGAGCACCTCGGCGATCGACTTGCCCTTGTAGTGCACCTGCAGCGTGTCGGTGTTGTACCGGGCACCATGGCAGACCTCGCACGGCACGTACACGTCGGGCAGGAACTGCATCTCGATCTTGATCGTGCCGTCGCCTGAGCAGGCCTCGCAGCGGCCGCCCTTGACGTTGAACGAGAACCGGCCCGGCTGGTAGCCGCGGATCTTCGCCTCTGTGGTCGCGGCGAACAGCTTCCTGATGTGGTCGAACACGCCCGTGTAGGTCGCCGGGTTGGACCTCGGGGTGCGGCCGATCGGCCCCTGGTCGACGTGCACCACCTTGTCGAGGTTGTCCATGCCGGTGACGCGCACGTGCTTGCCCGGCACGGTGCGCGCGCCGTGCAGTTCCTTCGCGAGTGCGCGGTACAGGATGTCGTTGACCAGAGTTGACTTACCCGAGCCGCTGACCCCGGTGACCGCGATGAAGCAGCCAAGCGGGAAGGTCACGTCGACGTTCTTGAGGTTGTTCTCCTGGGCGCCCTTGACCGTGAGCTCGCGGCCCTTGGTCGGCGTGCGCCGCTTGTGCGGTACCTCGATCGCCTTGCGGCCGGCCAGGTACGCACCGGTCATGCTCGTGTCGCTCTTGACCAGGTCATCGACGGTGCCGCTTACCACGACGTGGCCGCCGTGCTCGCCGGCGCCCGGACCGATGTCGACCACCCAGTCGGCGGCGCGGATCGTGTCTTCGTCGTGCTCGACGACGATGAGCGTGTTACCGAGGTCGCGGAGCCGCAGCAGGGTGTCAAGCAGCTTCTGGTTGTCGCGCTGGTGCAAGCCGATGCTCGGCTCGTCGAGCACGTAGAGGACACCGACCAGGCCGGAGCCGATCTGGGTGGCGAGCCTGATCCGCTGCGCCTCGCCGCCGGCCAGGGTCGCGGACGGGCGGTCAAGCGACAGGTAGTCCAGGCCCACGTCGAGGAGGAAGCCGAGGCGGGCGTTGACCTCCTTGAGTATCAGCCGCGCGATCGTCATGTCGCGCTCGGACAACTCCAGGTTGAGCAGGTTCTTGGCGAGTTCGCCGATCGGCTGGTCGCAGTAGTCGGCGATCGACTTTTCGTCGATTGTGACCGCGAGGGAGACCGGCTTGAGGCGCGCGCCCTTACAGGACGGGCAGGGGACCTCGCGCATGAAGCCCGCGAATTTCTCCCTGCTCGAGTCGGACTCGGCCTCGGCGTGGCGGCGCTCCACGTAGCTGATCGCGCCCTCGAAGTTCGTGTAGTAGGACCGCTCGCGCCCGTAGCGGTTCTTGTAACGGACGTGAACCTGCTGGTCCAGGCCCCGGAGCAGTGCGTTCTTCGCCTTGGCAGGCAGTCTCTGCCACGGGGTGTCGGTGCGGAACCCGACCGTTTCCGCGAGGGCCTCGATGAGGCGGTCGAAGTAGTCGCTCACGTGCCCGCCGGCCCACGGGGCGATCGCTCCCTCGTCCAGTGACTTGGCCGGGTCGGGGACGATCAGCTCGGGATCGACCTCCATGCGGGTGCCGAGGCCGGTGCAGTCCGGGCAGGCGCCCCACGGGGAGTTGAAGGAGAAGCTGCGCGGCTCAAGCTCGTCGAAGGACAGGTCGTCGTACAGGCAGGCCAGGTGCTCGGAGTACATCCGCTCGCGGTGCGGATCGCTCTCCGGGAGATCGACGAAGTCGAGGATGACGACGCCGCCCGCCAGCCCGAGGGCGGTCTCGACGGAGTCGGTGAGCCGCCGCCTTGCCGTGTCCTTGACGGCGAGGCGGTCGATGATGACCTCGATGTCGTGCTTCTCGTACTTCTTCAGGACGGGGAGGGTGGTCGCGTCGTTCGCGACCTCGTCCAAGCGGATGACCGTGCCGTCCACGCGGGCGCGGGAGTAGCCCTTGGTCTGGAGTTCCTTCAGCAGTTCCGTGTACTCACCCTTGCGGCCCCGCACCACCGGGGCGAGAACCTGAAAGCGGGTACCCTCTTCCAGTTCCAGTAGCCGGTCCACGATCTGCTGCGGGGTCTGCCTGGCGATCGGGCGGCCACAGATCGGGCAGTGCGGCTTGCCGACGCGGGCGAACAGCAGCCGCAGGTAGTCGTACACCTCGGTGGTGGTGCCGACGGTGGACCTAGGGTTACGGCTCGCCGCCTTCTGGTCGATGGACACCGCGGGCGACAGGCCGTCAATGAAGTCCACGTCCGGCTTGTCCATCTGACCGAGGAACTGCCTCGCGTAGGCCGACAGGGACTCGACGTACCGGCGCTGACCCTCGGCGAAGATCGTGTCGAACGCCAGGCTTGACTTGCCGGAACCGGACAGGCCAGTGAACACGATCATGGCGTCACGCGGCAGGTCGAGCGAGACATCCTTCAGGTTGTGCTCGCGTGCGCCGCGAACGACGAGCCGGTCAGCCACTGCGCTCTTCTCCTCAGTCCTGCCTCGATGCCTGCCTCAATGAAGGGCGGCGCACGCACGTCCCAATTTTGCCTCAGGTCTGGTTAGCCCCAGGTCTAGCTTGGTCCCGCCGTCGACGTCGATACTCTCGACGGGCCCGGCACCGAGACCAAGCCATGAGCATCGTAACGAGGGGGTCCGACATTTCCGCTCGGGCGCGGAACCGCCCCTCTATAGCGCTCAAGAGCCGCTTCTTATGCCCGGTCCCCCGGCTGCTCCGGCCAGCCGTGCTTTCAGCGTACGGCACCGCCGTGGCGTCGGCTAAGCGGACATGAAAATATCTTCGAAGAAAAAGTTAGCCGCCACCGCTTGCGGATACTTCTGTTCTTATCGCCGGGGCGCGGCCGGCGGCTGACCGCCCGCCGCAAGCGGCGCGGCCTGGCTCTGCGCGGGCGGCGTGGAACCGGGTGCCCTTGCGTCGAGGCCCCGCCCACTGGCCGCCGGTTCGCACGCGCGGTAGCCACCGTCCGCATACCTGGCGACCATGATCATCGCCTTCGCACGCCCGGCGACCTTGATCACGGCCGGTATGACCCGTATGCGGCACGGCCGACTGCGTGCAGGCACCCGCTGCGGCGATCCGCTGTCTGAGCGGCTAACGAAGCGGGCTGCCGGACTAGGCGCATGACGCGGGCGGCTCGGCGCGCCGCGATTATGATCGGGGCGGTGAGGCACAATCCTTCTACTGTCGTAGTGCTGGCGGGACGGGCGAGCGAGCAGGTACTGGCGGCCGTGGGGCGGTCACTGAACGTGGTGCTCGTCAGGGCCGAGCCGTCTGGCGCTGGCGGGGACGCCGGACTCGAGGCGGCGGCCGGAGCGCTGCGGCGGGCCGCCGGCGTCTCCGCGCCGTACGTGCTCGTCGCCGCTGATCCCCTCAGCGCGGTCGCCACGGCGTGGCAGGCGATGTGGGAGATCACGGGCGAGGCGCACGGAAGCGACGAGTTCGAGTTGCGCGCGGCGGAGGCCCTCGGCGCTTGGCGGGCGAAGCAGTTCGAGCTGCCCGACTACTATCTCGTGCTCGCCGAGGAGACCGCACCAAACGGAGCCGACACGTCCGGTGCGGGCGAGAGACGCGCCGACTTCTACCTGGGGCCGCTGCGCGCCGTCCGGCCGAGCCGGGTGTCCGTGGCCACCGGGGCGTCGCCCGCCGCGCAGGCGGACGCCCTGCTGAGCGAGCTCGGCTCGCTGCGGCCCGGGCCGTGGTGGCCGTCGCTTGACGAGATCTTCCGTACGGCACGCGGCTTCTATCCGGGTTCGCTCGCCGAGTCGCCCGCCGCTGGACAGGGCAGTCTGCTCAGGTAAGCGGCGCCGGCCGTCATTCGGCTGGCCGACGCGGTGCGGCGGCAGGCGCCGCGGAAGCCGAATGGGGCTTTGGTGAGGGACACGAGGCCGTCGGCAGCGCCCGCGGCCCTACTGTCGCGACCGAGACCTCTGGCGGAGGGCCTGAGCCGAGGTAGCTCTGAATAACCCGCATTCTTAAGGCCATTTCGCAGATCACTGCCGTTTTGGAGTGGTATGTCCGGCACAAAACGGGTCCGGAGCCATGGCTGGCTGCGGTAACGGCGGGGCGGCTGAGACACGAATCCGTTCGGAAGATAGATTTTTTTTGTGGCTTATAACGGAGACGTGCGTGTCGGCGGGCCGTCGGACACGCGGGAAATCGACGGCGTGCGGCTGACCAAGCTCGCCGTCGGCGAGATGAACAACAACGCTTACCTGCTAGTTGACCGGACCGGGCGGGGCCTGCTGATCGACGCCGCCGCCGAGCCGGCACGCCTGCTTGAGATGATCGGTGACACGCCGGTGGTGAAGATCGTGACCACGCACCAGCACCCCGATCACTGGCAGGCCCTGGCTGAGGTGAAGGCCGCGACGAAGGCGGTTACCGTGGCGCACCCCGCGGACGCACCCGGCATTCCGGTGCCGACCGATGAGCTTGTCGAGGACGGCGGCACGATCGCGTTCGGTGACACGCTGCTGCACGTGACCCACCTGGTCGGGCACACGCCCGGGTCGATCGCGCTGACCCTCGACGCCGCAGGGCCTCAGCCGCACCTGTTCACCGGGGACTGCCTATTCCCCGGCGGCGTCGGGAACACGCAGCAGGACCGGGCACGGTTCGACTCGCTGTACGCCGGACTTGTCAGCAAGATCTTCGACCGCCTGCCCGACGCGACGTGGGTCTACCCCGGCCATGGCGGGGACACCACCCTGGGTGCCGAGCGGCCGCACCTGGCGGAGTGGCGCGAGCGGGGCTGGTGAACATCGCCCACCGTCGCCACTTCTTGCTGTTACCTCGTGGTGCGCTCCCCGGGTACGTGCGGAGCAGGGATAGTGGATAGGAATGCACCCGATGATGTGCATTCCTATCCACTATCGGGCGCTAGGCCCAAGACAGTGGCGCGGTGGTCTAGCGCCAGGGTCAGCAGGGCGGCGGCCGCCGCCTGGAGCGGCGCGTCCGTCAGCAGGTCCGTGACTGACGCCTCGTCAAAGAGGCGTGGCCTGATCACGCGCCCCTCGGCGTTCGTGTCCACCAGGCCGCCGAACAGGTCGTCGTAAAGGGGCGCGTCGATCACCACGACCGCGAGCAGGTCGAGCGCGAAGGTGAGCGGGTCGGCGCCGAGGCCGAGGCACCAGGCGCGGACGCGGCCGTCGGCGAGGCCGTCGGTCATCGCCCTGGCCAGCGGCCAGGCGGCGTAGTCGATGGGTGCCTGCTCGCTGCCGTAGTCCTCGTCCGCGCCGAGCAGTTCCTCGGCGTACTCGCGGAGCAGTCCGCGCCACAGGCTGAAGTCGTTGCTCTCATTCCACGGTGCCTCACCGGACGGCTGAAAGACGCCGACGGGAATCACCTGGTAGAGGCCGCCCGCGTGGCTGACCTTGCCTGGCTGCCGGTAGTGCAGCGGGAACGTCGCGGTGCCCGCCGAGCGGTCGTAGCGCAGGGTCAGGGCGCTCGTGGCCATCGGCGCCGAGCGCCGGGCGAGGCCGGTCGGGCCGCCGAGCGCGGCCCGGTAGGGATAGCGAGCGGCCGTGCTTGCGATCTCGCCGGTCGTGACGGCGGCCGCATACTCGTGACCTGCCGCGCCACCAGTGTCCATGCCGTCGAAGAAGCGGCCGCGGCCGAAGACCAGCCTCGGGCCCGCCCCGCCGTTCGCCTTCGCGAGGTCGGCTTCGACAAGCCGGTAGATGGGGCGGTTCTCGAAGACCGTCGGCGGGGTGAGCGCGGCGATCACCTCGCTGTAGCGTCGGTACCTGGTGCCGTCCGCTCGTTCCGGCAGCGCGTACGGGGCCAAGGCGGCCAGATCGGGAATGTCAGGACCCGGTTCCTCGGGACGGAACTCCAGGCGCAGATCATCAAGCGGGACCGGAGCGGGCAGCCGCCAGGCCGACGGGGCGAGCAGCGGGGTGCCCGCCACCCGCAGCTCGGGCGGGTAGCCGGCCGCGGCGCGGACCGCCAGATCGTAGCGGTCACGGTTCAGGGAGTCCGCGACGTTGAGCCACAGCTGTTCCGACGGCGTGCGGTCGGTCATCGGCCCATCCTTCCACAGGCCTGCCTGGCAGCATGCTGGCCGATTCCTGAATATCCGCCGACGCCGGCTGAATACATCGCGGTTCAGTTACGACCTGGTCCGCCGCGTCGCGGAACGTGATGTCGTTCAGCGACTGGGGCGAGACGCTGCACCTAGCCGCGCCGACCAATGCGATACCCGCCTCCTCCGTCACACCTGCCTCCTCCGTCACGTGATACGCTAAATCGGTTAATTTCAATATGGTGGTGGCCCAGGAAAAGTGGCCGAGGAAAGGTGTCGTTGATGAGTGCTGACGGGCAACTGCGTTTCCCTGACGGCTTCCTGTGGGGAGCGGCCACGGCCGCCTACCAGATCGAAGGCGCGGCGGACGCCGACGGGAGGGGCCAGTCGATCTGGGACACGTTCAGTCACACGCCAGGCAAGACCCACCACGGTGACACCGGCGACGTAGCGTGCGACAGCTACCACCGCTACCCGGAGGACATCGAACTGCTCAAGCGCCTCGGCGTCGGGGCCTACCGACTGAGCCTTTCCTGGCCGCGGATCCAGCCGTCCGGGCGCGGCACCCCGAACATCAAGGGGCTCGACTACTACAGCCGGGTGATCGACGCGCTGCTTGAGGCAGGCATCGCGCCGGCGGTGACGCTCTATCACTGGGACCTGCCGCAGGCGCTGCAGGACGAGGGCGGCTGGGCGAACCGGGACATCGCGGACTGGTTCGCGGAGTTCGCCGGGATCGCGGGCGAGGCATTCGGCGACCGGGTCTCGCAGTGGATCACCCTGAACGAGCCGTGGGTCGCCGCGAACATCGGCTACCGGGAAGGGCGGCACGCGCCAGGCATCCGCGACGCGGCGCAGGCGGTCGCCGCCAACCACCACCTGCTGCTCGCGCACGGCCGCGCGGTCACCGCGCTACGCGCCTCCCGCGCGTCCGGCGACATCGGGATCACGCTCAACCTGAGCGTGGTGCGGCCGGTCACGCCGGAGGCCGCCGACCACGCTGCCCTGCACGAGGCACGGCAGAACGGTGTCTACCTGGAGCCGATCTTCCACGGTCGCTACCCGGAGCTGCTTGACGGCGATGCCGCGTACTCCCCCGCCGCGACGCCCGGCCTGGTTCGGGACGGCGACTTCGCCGTGATCGGTGCGCCGCTCGACTTCCTCGGAGTTAACTTCTACTCCCCGCACTATGTCGGCCTGCTCAGTCCGGACGGCGAGCCACGGCGCGGCGAGACGGTGACCGGGCCGGGCACTGTGTCGGTGCAGCCGGAAGGCCTGCCGGTCACCGCGATGAACTGGCTGGTCGAGCCCAGCTCCATCCGCGAGCTGCTCACCCGCGTCGTCGCGCCAGTGACCGGGGAGCTGCCCGTCTACATCACCGAGAACGGGTCCTCCTGGTACGACTACATCGCCCATGACGGGCGGGTGCACGACGACGAGCGGACCGCCTACCTGCGCGGCCACCTGGCTGCGCTGCACGGGGCGATCGCGGACGGCGTGCCGCTGAAGGGGTACTTCGCCTGGTCGCTGCTTGACAACTTCGAGTGGGCCGAGGGGTACGCCAAGCGGTTCGGGCTCGTGTTCGTTGACTTCGAGACGCAGCGCCGGATCCTCAAGGACAGCGGCGAGTTCTACGCGTCGGTGATCGCGGCGAACACTCTGTTATCCCCCGGGGGGGCGACCCCCCGTACCCCCCGATGTGCGTCCGCGTGGGCCTGATCGCAAAAACCGCGATCCTATCAGGCCCACGCGGGCGCACGAAGAGCGGCTGGAGTCCCCATAACGGGGAGCAAACAACCACCCATCCGAGATACATCCACGGGCCTGCGCAAAACCCCGGTCCCATCGGGCGCACGCGGGCGCACGAAGATCGGCCGGAGTCCCTCTAACCGGGACCAAAGCGGCAAGGTGACTGCGTCACCGATTACGCGCCGCGCAGTTCCGGGAAGAAGTCGATGCGGTCCACGAGCGCGGACCTGTCGCAGCCCGACGAGGGCCTCGATCCGACCCGATCCGGCCAGCGGTCATACGGCTACCGGGTCCCAGCCGCGCAGGTACCTGACGGACTGGCGGTACTCCCACTCGATGGCGTCTTTGAGCAGGTGGGCTAGCCGCCCGCCGGTGGTGATGCCGGCGATTTCGGCGACCCCGCGGCGGGTTCCGACCGAGACGACGAACCCCTTGTCACGGAAGGTGAACGCCTCCAGCGGCCTGCCCTCCAGCTCCGCCTCCAGGTTACGGGCCACGGTCTCGCCCTCTTCCAGCGCCACCTGCGCCAGCGGGGGCAGCACGTGCCCGGTGCGCGGATCGGTCACCGAGGCGAGGTCGCC
>Ga0210389_10005063_pt1 | contig 10223 bp, 8 predicted proteins | sample IncBWH28OmetaG_FD_160127 | JGI IMG/M metagenome (GOLD analysis project Ga0210389, IMG submission 160127) | Forest soil microbial communities from Barre Woods Harvard Forest LTER site, Petersham, Massachusetts, United States - Inc-BW-H-28-O ...
GAAGCAAATGTGCGGAAGGCTGAGATCCAGTCAGAACGCAAGTGACGGGCCTAAACAACCTTGTCCGAAGTAGATATGTGTAAAAATCACAAATCAGGAAGGAGCACATATGTCTGCGCAGAAATCCAGCTAACATTATTTGGAATTTGACCCCATTAGCCTTCGGTCTCTGGTCGTCAGCGCCGAGATTCGCGGATCAGGAGAGTGCGGCGCAACACCTCAACGGTCTATCCATATAAGGCCAAGGCTGTACGACTACCTCGTAGCCCTGCGTTCCAAAGAACTCGCGAAACTCGCCCCACCATTGAGTGGTCATCCAAGCGCCATGCACCAACAATATTGTCTTTGACATTTCAAATCTCCCAGTGATGGCGCCCTGAGCTGCTGCGTCAGTTCATCCTGCCTGTTTCGAGTTAGCTTCGCCTTGGGTTCGAGCATTCATGCCCGGACTCAGCGCAAACCCACTTTGGAGCTAGACCAGACCCGCACGAGGTCAAGCAGGAAGTGCAAAACAACTTTTGTCGAATCTAGCAACTATTGGGGGCCTGGAACACCGAAGGAGTGAGCCGCTGCGAGCATATGTTTTGACCACGCTTTTGAACGGCGACGTCACTGATGATGCTGGAGAGATCGCGAATTGCACCTTCCGCATCGAGTATTCCCGCTTGTTCCGAGCCGGGTTGCCCGTAGCGCAGCAGCTTCATCGCTTCCCTCTAATACGTTGCCCTGCCACCACTCAGATCGAATACAGCTGCAGTCGTGAAGGAGTTTTCTTCCGACACAAGCCAGGCGACCATCGCGCTGACCTCATCCACTTCGAGAAAGCGTCCGCGGGGAATCTTACTGAGCATGTAGTCAATGTGTTCTTGCGACATCTGGTCGAAGATGCGGGTGCGCGCCGCCGCCGGCGAGATGCAATTGACGGCGATGTTGCTGGTTGCGGTCTCTTTACCGAGCGACTTTGTCAGGGCGATTACTGCGGCTTTGGAAGCACTGTAAGCCGAGGCATTGGGATTGCCTTCTTTGCCCGCGACAGAGGCGACGTTGACGATTCGCCCGTAGTTTTCGCGAAGCATGTGGGGAAGAATGGCGCGGCAGCAATAGAAGACACCGAGTAAATTGACATTGACTACCCGCTGCCACTCCTCGACCGGATACTCCCATGTTTTGTGGTTGGGTCCGGCAATGCCGGCATTGGCTACGAGTATGTCGATCTTTCGATGCTTGCCGATTGTAGACTCAACGGCACGGTCTACCGAGGCGACGTCAGAAATATCGACAACCTCAGCGCTGACGTCGCCTGCGCTTTCCAGTCGTTGAATTGCAGCTTCGAGGGCCGCACGATCGTAATCCCAAATAGAGACAGATGCGCCCGACCCCAGCAGGCGCGTCGCAACAGACAAACCTATTCCCTGGGCACCACCGGTTACCACTGCGTGACGATTGTTCAAATCGATCTGATTCACTTCAACCTCGCGCCAAGCCAATTGGAGTTTGAGTCTGCATCGCGATGAGAATCCATCGATACGCGAAGGAGTTTACGCATCGAAAGGCAAGACTGCAATCCACGGTCACTATTCTTGAATGCGATCCTTCCGCCGGTAGGGTCTGCATTGAGCATAAGTGCCAGATGCCTCAGCCTCAGCGTGGGTTGCGTGTTCGATAAGAACGTTGGCCAGGTGACGCGCGTGCCGAGGTGAAAGCGTGATGAGAAATGATTCGCGCGCCTCTGCCTTCAACACTGTGGGGCTTATTACGATTTCATGCGTGTCGTTTGTACGTTTCACTTCGACGATTCCACCGACTTTGTCCACTTTCAACCTCTCTCTCAACCCAAGAAGTAGTCGATGTTGCTTCCATTGGATTGAACAAATTCAATTTGTCTGCATGCTGAACTCCTGGCTCAGTGCAATTGGTTCGGCCTGTTGACCGGCCAGAAATTCTGTCTCGAACGTGCTTCGTCCTTTTTGTCAGCACTGAGCAAGAGTCTCTATCACACGACGAAGCAGGATGGTCTCCGAAACGTTATCTGTTCGATTGCACCCCTTCCAATCCACCCACACGTACTCGAGCGCGAGGAATCCGTCGTAGCAAAGTTGCTTCAGGCCACTCAGCATGCCCCTGAAATCAATGGTGTTTTCGTTGACGGTGGTTTGCAGTCGATCAAGAGCACCTCCGCGCACATGTACGTGAGAAGCGAACGGTAGCAGATCATGAACGAGCGCTGAACTCTCACCGGCCATGATGAAGTGACCGTAGTCAAGCGTAAGCGTGAGCCCCTTGATTTTGCGCAGGAACTCGCCGGCGTTCGCGACCTCGGCGCAGAACGATCCGACATGTGGTTCGATCGCATACTGAACACCTGCGTTGGCACATTCGTTCATGCGCCAATGGGTCTCCACGACGGCGAGCTCCAGGTCTGTGTCTTTGGGGATTCCTGCATGAAAGACACCGGGAAGGCCCGTCAAATGGCCGCAACCAACCGCGACGCAGAATTCCAGCGCATGCAAAAAGGCTTCGCGATTCTCCGCACGGATATGAAGATCAGGATCGTTAGCGGCTCGCTCGGATGGATCGACACCGATCTGCAGAAACACATCCGACGCCCGCAGTCCGGTCGCCTCTAAGTCCTGCAGGGTCTGCGCTATGTACCGCTTTGGATCGGCTTGCAGATCGATTGGCGAAAAGTGCGTGCTGCGCGCGAACAGGCCAATGTCCACGTAGTCAAAACCGAGCAGCTTCACCAGCTTTAAGGCTGCGATCCGATCCAACACCGGGAAGGTGAAATCCGCACAGGAGAACTTAAGCATGCTGTGTTCCTTCTTCCTGACTCGCGCGGTAGAGGCTATTGACTTGTTCGAGCGTTTGCTTAGCGTCTCCGTGGTGCCTGCAGTATTGAACGATCGCCTCTCCGGCGCGCTCCTGCAGGCCCACATAGCCGCGGTATCGGGGCCTCACATAAGCTGTTTCGAGGCTGGCGGCAGTGCGCGAGAAGAAGTCGTCGCTGATCCGGTTGAGCAGCGGATCCTGCCAGGCGCTGCGCCTTGCAGGTTGACCACCGCATATCCCATAGATCGTGCGCTGGCATGTGCGGCCAGCGACAAACATGCTGTATTCAAGAGCCAGAGCGGTATCTTTGCATCCGGAAGAGATGGCGATGCCCGTGCCCCCAAGCACCGTGCGTATTGGTGTCTCCTCATCCAGAGAGACCGGATTTGAAAATCGGAGGAGCTTCGCGGAAAAACCCTCGCGCGAGTAATTGCTGTAGGTATAGGCGAACGGACAGTATGCAAAGCTGTCCTCAGAGGACATTCGCTCATACAGGGCGATAGGATTCATGCGGTAGATCTCGGCGGGCATCAGAGCGGCAAGTTGATGCAGAAGCTCAAGGCAGCAAATGCCGATCTCTTGGTTAACGAGCTGTTCAGGATCCGTGGCCACGGTGCTGCCCTGTGATACGCATAATCCCATGAAGTTGAGAAAGAGGTCCGCAGAGTATCCGGGCATCCGAACCCAGCCTGCCCGCGTCAGGTTCAGCACGTCTTCCCAGACTGTTGGTTCCTCGAGCCCGTGTCGATTAAGCAAGTCAGGACGAAGGCACGCGCTGGGAGTGGCGGCGTCGATGGGGAGTGCAAAGAGTTTGTCATGGTAGTTGTAGCTGGAAAAGCACGAACCAATCGAATCTTCCTGCAGGTCTCTCTTTTCTTCGAGGGAGAGAAGCGGAGACAGGTCGGTCAGCACCCCAGTTGCCTCTGCGTCTCCAGCCATCGGGTGGTCGATGATAAGCAGGTCGAAATTCCGAGCGAGGATGGCAATATCCGCATGCCCGAATTCGTGCAGGCTTCGCTTCTCCCATTGAATCCTTATGCCCGGATGGAGTTCCTCGAAACGTTGCGCTGCAGCGACGAGCGGCGGCAAGGCTCTACTGTGATTCCAGGAGATGCCGCGCAGCGATACCTGGTTCACGCGGGCTGCTCCACGAGGGAGGAGACAAGGATATTCTCACCGCTCTTCGCTGAGCGGCATGCCGCCTCAATCACTTCCATCGCCGCCACTCCCAGAGTTGCTGGGGACCGATTACTGTCGGGATTCCGGATCGAATCAATCAGGTTGATTGCCGGGGAGTGATGCGGATAGATAGCCTCTTCCTGCAGGTCTGGATAGGTACACGCCTCTCCCGCAAGCGGCACAAATGCCATCTTTCCGTGCCAGAGATCCAAGAACAACATTGCTCTGGTGCCAAACACGCGGACCTCAAAATCTCTTCGTTCGAGGCTGGTTGCGCCCGTGCTGGCTATCGTCACGATAGAGCTGTCATCCATTTGCAGATTGAGTGTGTCGTAGATGTCGAGCATCTCGCCATCGTTATGGAAGCGCGCGAAGACCTCCTTGGGCCTCGCACCCGTTAGGAAGGTGAGATAGGCCGCCGCGTGACATACCTGCGCATAGATCTGACCGCCGCCAGCCACACGCGGGTCGCTATAGGTGCCTTCCCGCGGACTGATATACGGCGTGCCGTGCGTTGGTTGCGTACCTTCGCCGCGAAGCAGATGGCTGATGGGATTGGTCATCAATACGCTGATCATGCGCACTTCTCCCAAAGATCTTTCGCGAATTAGGCGCCGCGCCTCGTTCGCATGTTCTGTGTAATGCCAGGGGCAACTGATGAGGAATTGGCTACCGTGTCTTCGCGCCATTTCCACCAGTTCGACGGCCTCGGCAGTAGTGAGTGTCATGGGTTTTTCGATCAGCACATGTTTGCCCAAGGCAAGAGCTTCGAGCGCGTGCGCGTAATGAAGATTGGGCGTGCTGCTGATGACGACTGCCTGAAGGCCGTTAATTGAGAGCAGTTCGCTAGCTGAGGTGCACGCAATAGGGATGCCAAAGTCATCGGCAACCTTCTGCGCATCCCGTCTGTTTCGCTTCTGAATCGCAACGAGTTGAGCGTTTGGATGCCCCAGAAGTGCAGGGATGTGTGCGAACGTTGCCCACCATCCTGCTCCGATGACACCGCATTTGATCTTCTTTGTCATTTGAGTCCTTGACCTTCAAAAGGTGAGCGGTTCCAAGTAGTCAGGGTTTAGCTCAACGCCAAAGCCGGGCGCATCCCCCAGTGTAACGTGGCCTCGCACGGGTAACGGCTCGCCAATGATCGAGTCGAATACTGGACGGACAGTAGTACCGTCTCCCACGGAGAGATATTCGGCAAATGGCGAGTTTAGATTCGATTGCACGAAGTGATAGTTGTATACGCCAGAGCCATGTGGAATGACGGGAACGTCGTAGGGCTTAGCTATCGCGGCAATTCGCCGGACCGCAGTAAGACCTCCGCACCACTGCATTTCTGGTTGAATCACATCGCACGCACGTGCCGCGAGGATTGCCGCAAATGCCTTCACATCAAATTCAAGATTCCCAATGGCCACCTGAATAGGGTTGATCCGTTTGCGCAGCTCCGCATTCATCTGTTCAGCCCAACCATTTTGCAGCGGGTCTTCGAACCATTTGACATCACAATCGCGCACACGTTCGGCCAGCCGCGAAGAGAACTCGATGTCCCAAGACAGGTAACAATCTACCATCAATTCCATTTCATCGCCGAGCGTTGAACGGCAGTCTTCCAGGCACTTCTGCATTTTGATGAGGCCCATGCGGCCGTCAGCCGCACCCCAAGGAGCGGCTATCTTCACACCGGTGAAACCGCTGTTCTTCCAATGGGAGACCTGATCGGGATGCGTGGTCACGTAACAGGGGACGGAATCCTTCGTTTTCCCGCCGAGGAGCCGGTAGACAGGTTCTCGCAGCGCCCGACCCATAAGGTCCCACAACGCCAGATCCACCCCGCTGATCGCCATGGACGTGATTCCGCCGAGCCCATAAGGCATAGACGAGCGGTACATCTGGTCCCAGATCATCTCAATGTTGAAGGGGTCTTGCCCGATCAGGAAGCGGCTGAAGTGCTGGGCAATCAGCGAGCAGGCCGCGAAGCCGCCGCCGTAATTTACCGCACACCCCCTCACCCCTTCGTCAGTCAATAATTCGATTGCATACGGGTCTTGCCCCGGACCCATCCACAGCGTCCGCTCTGCCGCGTACTTTGAATAGACCGACATCGGATTGGCAATAAGCGAATGTGTACACCAGCCACCGCCCCAATACTGAGACTCACCAAACTTTGCGCCCTTCTCGCCGGTGTTTCCAGCAGTGATGCGATACAGCCTGATCTCAGTAATCTTCATCCTTTGTCCATTTCCGAAAAACGGATTTGATTGCGATTGATATATAGGACTGGCTACGGCAGTAGTGCAAAGACAAAATCAGGCCGTGTGTAAATTGCGCATAGAGCAATAAGTTTTTCGGAAACTGTGCGCCAATCACACCACACGCTGATACAATTCCGCCGTGGGGAAACGCACCGATGCCCGAACCAGCGTGAGCCAATCGCGCTACAAGTTGGAGACGGTCTCCCGTGCGTGTGCCCTCTTAAGGAAGTTCGACGATGATCGACTGGCATTAAGCCTGAACGACATCATGAAGCGCACGGGTATGGAGCGCACAATATGCTTTCGGCTGTTGCGGGCACTTGAAAGCGAGGGGTTCCTGCGCAAGGCTGGCCCCCGGAAGTATTCCTCGAACGTGCAAATTTTGGGAGGTATGCGATTCCGCATTGGCTATGCGTCGCAGGGGAATAACAGCTTCTCAGCTGCCGTGAGCCAAAGTATTCGCTGGGCGGCCAGAGCACGCCAGCTCGATCTGATCGAATTTGAGAATAACTACAGTCCCAAGGCGGCTTTGCACAACGCTGAGATGCTCGTGAAGGAGGGAGTTGATCTAGCCATTGAATTCCAAACATATGACCGAATCGGGACCAGACTTTCGAATCTCTTCCATGAGGCAACGATTCCGGTAGTCGCCTTGGAAGTCCCGCAGCCCGGAGCATTGTTCTTCGGTGTAGACAATCACAAAGTTGGTCAACTCGCTGGGAAAACTCTAATTCGAACAGTGCAAACGGAGTGGCATGGAGAATTTGACGAACTGATCTTGCTCGATATCGATATCGCTGGATCAGTGCCAAACATCCGACTGTCGAGTGCGCACGCGGTTTTGCGCAAAGGGCTTGCAGGCACTTGGCTGACAACCCACATTGAGTCACGCGGAGAATTCCTTCGATCGTTCGAGATGACGCGTAAACACCTGCGCTTCAACGCCAAGAGGAGGACCCTCGTGATTGGGGTTAACGATTTTTCTGCTTTGGGAGCATTGCGCGCGTTCGAGGAGAGTGGTTGTCGAGACTATTGCTATGCCGTCGGCCTTGGTGGTGTGCCAGAGGCCTTCCGCGAGTTGAGAATGCCCAATCCGCGGCTCGTCGGCACCGTAGGCTTCTTCCCGGAGAACTACGGCGATCCGGTCATCACCTTAGCGTTGGACATCCTTCACCACAAGACCGTTCCCCCTGCGACATACGCGCAGGTACAACTGATAACCCCGGAGAACGTCTCACGCTTCTATCCAAAGGATATCTTCGAGCGCACAGAAGTGGGCGAGTTCTGAATCTCTTCTCACTGTCAGCGCCAGCCATCTCTCGCGCTTAATTGATTAGGACCTCGAATTCATCCGAAATGCCCGGACCGAATCAGCCCCGCCGCTTTCGATTCCCTTCGTTCCTGACTAACCCTGTTTTCCATCCATCTGATTAAAAGAAGCCGGCTCGAATTGACTGACCTCTGCATGGAGCTCGGGCCGCATTTTCTGGAAATCATACATTAGGAACCAATCCCGCTGTGCCCGACTTGTTGAGGGCGTACAATCCAACCGACTAATTATTGCGCACTCCGCAATATTATAGAGATCGCTTGTTTGATCTTGCCTATTTAGTTTTCCCTCATCTAGGTTCGGCCCCGAATCAAGTGAGCGTCTGACGACCTCATGGATTTCAGGTTGACTGCCTAACGCTCGCAGCAGAGAGAAGAGAGGGCCTCTTGAGAAGCGTGCGACAACATGGACGAGCAAATCGGACGGCCGTAATAGGCGTTCTCCAATCTCCGCTGCCTTGCAAGCCGTCCTCGCACTCGGTGGCAATTGAGTTCTGAATTGTTAACAGCCTTGAGGATGCAACAGGCCTAGCACTTTTGATGAGGTCATAGGGCCAAAAATTTGGAGGCGAAGAAGATGTGGAAGCATGGACAATTCTGCAAGAACGGCATGCAGTCGCTGGCCGTAATCCTAGCGCTGCTTGGAATGTTGTTGATTGCACCTGCACGGAGCCAAGAGGTCACCGGCGGCATTGCAGTCAATGTCTCAGATACGACGGGTGCTCTCGTGTCGGGCGCGTCGCTCACCCTAACCAACAAAGGGACCAATAGCAAATTGTCTGGCACTACAAGTAGCAATGGCATCTACAGCTACAACTTTCTGCAGCCAGGAGAGTACTCATTGACCGTTGACGCTCCCGGCTTCAAGTCTGCCCGGCTGGCGAATATCAGTGTGCATATCGGCGAGCATTTCACACTACCGGTGAAAATGGAGGTCGGTGCCATCACACAGTCTGTTGAGGTGTCCGCGGCTGGGGCGTCGCTCCTGAATTCCGAAAGCGCATCGGTTGGTCAGGCAATCCAGAGCAACGTGATCGAACAACTCCCCCTAAACGGCAGGAATTTCGTTCAACTGCTGAACCTTGCGACCGGCGTACAGCCTGTACAAGGTAACCAAGCCGAGGCTGCGACCTGGACGGGGCGCGGGGGAGAGACTGTCATTGTTGCCGGATTGCGCGAAAGCGATGTCAGCTATTTGGTCAATGGTATTGAGACGCGCAATCCACGCTTCGGGAATCCGGCGTTTTTGCCCTCTGTTGACGCGATCCAGGAGTTCCGTGTTCAAAGGACGACGTTTGGTCCGGAGTTCGGCCTCAGCGCCTCCGTCGTAAACCTGACGCTACGCGGCGGGACTAACGGGATTCACGGCGATGTCTTTGAGCTTAATCGAAACAGAGACTACGCGGCGAACAACTACTTCTTGAATCAAGCGAAACAGCCACGGCCTCCACTGAACCAGAACAATTTTGGGGCCACGATGAGTGGACCACTGTGGATACCCAAACTCTACGATGGCAAGGACAAGACTTTCTGGATGTTCAATTATGAAGGATTCCGTCAAGTAGAGGGCACAGTCCTGACGGGTCTATATCCATCGAAAGCGCAGCTTGCAGGCAACCTAGCAGATGACAGCGCAGGCACCGGGATATATCCTCTTTCGTCTGGATTCTGCAGTTCAAACCCCGGCTCTCTTAAGTGTGCCAACGTGATTGATCCGTTCACTCACATTCCGTACCCTGGGAATGTCATCCCAACTGCGAACCTCGATCCTGTTGACCAAAAGGCACTACCTTACTTTGCGACTCCGAATGTCCTAACTTCGGGTGGCTCAACATTTCCTGCTTACAACACAATTGCCTCCCCCAGCGTCATCCACAACTCGGATCAATACAATGCCAGGTTTGACCAGCGCCTTACTGACAAGGACACGCTATATGCCACATTCTCGAATGCAAATGACCATCTGGAACAACCGTCCTTGAAGCCGCTTGGGAAGAACGCGTATCCACTTTCAGATCACTTATGGACGGCGACATATGTTCATATCTTCAGCCCAAGCGTCGTAAATGAGTTCCGTCTTGGACTTGACAACTCCTTCTCGTACCTCGTTCCAGAGACCGCGTTTGGCCCCGACTATGCCAAGTCGCTTTTCGGGCTTCAGAACACGACGTCAGATCCGCTTACTTTCGGAATCCCCGATTTCAACGTATCGGGTTTGAGCGGAGTTGGTTCCTGGGGCGAGATCATCGGCGCCACTTCCAAGAATTATCAGCTTGCGGATAACGTCTCCGTGTCAAAGGGCGCGCACAACTATCAGGCCGGTGTCCAGCTGATGCACCAGCGGTTCGACCAGGTCACAGATTTCGGCGTGATTCCCGGATTTTCATTTGATGGCCGCTACACTGGTACCGTGGGTTCTGGATTTGGGCTCGGAGACTTCCTGATTGGCACCCCAATCGCGGCATCCGGCGCCGCCGGCGACTCAGAGCAGGACCTTCATACCAACTACTATGGGTTGTTCGCTCAGGATCACTGGCAGGTACGGAAGGGCCTGTTGCTCAGCTACGGTTTGCGCTATGAATACTCCCTATCCCCGGTCGAATCAAAGAACCGCCAAGGGTATTTTGATCT
>Ga0210389_10005064_pt1 | contig 10218 bp, 6 predicted proteins | sample IncBWH28OmetaG_FD_160127 | JGI IMG/M metagenome (GOLD analysis project Ga0210389, IMG submission 160127) | Forest soil microbial communities from Barre Woods Harvard Forest LTER site, Petersham, Massachusetts, United States - Inc-BW-H-28-O ...
GTGACTGCGAGCTGTGGACGGTGACCTTGATGCCGCCCGCCGCCACCTGGCCGAGTCGCTCGACATCGCCCGCGACCTCGACGCCCCCGATAGCGCCGTCATCGCGACTTTCAACCTGGGCCTAGCCGAGTAGCTCGGCGGCTCGCCTGACGCCGCCGAGGTATTGTTCACCGAATCACTCGACTTGGCCAGGCGCATGGGGATGAGGCGACATGCCGCCTACGCGCTGATCGGCCTGGCCCTGGCCGGCCGCGGCGGGACAGACCAAGGCTGGTCCGCCCGGCTGCATGGCGCCGCCGACCAGGCCCTCGCGGCGCTAGGCCATACCCTTCAGCCGCTGGGAGCCCGGCTGGCCAACCACGACCGCGAGTGCCTGCGCGAGGCTATGGGCACCGAGGCATTCGGCGCCGAATACGCCGTCGGCCGCACCCTCGACCTGGCTCGCGCGGCCCACTAGGCCCTGGATGGGATGCAGGCGGGACGCGAGACGCCACGCGCGGGTGTGCCCGGGAGCCGGCCGGTCGCCGCGGGATTGGGTGCGGCCGGGGCGGTGCTGACGCCTCGCGAGCTCGATGTGCTCAGGCTCGTAGCGCAGGGTCTGAGCAACCCCGACATCGCCCAGCGGCTGGTACTGAGCGAGCACACGGTCACCGCCACCTTGCCAGTATCCTCCGCAAGCTCGGCCTCTCCTCGCGCGCTGCGGCCGCGGCCTGGGGCGTGCGCACTGGCCTGGTGTGAGCCTCGCCCGATCGGGCCATGTGCCGCGGCCGCGTGAATCTGGCCCGTAAGGGCGAAGCGGCAGCGCAGCGCCTGCGGCTATCACTAGAACAACGGGGAAGCGGGTTCGCCATGGACTGCCACTGGCAGGCGAAGCCGCTGACGGGGGAGCGCGCTGTCGCTGCGCCCCATCCTCGGAAAACACCGCCCACGAGGCTGCACCGAGGAGACCACGATGCATCCGACTATCAGTTACTACCTGGCCAAAGCCCACACGGCAGACCTGCGCCAGCAGGCCCAGCATGACAGCATGGCCCGCGCCGCCCGCCGCGCCCGCCGAGGCCAGCGCGAGCACAGTGCGGCCAGATCGCCGACGGCGCCCCCGGGCCGCCGGGTGCGGCGCAGGCCATCGCCGCGGACCGTGCTCGCGATCGCGTCGCTGGGCAGCGCCGTCGCCTTCATCGACGCGACGATCGTGAACATCGCGTTTCCCGACATCGCGCGCTCGTTCCCCGGCACGCCGATCTCGACGCTGTCTTGGGTACTGAACGCCTACAACGTCGTGTTCGCCGCGTTTCTCATGGCGGCTGCGGGAATCGCGGACCTGCTCGGCCGCAGGCGCGTCTTCGTCTTCGGCTTGCAGGTGTTTACCGTGGGTTCGCTGCTGTGCGCGATCGCGCCGTCAGCCGGCGCTTTGATCGCCTTCCGGATTGTGCAGGCGCTCGGCGCTGCCTTCCTCGTGCCATCCGCCCTGTCCCTGGTGCTGCAGGCATTCCCGCCTGCCCGCCGGTCACACGGCGTCGCCCTGCTGTCCGCGGTTGGCGCGGCAGCAGCCGGCCTCGGCCCCTCGCTCGGCGGACTGCTCATCACGGCCGCGGACTGGCGCCTGGTCTTCCTGGTGAACATCCCGATCGGCGTGGCGGCGGTGCTGCTGGCCCGTCGCCGGCTGGCCGAGAGCCGGGTACCGGGCCTGCGGCGGATTCCCGACCTGCCGGGTACGCTGCTATTCGCCGCCGGGATCGGCGCGCTGGTCCTTGCGGTGGTCAACGGTCAGAGCTGGGGCTGGGGCAGTGCCCGGATCATTGGCTGCCTATCGGCGTCGTTCGCTTCCGGCACGGTAGTCAGCTGGCGCTGCAGGCGGCACCGCTGGCCGGTCCTCGACCTTTCCCTGCTCAGGATCCGGACGTTCAGCGTCGGGAACGCGATGATGGTCATCGGCGCGGCTGGCTTCTACGGCTACACGCTCTCGAACGTCTTGTTCCTCACGGACGTGTGGCGATACTCGGTCCTCCAGGCTGGCCTGGCACTCACCATAGGCCCGTTCGTGGCAGTGCTGATTGCCGGGCCTGCGAGTCGGCTAGCCCAGCGCATCGGGCCCCGCCCTGTTCTTTTCGCCGGGTGCGTGCTCTGGGGCGGAGCGGTCCTGTGGTTCGTCGAACGAGTCGGGACGGTGCCCGATTTCCCAGGCCAGTGGCTACCGGGCATGGTGCTGCTCGGGATCGGCGCGGGCGCGGCGTTTCCGAACCTCACCGGCGCGGCGGTCGCCTCGGCGCCAGGAAGCAGCTTCGCGACAGCGACCGGGATGAACTCGGTCGCGCGGCAGGTCGGAGCCGCTCTCGGCGTCGCGGTTGTGGTGGCGATCATCGGGATGCCGGCCTCGGCGAAAGCCTACGGAGTGTTTCACGATGCCTGGACGTTCGGTGCGATATGCCTGTTCGCCGCCGGACTTGGCTGCCTGCTAGTCGGGCGCGCCAAGGCGGCGGAGGCGCCGGCTTCCGCCGCAGTGCCACGCGATACCGGGCCACGCGATACCGGGCCAGGCGATGCGGTGCTGGGCGACTCCGGGCCGTCGGTCCCCGTGCGGACTGGGTCGCTACTGGCTTCGCGCGCACCGCGTCCGAGGCGCATGATCGCGCTCGCCGCCAGCGATACCGCGACCCCGGGCGCGGAGTCAGCGGCCGAGTTCCTCGCCAGGACCCCGTTGTTTGCTGCCGTCGACCCGGAGCTCGTCGCGCGGATCGCGGCAAGATCACGCACGCACCGCCTTACCGCAGGGAAATGGCTGTTTCGCGAGCATGACACCGGCGATGAGATGTACGTGGTGCGGGCCGGCAGGCTCGAAGTCGTCGATGAGGGCGCCGACACGGTGATCCGCGAGCATCGCCGCGGCGACGCGCTTGGCGAGCTCGCCTTGCTGACCGATTCACCGCGATCTGCCTCGGCACGCGCCGTGCGCGACAGCGAGGTCATCGCCGTGGACAAGGACGACTTCGATGAGCTCCTGTCCAGTTCGCCGGCGCTGTCGTCGGCGCTCAACCGGTCGCTGAGCCGTCGGCTCCAAGACACGCGCGCGTCGGCGCCTACGGCCCGGCCGCGGCCGGGCACGGTCGCGCTGATCGCGCTCGATGACCGGATCCCGCTGCGGCGGCTCGCCGCCCGGCTGGCCGGGGCCCTGCAGGTTCACCTGTCGGCCGCCGTTCTCGACGGCGCGGATGCGCTAGGCGCGGATGCGCTAGGCGCGGATGCGCCAGGTGAACCAGCCGCCGTGTACGGACCGATGCTCGACCAGGCAGAGGCAGCCCACGACATGGTCCTGCTCACCAGCAGGTCCGCCTTGCACGATCCTTGGACAAAATTCTCCCTCCAGCAGGCGGACCGGATCCTGGTGGTGACAGCAGGCGGACCGGTCCCGCCCGCGATCGGCCAGTATCCCGAGCTGCAAGCCTGTGACCTGGTTGCGTACGACGCCAGGCCAGGCGCACTCGCCGGCTGGGCGGCCGTACTCGATCCGGCCGGGTCGCACGTGATCCGGGAGGCGGAGCTCGACACCGACATCTCCCGGATCGCCCGCCGGCTTTCCGGCACCTCGGTGGGGATCGTGCTGTCCGGCGGCGGAGCGCGGGCGTTCTCGCACATCGGCGTGCTCGACGAGCTGACCGCCGCCGGCGTGACGATCGACCGCGTCGCCGGCGTGAGCATGGGTGCCGTGATCGGCGCGCTGTTCGCGATGGGCCACGACGCTGATGAGATGGACGCGATCTGCTTTGAGGAGTGGGTGCAACGCCGGCCGCTGCGGGATTTCACTATCCCACGGCACTCGCTGATCCGCGGTGAGCGCTTCCAGTCGATGCTGCACCGCACCTTCGGCGCGCACCTGATCGAGGAACTGCCGCGCAGCTTCATGTGCGGCACCACCGAACTGCGCAGCGGGCGCCCGGAGATCACCCGGCACGGGCCGCTGTGGGAAGCGGTCGGGTTCAGCATCAACCTGCCGGTCATCGCGCCTCCGCAGGTTCGCGGCCGCAAGATCTTCATCGACGGTTCGCTGGTTGACAACCTGCCGGTAAAGGCGATGGCTGGCATGGCAGAAGGCCCGATCATCGCGGTGGACGTGAAGGCTGCGCCCAGCCGTCCGGCAAGCGGCCCGACCGGGGCACGCGGCCGAAACGGCCGGCCGCCCGGGACGGCCGGGGCGCCGCGCCTGGGAGAAACGCTCACCCGGCTGCTGCTGCTCGGCAGCGAGAACACGTCCGTGGCGGCACGCCAGCACGCCGACCTGGTGATCAGACCGCGTGCGCGGGGCGTCGGGCTGCTCGAGTTCGACCAGCTCGACGCGGCCCGCGAGGCCGGCCGTGCGGCGGCCCGCGAGGCGCTCAAGCGAGCGCCGGCGGGCCTCGTCGCCTGACCTTCGCCAAGCATCGATAACACGAGAGGAAAACCATGACGGCCAAGGCCGTTACCACAGCCCGCCAGGCGCCGGGGCCGCGGCATCCAGGCTCACACCAGCCCGGCTCGCACCCCCCAGGCCGCGGCCGCGGCGCGGGAGGGCAGGCCGAGCTTGCGGAGGATGTTGGCCAGGTGCCGGTGGATCGTGTGCTGACTCAGCACCAGCCGCCGGGCGATGTCGGGGTTACTCAGTCCCTGCGCGACCAGCTTGAGCACGTCGAGCTCGCGAGGCGTCAGGACCGTCACGGCCCCACCCGTTACGGTCGGCCGCGGCTGCCCGGCCGGTGCGACCGCGGGCCCGAGCGCGGCCAGCAGGTCCGCCCGGTTGAGGGCGCGGCCTGCGGCGTATTCGGCGTCAAAGGCGTCGGCGCCCATCACGGCCCGCAGCCGCTGGTGATCGCGGCCGGCCAACTGGCCTTCCAGCGGCTCGACGACGTGGCCCAGGTCCGCCATGGCCTGGACGGCCGCGCCGTGCAACCGGGCAGACCAGCCAGGGCCGGCGCTGTCGTCACCCGCCAGGGCCAGGCCGAGCAGCGCATAGGCGATGTTCGCCTTCATCCCCATGCGCCGGGCCCGGTCGAGTGATTCGGTGAACAGCGCCTCGGCGGCGCGCGGCGAGCCGCCGAGGTACTCGGCCAGGCCGAGGTTGAACGTCTGGTGGAGGATACCGTCGCGGTCGCCCAGCGCGCGGGCGATGTCCAGCGACTCGGCCAGGTGGCGGCGGGCGGCGTCCAGGTCGCCCGCCGCCAGCTCGAAGTTGCCGAGGTTGCCGAGCAGCGCTCCCGTCCGGTGCTGGTCACCGACCTGGCGGAAGAGCGGCAGGGCTTCGGCCGCATCGCGCGCCGCGGCCGCATGGTCCCCCGTGACATAGGCGACGTACGACCGGGTGAAAAGCAGGCGGGCGGTCAGCCGGGGCTGGCCTAGGCGGCGGGCCAGGCGCACGCCCCGCTCGGCCAGTGGCAGGGCCGCGCCTGGCTGCCCGTGGCGCAGCAGGACCCAGGCTTGCTCTTCCAGCAGGATGGCGACCAGGTCGTCATCTGCGGCGCCCTGGGCAATGGCCAGCCCCTCCGCGCAGTAGTCCGCGGCGATCGCGTAGCCGCCCGTCTTCCCGAGGAAGCGGGCCGCCGTGGCCAGGGCACGGGCGCGCAGCCGCGTCGCCCGTTGAGCGGCTGGCATGTCAAGCAGAGCCCGCAGTGCGTCGGCCGCTTCGGCGGCGTGCCCGCGTATCGCCCAGTACGCCCGCAGCGAGGTGGCCAGCCGCAGCCCCGGCTCGGGGTCGGGCTGGGTCAAGCTGAAGGCGATCGCGGCCCGCAGGTTGCCCAGCTCCTGGTCGAACCGGTCCAGCCAGGCAACCTGGTCGTGCGCTATCATCTGCGGCGCGGCCGCCTCGGCCAGGGCCACGTAGTAATCGCGGTGCGCGGTCGCGGCGGCCTCGGCCGCCGCCGGCCCCAGCACGTCCAGTTGCCCGGCGGCGTACTGCCGCACCGTCTCCAGCAGCCGGTACCGGGCCGGGTCGGCTCCGGCGTCCCCGAACTGCACCAGGCTCTTGTCCACCAGCGCGCCCAGGTGCCCCAGCACGTCAGCGGCGGGTACGTCCGGGCCGGTGGCAACCGCCTCGGCCGCGGCCAGGCCGAACCCCCCGGCGAACACGGACAAGGCGGCCAGCACGACCCGCTCGGAACCGGTCAGCAGATCCCACGACCAGTCCACCATCGCCCGCAGCGTCCGCTGTCGTGGCAGTGCCGCCCGCGACCCGCCCGTCAGCAGCGCGAACCGCTCATCCAGCCGGGTCTCCAACTCCACGGCCGACATCACCCGCAGCCGGGCCGCGGCCAGCTCGATCGCCAGCGGGATGCCATCCAGCCGCCGGCAGATGCGCCCGGTGACCGCGGCACTGTCCGGGTCCCAGGCCAGCGTCACCCCGTGCTGCCCGGCGCGATCGGTGAACAGCCGCACGGCCTCGCTGCTTCGGATCGCATCTATATCATCCCCGTCGACCGGGACGCCCATCGACGGCACCCGGTACACCCGCTCCCCGCCGATGCCGAGCGGTTCCCGGCTGGTGGCCAGCAGCACCAGGTTCGGGCAGCTCCGCAACAGCGCGTCGGCCAGCTTGGCACACTCATCTACGAGGTGCTCACAGTTGTCCAGCAGTACCAGCAGGCTCCGCCCGCCCACCGCCGCCACTACCGTGTCCAGCACCGGGCGGCCCGGCTCCTGCTGCACCCCGAGCACATCTGCCACCGTGACCGCTACGAGTTCAGGGTGTGCCAGCGGGGCTAGATCCGAAAACCACACCCCATCCCCTGCCCCGTCAAGCAGCCCGGCCGCCACCTTGAGCCCGAGCCGGGTCTTGCCCGCTCCGCCTGCCCCTGTCAGCGTCACCAGCCGTGACCGGGCCATGAGGGCGCGCACTGCCGCAAGTTCCGTCTCCCGGCCAACGAAGCTCGACACCTCCGCCGGCAGGTTAGTCAGGAGTCCGGGGTCATAGGCCATGCGCGGCCAGGCCCGCCCGGATCAGCCGCCGATAGCCGGTAACCATCCCCGTGTCCGCATCCCAGCCGCTGCGTCATGGAGGGCGAACCCGCGATGCCCGCGAACAAAGAACCTCAGCGTCTGCGTAGCCACCGGCCCAGGCCCTTCATCGAGACCAACGCTAGCCGCACCGGCCAGAACCCGCTGATCTGCTCGGCCACGCGGCCAGAACATCATACGTCCGCGACCAGGAAACCCCCAGATGCCGCAAAGCCGCCGATCAGCCCGCCCGGTTGCCATCGCAGGCCGTTCTCCCGCACCGGGCGTTGGCTCAACAGCCGTCCCGTGGCGCCAGGCCGTCGGTGCCGACCGTGCGATCCCGGTAGGTGGCCTCGATGAATGCCACGAACCGCTCCACGTCATCGAGATTGGAGGCCAGGCCCATCGACGCGCGCAGCGCCCCGCCGCTGGGCATGCCAAGCAGATCGAGGTACTGATCCATCGTGCGGGCGGTACCGCGCAGCGCCCTGCGCCAGTCTGCCCTGGTCAGGTGGAACGCGTCCTCGGCGGCGCCCGGGTTGCAGAAGCACCCGGTGCGGATCGAGATCCCGGCTGCGGCGGTCTCCCGCGCCACGGCGCGCTCGTCGACGACGTTCCCCCAGGGATCCAGCAGGTTGAATGCGACGGTGCCGCCGCGATCGCGGAGACTGGCGGGCCCGTAGATCCGCGCCATCGGCTCACCATTGCCATGGCGCAGGAGAGCGAGCCGGCCGAGGAGCCAGCCGGTCAGACTGGTCACTCGCTGGTGGATCAGGTCGATCCCGATGCCGTTGACCCAGGACAGCCCAGCCTCCAGGTCGGGTATCTGCAGGAAGCTGAGCGTGCCGTCCTCGAAGCCGGCCTCGCCGGCGGCCAGCGTGTGCGAGTCGGCCAGCGCGCTGGCCACGTAGATCGACCCGCCGGCGAACCAGGGACGCCGCAGCCGGGCCAGCGCCTCCCGCCGCGCGATCAGGCAGCCGACCCCGGTCGGGTAACCGAACACCTTGTACCAGCTGACTGGCACGAAATCAGGCTTGACCACCGACAGGTCCAGCCGGTTCGTCGGCACGTAGGCTGCCGCGTCGAGCAGGACGTCGTAGCCATGCTCATGCGCCGTCTGAATCCAGCGCAGCGGGTGCTGCACTCCGCTGAAGTTGCTCTGCGCCGGGTAGGCAAACAGCCCTCGGCCGTGAGCGCGCAACCTGCCAGGCGAGTCTGTTCTCGAATGGGAGAATGCCTGCTGGATCGCGTCATCGTCCACCCGCAGATCGGGCGAGCAGAACGGCACATACTGCGGGACCGCGCCGCGGGATCGGGCGAACTCCCTGATGCCGTTGACCGAGTTGTGATTGTCCTGCGTCAGGACCAGCCGGGTTAGCGGGCTGAACGGGTAGGCCTCCCCGACCAGCCGGCACGCGCCGGTGGCGTTCGGGGTGAAGATGGCCACGTACTCCTCTGGTGGCGCGTTGAAGTGCGCGAGGACCGCGAGCCGGGCCCGCTCGATCAGCTCAGTCGACGCGGCGGAGGCCGGGTTTTCCGAGTGCGGGTTTCCGAAGCACCGGCCGCGAATCCGCTCGGCGTGCGCGGCCAGCTGCGCCTGTGCCGCCAGGCCGGCGCCGGCATAGTCCAGGTAGACGTGCCCGGCCGCGTCGAGGTAGGAGTATTCGTCCGCCCGCAGCCGGTCAAGCAGGGCCGTGCTCCGGTAGACGGACAGCAGGCCCGCCGGCTCTGGCGGTGGGCCATTCTTGGCGCTGTCGGGCAGGCTGGCCCGTTCTTCCAGGGTTCCAGTCATGACCTTTCCTCGATCAGTGAGTGTGCAGCGGGTCGGAAACCGCGACCGCGCCGGTGCAGCTTGCGTCGTTCGTCTTCGGTCAGGCCGCCCCAGATGCCGGTCTCGTGGCCGTCGGCCAGCGCCCAGCTCAGGCAGGTGGCGCTGACCGGGCAGCCGCGGCAGATCAGCTTGGCCGTCTTGACCTGGACCCGGGCGGACGAGATGTCGCCTTCCGGGAAGAACAGCTCCGGGTCGGCGTCTCGGCAGGCGGCGTTGACCCGCCAGTCCGGACGATGGTCGCGGTCCGGCCGCGCGGCCGCGGTAGATGTGCTCATGGTGCTTGCCTTCATCTTTCGGCTACTCGGCGGCCCTCGTGAACTCGCAACCGCGGGCCTTGATCGGCCCGCTGGCCGCCCAGCGCGGCACGGGTCTGGTCCGCGCTGCTGATCCGCCGCACGGCCGGGGTGACCTGGCGGACCGCGATGATGCTGCGGAGCGGGCCGGCCATCACGGTGGGCTGGTACGGGCGGCCGGCGTCGGCTTCTTCGAAGCGGAAGCCCGGCGTGCCGGGACCGGTTTCCGTTTCGAAGCTCAGCGAGCCGACACGGAACGAACCGGGGATGATCGTGTGCCAGCCGTCCGCGAGCAGCACCGCGACCACCCCGGCGCCGGCAACGTCGTTGCCGCTCATCCCAGTGCCGGCTCTCGCGTGTCCGCAGGGCGATCCAGGAGGGCCTTCCCCTCCGTATGCTGGCGGAGCAGCGCTGCGATCTCGGTGTGGCCGTTGGCCTCGGCGTCCGATAGCGGAGTGCCGCCCCACCGGTCTGCTGGCTGTGGGTCGGCGTCAGCCGCCAGCAGGTAGCGGACCACCTCGAGCTTGCCTTCGGCAGCGGCTAGGTGCAGCGGGGTGCGCCCGTCGTAGTCGGCGGTGCCTGGCTCAATCCCGGCAGCGATCAGGGCGCGGACCTCGTTGAGGTCGCCCTGGCTCGCCGCCCAGGTCAGCGCTACCACGGCCTCGGTCAGTGTCTGGTTCTTCTTGCGCCGCGGGTCACGCTTGCTGGTCGGGCCGTGGCCGGTGACCAGGGAATCGAACGCGTGCACGTTGTACTCGGCGATCAGCTTGCGGCAGAACTCGATGCCGCGCACCGAGTTGCCGTGCTCATCTAGCCGCGGCGACCAGACGCAGATGCCCATCAGGCCGGGGATCACCAGCATGATCGCGCCGGATACGCCGCTCTTGGCCGGCAGCCCGATGGTGAACGCGAACTCGCCGGAGAAGTCGTACATGCCGCAGGAGGACATCAGCGACAGGCAGGACTGCACCGTGGACGGCGTGAACACGGGGTCCTCGGTCAGCGGGCAGACCCCCGCGTTGGCCAACGAGGCCGCCGCGACCGCGAGCATCCGCGCGTCCACCTCGATCGAGCAGCTCTGGAAGAAGAACTCCAGCGTGGTCACCAGGTCGGTGTCCGGCCGGTACGCGCCGCTCT
>Ga0210389_10005066_pt1 | contig 10217 bp, 7 predicted proteins | sample IncBWH28OmetaG_FD_160127 | JGI IMG/M metagenome (GOLD analysis project Ga0210389, IMG submission 160127) | Forest soil microbial communities from Barre Woods Harvard Forest LTER site, Petersham, Massachusetts, United States - Inc-BW-H-28-O ...
CGAGTCGCCCATCTCACCCTCGATTTCCGCCTTTGGCACCAGCGCGGCCACCGAGTCGATCACGATCACATCCACCGCGCCGGACCGAACCAGGACTTCGCAGATCTCCATCGCCTGCTCACCCGTGTCGGGCTGCGAAACGAGAAGCTTGTCGATGTCCACACCCAGTCGAGCGGCGTACTCCGTATCCAGCGCGTGCTCGGCGTCGATAAAAGCCGCCGTCCCACCAGCCCTCTGCGCATTCGCCACGACATGCAAGCACAGCGTGGTCTTGCCCGAACTTTCCGGTCCGTAGATCTCGGTGACGCGGCCCCGGGGAATACCTCCTACCCCAATCGCCGCATCAAGGTTGATCGCGCCCGTCGGAATGCACTCCACCCGCATCTTCGGAGCGTCCGCACCCATCTTCATGATCGCGCCTTTTCCAAACGACTTTTCGATCTGCGCGATCGCGAGGCTCAATGCTTTTTTCTTTTCATCCTGCGCAGCTGAGACAGCCATCTTTGCCTCGTACAGTACGGGGGCGAATGGTGCGCCCGTGAGTGGAAATCTATCTGCGGGGAGAATGGGAAGTATCCCCGAAGAAAGAGCGGACAAAACGGTTACAAGCGGATACCGAACATAATACGAAGGGTACCGAAAACTGCAAGATCTTTTTTCGCCCGAAGTGGGCGAATCGTTGCGCCGCGAAAGCCAGATCACAAAACGACTTACAGTACGTTTTCCACACGCCGTGTGGATACGCAGCCAGGCAAGAGCCAGAACCCGAGCCTCTCCGGGCCCCGAAATCACGCCATCGAAAAGGCGCTCGGGATATGCCGCACAAACACGCGCCGCTCCTTCATTAGGACTCCGAGCACGTCGAACCGGTAGGATTCCCCCGCCCGTCCGTGCCGATCTATCCACGTCTGAGCGGATTTCGTGAGCTCGCGCTGCTTGCGATGGTTCACCGCTTCGACGGGATCGCCGAAGTCATCGCCGCTGCGCGCCTTTACCTCGACGAACGCTATTAAATCTTCTCGTTGAACTACGAGATCGATGTCGCGCCGCCCGCTGCGAAAGCGACGCGCGAGAATTTTCCAGCCGGCGTGTTCGAGGTAGCGGGCGGCAATGCGTTCGCCGAGTTCGCCGAAGGCGTTGGTAGTTTTGGTCACGCGCAGATGGTACAGCCGGGTAGATGAAGTAGTGTCATCAAAACCGCGGCGAGGCGGATCAAAAAACTGCGGCGGGGGAAGCGCGCATATGATCACCATCGGACAAGTGCACGGAACGAAACGGATCGCCATGATTGTCGCCGTCGCGGCATCACTCGCGTCGTGCAAGGGCGAGGCGCCTACGGCACTGTCGCTCGATCCAGTCGTTGTCGGATCGTTCTTCTGCACTGAAACATGCGCCCCGACGGCCAGCGGACAATTCGCCGCGGCGGGCAAGGCGGTCACGATAACTCTTCAAGTCGTCGACCAGCGCAGCCGCGCGGTTTCCGGCGTGCGGCTGAGCTGGACCGTGCAGAGCGGGAACGGGTTCACGGACGCGACATCGAGCATTTCGGACAGCACCGGCGTCGTCGCGGTAACGTGGACGCTCGACACCGTGGCGAAACTCGACACGCTTCAGGCCTCGATCGCTCCCAACACGACGCTCACGGTCACCGCAACCGGTCGCCCAGGTTCGCCTGCGATTGCGACGAAGATCAGCGGCGACGCGCAGACCGTCGCCGCTGGCGCAACGTCGCAGCCGCTCGTCGTAAAACTCACCGACCGCTACGGAAATCCCGTTCCGAATTTCGCGATCGCGTGGGCGCCGGCCGGCTTGGGTGCTCTCGGCGCACTCACGACCAGAACCGACTCAACCGGAATCACCCGCAACTCACTCACAACAACCGCAGGCCCCGGCGACTATCGCGTCATCACGACCTTCGGAAGCGTCCCCGCCCTGATATTCGACGTAACCGCGAAATAGCGTCGCGCCTCGCTCCTCACGAGGTCGCCCCTCATGCTTCGCGCGTCCCTGTAGTTCTCCTCGCCAAGCCGCCCCTCATGCTTCGCCCGTCGCTGTAGGGCCCTCGCCCTTCGCTTCTCAGAGTGCGATAGTTCACCGGCCAACTATTCACTAGCGAAGGTTTGTGACGCCCGCGCACCCGGCTTGGTAGTTCAAACAGCGGCAGTCCCCACACCACCGCACCCGAATTAACTGAATGCTTCGTATTCGCCATCTCGCTGTTGGCTGTCTCCTGCTTTTTGCGACGCCGCGGCTTTTCGCGCAACAACTGCCCACCACGTCGCAGGCACAGACGCTGCTCCAAACGCGTCCCGACCTCGTCGCGCAGCTGCGCGCGCAGATTCTCAACAGCGGCCTGACGCCAGACCAGATCCACGCACGCCTTCGCGCGGCCGGATATCCCGAAGACATTCTCGATCCCTACATTGGATCGAGCCGCACCGGCCGCGACTCCACCGCCGCAGTCGCGCCGTCCGAAGATGTGATCGACGCAGTCTCCGCACTCGGCCTCACCGACTCCGTCAGCACCACCAATCTCCGCGATATGGTGCGCCGCCGAAACGGAACGCGCCCTCCCGGCGATTCGCTCCGCGGACCGCGCAACAAGCGCGCGCTCCCGGATTCACTGCTCGATCCGGATTCGCTGATGGTGCTCGATTCCCTCTCCGCGCTCGACTCCATCGGCCTGCGCGCGATGTACGACTCGCTCGGGCGCGTGGTGTACGTGCCGCGCCGCCCGGGCCAGATCGTCGGCAGGCGGCGGGGCGAAGTGCGCCCTGATACGGGAGGCACGATCTTCGGTCTCAACGTTTTCAGCGAAACCACCTCGCAGTTCGACGCGAACCTCGCCGGCCCGGTCGACGCCAACTATCGCCTCGGCCCCGGCGACCGTCTCATCCTGATCATCACCGGCGACGCGGAGCGCGCGTACACGCTCGACGTCACGCGCGAAGGGTTCGTCGTGATTCCCGGTGTCGGGCAGATTCCGGTCGCGAATCTCACATTGGGCCAGCTCGAAGACGTACTCTATCCGCGTCTCGGAAAAGTCTTCTCGGGACTGCAGCGCGGCGCCAACGCAACGACGCATTTCTATCTGAACGTCTCGAAGCTGCACAGCAACCAGGTCTTCGTGCTCGGCGATGTCGACGAGCCCGGCAGTTATCGCATTTCCAGCGCTGGCACCGCACTGACCGCGCTCTATGCCGCGGGCGGCCCGACGAAGAACGGCGGCATGCGCACGATCGAGATTCGCCGCGGCGGGAAAACCGTCGACACGCTCGATCTCTACGATTACCTGCTGCGCGCCGACGCATCTCACGATCCGCGACTGCAGTCGGGTGACGTCGTGTTCGTCCCCGTGCATGGGTTACGCGCGCGGGTCTACGGCGAAGTCGTGCGCCCCGCGACGTACGAGCTCAAGCGCGGCGAGACGCTCTCCGATCTTTTGCGCGCGGCCGGCGGGTTCACCGCCGAGGCGGCGCGCCGTCGCGTGCAGATCGCGCGCGTCCTTCCGCCGCGCGATCGCGATACGACTACGGATCGCGCGCGCGTGCTCATCGACATCAGCTCGGCGGATTTCGCCGTCGGCAACGGGCCTCCTGTGCCGGTGGAGCCCGGCGACGTCGTACACGTGTTCGCCGTCAGCGATTTCGTCGCGCGCCGCGTGAATGTGCGCGGCGAAGTCTTCACGCCGGGGCTCATCGGTTTCAGCGCGGGGATGAAACTCTCCGACGCCCTGCGCACCGCGGGCGGCGTAAAGCCCGACGCGTATCAGGGCGAAGTGCTCGTCTCGCGTTTCCGCGCGGGCGATTCGACGCGCACCGATCTGCATACGTCGTTGCGCGACAGCACCGGCCGGCCGCTCGAAGACATGCCGCTGATGGAGAACGATGAAGTCCGCGTCTTCTCCGTGACGGCGCTGCGGCCACAGCAGTACGTCGCGATCGCGGGCGCGGTGCGCCATTCGGGCCGATTCGCTTATCACGACGGCATGACCGTGCGCGATCTCGTGCTGCTCGCCGGTGGGCTCGAAGAGCGCGCGTCGGTGAAGGACGCCGAAATAGCGCGGCGGCCGCAATCACGCGAGGGCGGACAGCTCGCCGTTACGATGCGCGTTCCGCTCGACTCGAGCTATCTCGTGCTGCGCGCGCATGACGGTGCCGCGCATGGGCCGGCGGGCGAAATCGCGCTTCAGCCGGCGGACAATGTGCTGATCCTCGCGCAGACCGGATGGGAGCCGTCGCGCACGGTGGTCGTGACCGGCGAAGTGCGTTTCCCCGGCACCTACACACTGCTCTCCAAAAGCGACCGCCTGAGCGATGTGCTCGCGCGCGCCGGCGGCCCGACCCACACGGCGTACACGGACGGCATTTCGTTTTATCGCCGTGAGGGACGACTCGGACGGATCGGCGTCAATCTTCCCGCCGTGCTTCGCGACGCGAACAACCGCGACAACCTCGTGCTGCAGAACGGCGACTCGGTCGATATTCCCGCGTTCACCGGCGTGGTCGAGGTGCAGGGCGCGGTGAACTCTCCGCGCGCCGTCGCGTACGTGCCGGGACGGGACCTGAACTTCTACATTCGCGCAGCGGGCGGCGAGAGCAAGACCGGCGACGCGGAGCACAGCTACGTGATGCAGTCCGACGGCAACGTGCAGAGCTTCATCTATCACCGGTTCTGGCCGAACAACGTTCCGCAGCCACGGCCGGGCGGCGTGGTGTTCGTGCCGGAGAAGGCGATAGTGAACAACTCGGACGCGCTCGCACGGCTGGGAATCGCGGCGCAGGTCATCGGCAGTCTCGTCACCATCATCGCCGTGCTCCACAAATAATGCAGACGCCCGAGTCGATCGCGCCGTACGTCGCGGCGCTGCGGAAACATCAGCGTCTAGTAATCGGCATCCCGGTGGCCTTCGCCGCCGTGATGGGGACTGTCTCCCTGCTGAGGCCGCGCAGCTTCGTCGCGCGCGCAGCGTTCGTGGCGTCGGAATCGTCGCCGATCAGCGGATCGCTGAGCGCGATCAGCTCGGTCGCGACGCAGCTCGGCGTTCCCGGATTGAGCTCGCTCGCTGGTGGCGGCGGATCGCCAAGCTCGTCACCGCAGTTCTACGCCGATCTCCTGACCTCGGCAACATTGATGCACGAGGTCGTGACGACGAAATACGACGCGCCCGCCGACGGCCCGTACGAAGGTGTCGCGTTCTCCGGCACGATCGTCGAGTATTTCAAGCCGACCGGCCTCGACGCTATCGATCGCGAGTTGAGCGTCATGAAGTCGTTCACGGCGAATAATCTCGTCGTCGCGACGGACCGCACGACTGGAATCGTACGCATCGAGGTGCGCACCAAGAACCGCATTCTTTCAGGGTTGGTCGCGCGCCGGATGCTCGATCTCGTAAATGAGTTCAATCTCAAACGACGCCAGTCACAAGCGGGCGCCGAGCGGGACTTCGACGCGAAGCGCGCAGCGGCTGCACTCGACACGCTGCGCGCGGCGGAGAGTGCGCTCTCCGACTTTCGGACGACGAACATCGATTTTTCCCATTCTCCCGTTCTCGCGACGCGCGAAGCGCAAATCGAACGCCGCATCACGCTCGCCCAGCAGGTCTACACGACGATCGCGCAGCGCTTCGAACTCGCCAACGTCGAGGCAGTGCGCAACACGCCGGTGGTAACGGTGCTCGACGCGCCCGAGGGAATGGTGCAGGCCCGCCCGCGCTACACGGTGGCATTCACGCTCGGCGCGTTCCTCGCCGGCCTGCTGATCGCGGTGGTCATTGCGCTGAGGAGCGAGCGCATACTCCGGTATCCCGCGGCCGCCGGCGAATAATGGGCGCGCTGCAGACGGGCGTTGAGCGGCTCGTCGCCCGGCTCAAGGGTGACCCGTCATATCGCATCCGATCGAGCTACTCCGATGGACAGCTCGCGCGCGTAATGTGGCATCGCGGATGGCAGTGGCTGCGCGGATGGCCGCTGCGGTTTCGCGCCTCACGCGTGCATGGCACGGTGTTTCGCGGGCGTCGCGTGGTGATCGAACACGCGAGCGGACTCGCCTCGGGCACCGGGCTGATCCTCGAGGATGGCGTCCACATCAATGCCCTCTCGCGCGACGGCATCGTGCTCGGGCGCAATGTGACGATCGCGAAGAACGCGATTCTCACCTGCACCGGCGTGCTCGCGGAAATCGGGACTGGAATATCAATAGGCGACCGCTCCGCCGTCGGTGCGGGATCGTTCATCGGCGGACAGGGCGGCGTATCGGTTGGCAGCGACGTCATCATGGGGCCGGGTGTTCGGATTTTCTCCGAAAATCACAACTTTGATTCGCTCGACCGGCCGATTCGCGCGCAGGGCGTGACGCGCAAGGGAGTCACGATCGGCGATGACTGCTGGATCGGAGCGAGCGTGACGATCGTCGACGGCGTGGCGATCGGCGCCGGGTGTGTTATTGCGGCAGGGGCTGTGGTGACGTCAAACCTTCCTGCGGGATCGGTCGCGGCAGGGGTGCCGGCGCGGGTGCTGCGATCGAGAGACGACGGTACACACCGAGCAGGCCAATAAGCACCCAGGTGAAGCCGAGCGAGAACCCTGTCGTCGCGAGATAAGGGATCAGCAGCGTCGCAACGGCGGCCGTGAGTGCGATCGCGCGTCCCGCCAGAAACGGATCGGTCTCGCGCGTTGCCCGCGCCGCGCGCACGCCACCCGCGAGCGATGTCCAGAGCAATCCGAGCCACGCGATCAAGCCGATTATCCCGGTGTCGTGCAGCGCGAGGAGCAGATAGTCGCCAATCCAGAGATTGCGCCAGCCATCGAAATGCTGGAAGTCCGCGCCGCCCGCGACGAGCGCCGCGAAGCTGTACGTCCCCGATCCCATGATCGGATGCCCAAGCACCTGCTGCAGCGCGACCGCGTACGACGCGAGGCGGAGCGCCGCAGTGGGTGACTCGAGGTTCACGAGGTTCAGCAGCTTCAATCGCAACTGCGTCCCGCCGCTCCCGGCCGCGAGCGCAACGATCACGACGACGAGCGAGCCCAGCGTCAGCTGAATCAGCAGGCGCGGCAGGCGCACGCGGAATCCGAGCGCGCGCCCGCCGAGCAATAGGTAGAGCACCGCGCCGGCCGCGGCGCCGAGCCACGCCGCGCGCGTGAACGACAGCAGGAGACCGATCGCGCTGAGCGCCGCCAGCCACGTAAGCATCCGAGCCGGGATCGCCGGCGATGGTGTGCGCGCAACGAGCGTGAGCAGTGCGATCGCGAGGACGAGGTGGGCCGCCGTGAAGCTGCCGAAAATATTGGGCTCGACCATCGCTCCGTATGCGCCGTACGCCTTCGTGAGATGCTCGATCGAAGCCTTGCTCACTTCGGCGCCGCCGGCGTCGAATCCGGCGATCGCCAGCACGTACGCCCCGATACCGATCGCGCTCGCGATAATCGCCGCCTGAACGCAGCGCCGGAGAAAGCGCTCGGCTTGTTCACGCGTGTCGAGAAAATTGATGATAACGAAGTAGATGACCCACACCGTCGCGAGATTCACACACTGGAGCAGGCTGTATGACGGCGCCGGCGAGTTCACCGCACTCGCGATCACATTGATGGCGAGCACGGCAACCAGCATCCATGCAGTTGAGTCTGCGCGCAGGCGGCGCGCACCAATGAGCACCGAGGCGGCGAGCGGCGCCAACAGGAGGCACGCCGCGAGCTGATCGACGCGAATCGACGAAGCACCAACGGGGACGGCGAGCCCGTTGAGAATTGCGAAGAACGGCAACGCCATCACGAGTCCGCGCTGCCAGCGGATGGCGGCGATCGAGAGCAGCGGAACCGCGATGAGCGCGAGCGCGACGACGAGCGTGGGCGACATTCGTACGGCTAAGATAGCCATGTTTTTTCTTCGCTGGGTTTCGGCGGCGGCGCTCGTCTGTATCTTCCTTGAACTCTGTGACCGAAACTTCCCCGCCCCGACAGCCGATCCCGGCGTCCGCGCCGAGCCGCGACATCGTCCGCTTCGGAACGGCGGTGATGATCGTCGTCGCGCTGGGTGCGGTGCAGGTCTTCGTCATCCCGCGCCGCCTCGATATCACGACGTACGGCGAGTACCGGCTCTTCATCGTCTACATCGCGTATATCGGCGTGCTGCACTTTGGATTCGCCGACGGCGCGTTCGTCAGGTGGTCCGGGCGTGCGCCCGCCGTCATCCATTCGGAGTGGAGGCGCCTGATCGGCTGGATGCTCGGGATGCAGGCAGCGCTCGCTGCGCTGGCCGGCCTCATTTCGCTCGGCATCGGCAACGCCCTCGCCGCGACATATCTCATCGCGTTTGCGGCGTGCGCGTGCTTCTCCAATGCGACGACGCTTTCGGCGTACGCGCTTCAGGCGGCCGGCGAATTTCGTGCGGCGGGAGCCGTCGCCGTCATCGCGCCGGCGTCGTTCGTTGCGGCGGTGCTCATCGTGCCCATGCATTCGCTCGCGGAAGTCCTGGCGGCGTATGCAGGGTCGTTCGTACTCAGCGCGATTGCCGGCGCGACGTTCGTGATGCAGATGCCGTTGCCGGCGGCCCCAAGCGACGAGCGGATTTCGATCGCAACGCTGTTCCGGACGGGGTTCCATGTGCTCGGCGCGAATCTCGCGGCGGGATTGGCGCAGTCAGCCGACCGGGTGCTTGTCAGCGTGATCGTGCCGATCACCAGCATGGCGCTGTACGGCTTCGCGTCGAGCGTCGCGGTTGCGGGGACGGCCGCGACGCAAACGATGCAGCGCGTGGCGCTCTCGCATGCCGCGCGGCGCGATGGTGAAGACCGCGCGCAGTTCCTCGGACGCTTTTACGATCTCACGCTCGCGGCGTTCGGCGTCGCGCTGGTTGGCTTTCCGTTCTTCGAGCACACCGTTGCGACGACGCTCCCGGTGTACGCGACCGCCCTGCCGATCGTGCGCGCCTTTGTCGCCGGCGCTCCGTTTTGGATCGGGCTGCATGTGGTGCTCGTCGGAACGCTGCAATCGCACTTATTGGTGCGGCGCCAGTTTGCGCTCGAACTCGGAGGCGCGGCGTTGGTTGTGGTGGCGTGCAGCGTGTGCCTCGCGATGCACACGCCGCTCTGGGCCGTCGCGACGGCGGGCTCGGCATCCGCATTTGTCACCTGGTGCGCCGGCGTTGCGATCGTGAATCACGATGTTCCGGCGGCGCGCACGCAGGGCGCTGTTCGATTCGCGATAATTTGCGCAGCGCAAATCGTCGCAATGGGGATCGCGTTCACTGTGACGCCCGACTGGAGAGTGCAGACGGCTCTGTACCTGCTGCTCGCGGCGGTTCCGACGTACGGCGCGATCCGCGCCGCGCGCGCACCGTGGAGCTGACGGTGTGACGGGCGCGGCCATTCCGTCGGTCGCGGCAATCGTCGTGAACTACGGCACGCCGGAGCTCACGATCGCGTGCGTGGAGTCGTTGATCGCACCGGCCAATGTGAGGCCGCATGTGATCGTAGTCGACAACCGCTCGCCTGACGACAGCGTCGCACGATTTCGCGCGAAGTGGGCGCAGTACGAATCAGTAACGATCCTCGCGCGCGATCAAAACGACGGCTATGCTGGCGGCAACAACGCCGGCTTTGCGCTCGCACGAAAAATGGGCGCGCGATACGCGTTCGTGCTCAACAGCGATACGATCGTGAACCACAGCTGTCTGCGCCTGCTGGTGGAAGAGGCGGAGCGGACTGCCGGGACGGCGATCGTGAATCCGTGCATTTTCTTTGGCGAGCCGAGCGACCTGCTCTGGTTTGGCGGCGGGTCGTTCTCATTGTGGCTCGGCCGCGCGCGTCACGTGGGCTACAAGCAGCGGGCCTCGGCGGGGCTGCGCGAACGCACGGACATCGGCTTTGCGACCGGGTGCGCGATGCTGATCCGGCTTGATGCGCCGGGTGTGCGTGATTTTGACGCTTCGTTTTTTTCGTACGCCGAAGATCTGGATCTCTCGCTCAGCGTGCTCGCTGCGGGCTCACGGATTCGGTACGTGCCGGAGGCGATCGTATGGCACTACGAAGGCGCGAGCCACCGGAAGGCGGGCGGCGAGGCACTCAGGTTTTATTTGAACACCAGAAATTTGCTGCGAACGGACGCGCGGCACGCGCGGTGGTACCACTGGATCACGCTCGGGCCGATGCTCGCGGTGGATGTGATCGGGCGGTTTGTGGTTGTCGCGCTGCTGCGCGGGGATTTTGCCGCGGCGGC
>Ga0210389_10005067_pt1 | contig 10216 bp, 5 predicted proteins | sample IncBWH28OmetaG_FD_160127 | JGI IMG/M metagenome (GOLD analysis project Ga0210389, IMG submission 160127) | Forest soil microbial communities from Barre Woods Harvard Forest LTER site, Petersham, Massachusetts, United States - Inc-BW-H-28-O ...
TAGGGCACTCGTTATCGTCCTGTGCGGCGCGCCGCAGCTCCCAGCCGATATTGAGCGTGTGCCGGCCAATGGTCCAGAGCCAGTTGTTGTTGAAGCTGAGGCCAAGTTTGCGATTGACAGCGATGGTGCTGCCCGCGGTGCTGTTGCCCCAGGTCGTGGGCGCATTTGGGAGGCCATTTTGGTTGAAGCTAATCGTGGGCAGTACGGTTCCATCTACGACCGAGCCCAAATTGACGCCCATGAATGAGTTGAAGCCGTTATTGATCTCACCCATTCCGCCAAAGCCCGCGCTCATGATCAGGTTCGGCGACAAGACGGTTGAATAGGTGATGAAGAGTCCTGTGCCGAGCCGCGGCTCGTCCGTCGAACCTCCCAGCTCGTTTCCGAAGTGGGCATTGTTGCTGCAGCAGAAGGTGTAGCGGTACTTGTCGCGCCAGAAGCTCACATGCAGCTTCTGAGTCTCGGTGAGATTGTGGTCGATCGAAAACCCCCAATTCGTCTGCCGCGTGGGAAGAGTGCCAATGGAAGAGCTGACATTGTTCGACAAGCCAGGCAGGCTCGGCGCTGGAATGAGTGGAAGCAAGCTGGCAGACGATTTGCTGAAGCAGCCCTTGGGAATGACATTGCCTGGCCACTGTTGTCCGGGTGCTGGCGCGCTGCAGCCAACCGGGGCGACGAAGCCCTGCGGTACGAAGATCGGCTGCGGTGAAGCGAGAGACAGAAGTCCGCTGAAATCCCCGTTGACTTCCGCAACAGTAGGCACAGTCATCGTCCCGGTATCCTTCTGATTCAACCGGAACCAGTCCGAGCTTACATGGAAGAACGTCTTCTTCTGCCCGTTGTATAACTTCGGAATTACAACCGGTCCGCCAAGAGAAAATCCGTAGTTATCCTCGTGAATCGCAGGAGCGGATTGCTTGGTGCCATCCGCGTTGAACCCTGGATTCGCCCCGGCAGCGTTGAACATAGTATTCCGCAGCACTTCGAATGCATCCCCGTGCAAAACGTCAGTACCTGAAGCGAACTGGTACGAAGCCACTCCCTGACCAAGGCCGTACTGTGCGCTAAAGCTGGTCGTCAGAACCTGAACTTCATTGACCATCTCGAACGGTGGATTGATATTGGACTGATATCCTTGTGTTTCTGCCTGCACCGCGACGACGCCGTTGAACATCACGGTGTTGGCGAAGTCCGTGCCTCCGTTGATGCGATGGCTCCATTCGCCACCGACGACGCCAGGAGCGAGAAATAGATAATCATCGATCTGACGGTCTCGCGGCCCCTGATTTCCAGGACCGCCGCCGATGAGCACCGGAATCTCCTGCGTGATCTTGTTTTCAATGATTGTTCCGAGCTGAGGTGAGGTCGTGTCGAGAGCGATGGCCGGAGCCGCGACCTCGACGGTCTCTGCCACGGATCCCGTGCTCAGTTGTGCATCCGCCCGTGTTTGCTTGCTCACGTCCACATTCACAGGCGAGATAACGCGCTTTTGAAAGCCAGTCTTTTCGACTGTAACGATGTAGCTTCCGGGAAGCACATCAGCCACTACATAGGAGCCGGCGGCATTTGTGAGCGTATGCGAAATCACGTGTGTCGCCGTGTTTTCGATGGTGACGTTCGCGTCCTGAATCACCGCGTCCGACGCATCGGTCACCGTACCCGTGATGCTGCTGAAAGTTTGCGCAAATACAGAGATTGGGAAGAAAACAGAGCAAAGTGCGAAGAGTGTCAATCTGGCTTTTCGAGAGTGCAACAAAGATCGCGTCCAGTGGTCGAGACAGGAGAGAAGCATCGATTTGCCTTTCCATGTAGTGGTGAAGCTGTTTGTTGTGAATCAGAGGCTTGGCGTCTCCCTATCAAAGTCGACGCGCTTACGATGAATGAAGCGTGAGAGTACTGGAATGGCTCACATTAAGTGACGTGGTCGGACGCCACCCATGGGTAAGTCACGTAAGAGGTGAAGACTTCATCTCCACGCACCTGACAGAGCGTGTAGCCTTCGGAACTGCCATCCTCCATCTTGCCTTTCCACCATTCTCCGGAGACGGCTCCGCCAATCAGGTATTCGGTTCCGTGATACTGCGATTTTTCCCACACGTGCAGATGGCCCTGGAGTACCAGCTTCACGTTCGACTTTGCCAGAAGCGAATGCACTGCGTAGGAATTGGCGACGGTCGGCCCGGGTCCGCGTTCCGGAGAAAGCGATCCGAGCACCGATGCGATGGGAACGTGAGTGACGACCACGACCGGAGTGGTTGGTCCGGTCGCGGCTAGGTCGGCTTCCAGCCACCCCAGTTGTGCACCATCAAAGTGCGGGCTGAAGATCTTGTAGTACTGGATTCCGATGGAGTCGAGAACGACGAAGTGCCACCCCTTGTAGTCGAAGGAGTAATAGAGCTTTCCAAAATTGTCCTGATAAAGCTTCTTCCCGTACTCGGGATCGCCAGGCTCGATCGGGCTTTTCTGATTGATACCGGTGACGTCGTGATTTCCAATGGTGTGGTAGACCTTGCATGTCAGCTCCGCCTCGGTCTGACGATACCTCTTAAAGAGCATGTGAGCCCGGCCGAGGTCCTGTTCGCAGACATCAAATACCTGATCGCCTCCAGCGATGCAGAATTCGGGATTGGCTTCGTTAATCTGGTTGAAACATTTGGCGCATCCCGCCGCCGCTGACAGTTCCGGTTGGAGATGGGTGTCAGTGAAAAATACGAAATCGAAGTCTTGTGCCGGGTTCGTTTTCAGCAGGAGCTTCTGTTCCAGATAACCTGACGGCGAAGCCAGGATTTTGTGAAAGGGCGCCCCCACAGAAAGGGCCAGCGCATGTTGCATAAAAGCTCGTCGGAGCATGAAACGGCCTCTTGGAGTGCATGATTTCGGAGATCAGGAACTTGGTGCCTTGCTAAACCAGCGGCACTTTTGCCTGTCTCCGAAGCTGACTCTAAGAGGGATACCCCCTGCGCCACACAAAACTGTCTCAAAAATCGCCCAAAAAAATTCCAAAGACCCGTGTACTGGGCCCTAAGTAACGTTCTTAACGTCGCGTTTATCGTCGACTTTTATCCTGTGACAAGAAAGGAGCCTCATCGACTCCTCAGAGTCGGAGTGGCTGGATCAGAAACGAGGCTTCGAATACCCAAGCTGTGGTGACAAAAGACGAAATCTTCGTATTCGGCGAATACCGTTTAGACGTACGGGAACGCCGGCTATGGCAAGGAAATGCGGTCGTAGCCCTGTCACCGAAGACCTTTGATCTCCTGGTTGTGATGCTTCAGGGGGCCGGACGACTGCTGGGGAAAGACTACCTGATCCGCTCCGTGTGGCCCGACAGCTACGTGCAAGACGCCAACCTGAGCGTTCACATAGCGAATATCCGCAAGATCCTTGGAAAGACCTCAGCCGTTGACCAGTTCATTGAGACGGTGCCAAAAGTGGGTTACCGTTTCGTCGTGCCTGTTTCCTGTCTTCTTTATACGGAGAGTTCGTCGCGACTGGGGATTGTGGATGACGTGCCCACATCGGGTTTCACGAAAGAACAACTCCCGCCGGAAGTCGTCGGTTCATCGGCCCACGCCGCACCCTCATCCTCGCGGACCTCGACAAGAAGGGGTCGCGATTTCCGCATCCTTCTGCTGCTGCTCCTGTTCGCAATCGTCATCGGTGTCTACGTACTCGCAATTCGGCTCTCAGGGGCAAGGAAAGAGAGCATGGCGGAGAACAGCACGAGTACCAGACCACTTACGAGCACGTCCGGTCTCTTTCTCCAACCCGCATTCTCTCCTGATGGCCAGGAACTCGCTTACACATGGCGCGCCAACACGAACTCTTATCAAAGCATCTATCTGCAACACGTCTCGAGTGACGATCGCCGGATATTGATCGATACAGGACAGGACGACTACTCGCCTTCATGGTCGCCCCGCGGTTCTGAGATCGCATTTCTTCACTCTCTCGGAGACGACCAACCGCTCGAGATTCAGATAGCAAAGAAGCAGAACCCCGCCATCCGAAGAAGTGTTGCAACAATCTGTGGCGCGAATGATGTCTTTCGCACCCTTCCGACCCTCTCATGGTCTCCTGATGCCGGTACATTAGTGACGACCGACTGTGGCAGCAATAATGAGAGTCCCACCCTGACTCTGATCTCCGTTGACACTGGACAGAAGCGTCAACTGACCCATGCTCCACCGCGTACAGTCGATGACCAGGCAGCCTTCTCGCCCGATGGCACACTGATCGCGTTCCGCCGCTCCCAAGGCGACTCATCCGACGAGATCTACCTCGTACGGGCAACGGGTGGACCAGAGCGAAAACTCACCTCCCGGTCAAATCCGGTCGACGGACTGGCTTGGAGCTCCGACGGGAAGCGCATCGTCTTCTCGTCAGGGCGGGCCACCAGCCTGGGTAGCATCTGGAGCCTTCCTCTAAGCGGGGGTTCCCCAACCGCCGTAACAACGCCACTTACCCATACTTCGTCTCCTACGGTTTCGCCCGTCGGACATCGCCTAGCTTATGTCGACTCGCCCAACAACGTGTCCGTGTGGCGTCTTCCCATCGACGCGCATCGCGATGCAGAGCCGTTTATCACTTCAAACTTCTTTGACGCCAGCGCTGTCTACTCCCCGGATGGCACGCATGTCGCGTTCCGCAGCGACCGCTCCGGCGCGAACGAGATCTGGATCTGCCGGAGCGACGGCAGTGAGTCGAAGAAGATTACGCACTTCGACGGGCCGATGACGGGCTCCCCGCGCTGGTCGCCCGACGGCCGCTCCTTAGCCTTTGACTCAAGAGGACGCGGACGCGCGGATATCTACGTTGTCAATCTTGATAGCGGCGAATCTGTACGCATCACTGATTCCGCCGCAACCAATGCAGATAACGTCGTCCCAAGCTGGTCTCGTGACGGAAGTGTTCTCTACTTCAGCTCCAATCGGACGGGGGATTGGCAAATCTGGCGACACGCTCTTGACACAGGTGCTGACGTTCAGGTCACGACCAACGGCGGCTTTGACGCAATCGAGGCATCGGATGGCAAGTCTCTTCTCTATGTGGGAGACTTGGGGCGTACCGAGATTCGGCGGCTATCTCTCCATAGCACGCAGGAGGACGTTCCCCTAACATCCCTTGGACCGGGCATGTGGCACGCTTGGACCGTATCCCGGGATGGGCTGTTCTATCTGAAACGCTCGTCTTCCGCAGCGTCGGCAACTCTCTTCCGGCTCGATCTGAGATCGGGTAAAACGCAAGCTCTTGGACAGGCAGCGCAAGCCGTGAACGACAGCATCTCAACTTCCTCCGATGGCAGATGGGTTTTATTTGGCCGACGATCCAACACAAACAGCAGCATCATGATCCTGGACGGGTGGAACTAGCGGAGACCGCCGCAATATGACATCTGGCCGGCAAAGATTCAGCAATCAGCCGTCTTAGACAAATCGCGGTCCCGCACACCAATCAGATAGAGCAGGCTGTCTAACCCCAGAAACGAGACGGCATGGCTGGCTGTTTGCCGTACCAGCGGCTTGGCCCGGAAAGCGATGCCCATGCCGGCGATTCCCAGCATGGGAAGATCGTTGGCGCCGTCGCCTACTGCGACTACCTGGTCGAGTGAGATATTTTCCTGCCGCGCAATCTCCCGCAGTAGCTCGGCCTTGCGTGCCCCGTCTACGATCGGTGTCCGAACCTCTCCAGTCACCATGCCATCCGCGATGTCCAGATCATTCGCAAAGACATAGTCGATTCCCAAACGCGTCTGCAGATGTTGAGCGAAGAAATGAAACCCTCCCGAGAGAATTGCCGTTTTGTAACCAAGCATCTTCAGCGTTCCGATCAACTGCTCGGCTCCCTCAACCAGAGGAATGGTGTCCAGCAGCTCTCGAACTTTTACCTCTTTGAGCCCGCGAAGCAGCGCTACCCGGCGCCGGAAACTCTCCTGAAACTCAATTTCTCCGCGCATCGCAGATTCGGTGACCTTCACCACCTCATCGGCCACGCCCGCCAGCTTTGCCAGCTCATCGATCACCTCACCCTCAATCAGTGTGGAATCCATGTCGAAGGCAAAAAGCCGCCGGTTGCGACGGAAGATGCTCTCTCGCTGGAAGGCGATGTCGATTTTCAAATCATGCGCAGCTCGAAGAAACGCCGCGCGCATGGATGCCTCGGAAGAGGAATTCCCAGTCACCGTTAGCTGAACACAGGCGTTTGCATCAGGTGTGTGCCTTGCCAGCGACAAGCGCCCGGAGAGTCGCTCAATGCGGTCCACATTCAAACCATGTTCCGCAATGATGGTGCTCACCTGAGCGAGATGATTTGCGCTGATCGCCCGGCCCAAAATGGTGACGATAAATTGATCTTTGCCCTGTGACGCGATCCAGTCATCCAGGTCTGCCTTCGCGATGGGCGTGAAATTGACTTGCAACCGCAGTTCCGTCGATTTCGCCACCAATGCTTCTTGAAAGCCGAGAGAGCTCTCACCTGGTGGAATCTCGACCAGCAGGCCAAGAGAGAGCGTTTCGTGGACGACCGCCTGTCCGATGTCCAGCACGCAGGTGTCAAAACTGGCCAAAATTGCAGTCAACTCTGCAATAAGCCCCGGCCGGTCCTGGCCGGAGAAATGAATCAGAATGGTCTCGTCCATTTGAATTGATAGGAAAGGGTTCTCTCTTAGCTTAACAGGCGAGAAGGCGGCCCGAATTGCTGAGAACGTCTACGAGTGTCATTCTTAAAAGATGAAGCAACAAAGAGTATTTTTCATTGCCGTGGGATTGTGGCTGGCCTGTTGTGTGTCTCTCACAGCACAGGAATTAGGATATTGGCGTGCAGCCAACTCGGCAGCAGAGTCCGTTACCGGGGATGTGGGATTTTCTGATGCAAAGATATCGATCAACTTTGCCAACTTCGCCATCGTCCACGCACGCGATCTGGAACCAGCAGAAGTAAGCTCGGTTTTCGATGCAGACAGCAACGCCAGTACCAAGGGCCACCTTTACAAAGTGGATATACCTGCCGCAAAAAAATTTATGCATAAGAAGACATTGTGTGGAACGGAAGATGCCCAGTGGATGGTGACGTACGTAGAAGGGCGCTCATTGCAGCTTGCCTTTTTCTCAGGAGCAAAGGCCCCGGTCTTCACGCTGGATGCGATATCGAATTCATCCAATCTATGCGGCACGTATACCTACGCACGTTGAGCCATAAACCTGGAAGCACCATTTTTGGACGGTAAAGAAGGTTTCGACCCCCGTCATTTCACCAAAATGGCCCGTTGCGTGTCCTGCCTCAGCAAGAGAAAATCATGACGGATGTGAATGCGAGGGATTTTGAGTTACAGGTTCGCTATCTGGCTGACCCTGGGAATGGCTAGTTGCAGTCTGCCCGTACTGTCGCAGGACAATCCCGCGAAGATGGCTCCTCCACCCGATCAGCATGAAAATACGGTTGAGTCCGAAGCTGCCCTGATCGCCCTATCCAAGACTCAGCCGACGAATCCCGAACCCTTTGCCCGTCTGGGCCTTCTTGAGGCCCATCGGGGAAATTACCCGCAAGCCATCATCTTCTACCGTAAGGCCATGGCGCTGAACCCCACGATGCCCGGCCTGGCTTTGAATCTGGGCTTGGCACTCTTTAAGGACGGCCAATACAAACCGGCCATTCAAATCTTTACACCGATGCTAAAGGCGCAGCCGCCCTCTTCGCCCGAGAAACAGCGCCTGACAATTCTGCTGGGAATGTCGCACTACGGCCTGGGAGAATTCCAGGCGGCGGTGCCTTATCTGCAGCAGGCGGCCGACGTCGACGCGCAGAATCTTCCTCTACTCTTGACGCTGGCGCACAGCTGCCTGTTGTCGAAGCAGTATCCATGCGTTCTGGACGCCTATCATCGGATGGTTGCACAGAATGCCGAATCTGCCGAGGCCGACATGCTGGTGGGCGAGGCGCTCGATGAAATGAAGGACACGGCCGGCGCGACGCAGGAGTTTCGTGCCGCCGTTCAGGCCAATCCCAAAGAACCGAACGTCCACTTCGGCCTGGGTTACCTGCTATGGAAGCAGATGCTGTACCAGGAAGCAGCACAAGAGTTTCAGGCCGAGTTGGATAATACTCCGGACCACGCCCAGGCGATGCTCTATCTTGCCGATGCCTACATTGAAACGAACCGTCCGAAAGACGCCGAGCCTTTCCTGGAAAAGCTGGTGAAGAGCTACCCGGAAATGCCCAGGGCGCACCTCGACATGGGCATCGTCTACGCGGCGGACGACCGCAAGGAAGATGCGCTGCGTGAGTTGAAGGCGGCTGCCGCGCTCAAGCCGAATGATGTGAATGTTCACATGCGGCTGGGGCGGCTGTACCGCTCAATGGGAAAAACAGCTGAGGCGAAGAGCGAGTTCGACACGGCCAGCAGCCTGACCAAGGCCGACTACGATGGTGTTCTTGCTGCGATGTCCGGCGGCGCGGGAAAAAGCAAGGATTCGTCGGCAAAGCCGCCCGCTCAATAGAAAAGAGGCCGGAGCTTGCGCTCCGGTCTCTTTCGCAGTTGTAGAGGTTAGAAGTAGAGTTTACCGCTGAACTGCATCGTTCGCGGCAAGCGGGCACTGGTAGCCTGTCCAAAGGTGGTATCCGCAAGACCGACGTCGATGCCATTCTGTCCCACACCACCGCCGCTAGCGCCAAAATTGGTGTGATTGAAGAGATTGAAGGCCTCAGCGCGCATCTGAAGATTGACCCTTTCAGTGATTGCGAAGTTCTTCAACAAGCCTAAATCAATCCTTTCCATGCCTGGACTTAGGAAACTTCCAACCGGAGCAGTACCAAAGTGGCCCTGGGCAGTAGCGAAGGAGTTTGTATCAAACCAGTTGACCCCACTCTTAATCAGGTGAACGGGAGCCACTTGATCGGCACGAGGAACAATGTCTCCATTTGGACTAAAGATGCCCAAGCCGCCCGGATAGGTTCCAGGTGTGCTTCCGGCAGCACATGCGCCGGTCGGATTATTTTTGTCCGGTGTACAGGCAAATGGATCAGATGCTTGTGTAACGGTTGTGGACAATCCGGAAGTGAAGGTGGTAATTCCCGAAAGCTCCCAGCCGCCAAGCACATGTCCGGTAAGGCCATGCTGCTGGCGGAAGAACGGTTCCTTGTAGACGAAGTTGGCGACGAAGATCTGCGGCTGGTTCAGCGCGGATGCCCCGTAATCCAGATTCGGATGATAGGTATAGGTGCTGGCAGTGCCGCGATCGTTCGACTGGCTCGACAGGTTTTTCGACCAGGTATAGGCGATGCCAAGCGTCAGGTCGCGCGCCGTCTGATGGTTGAGCGAGACCTGCAGCGAGTTATAGTTTGCGGTGTAGATGGGCAGCCGGGTATGGAAGTCCGAATAGCCCAGGTAGGGGCGGATGTTATTGACTGGAGAGCCCGGATTCGCTTCGCGGATGCCCAGCGTCGGCATGTTCAGATCCTCCTCACCCAGAAGGTGCCGGGAGACTGAGCCTACATACGCGATTTCAAACGTAGTTGTGGGGGCAATCTGCTGTTGCACCGAAAGGTTGAAGTCCGCAACCGAGGGAACCTTGAAAGTGGCAGTGCCTGTGGTTGTCAGCGCATTCGGTCCCAGGCCCGGAGGCGCAGCAGCGCCCACTCCTGTCGGATTGTCAAATGAGGCGTTGTTGACCGTCGTCGTCTGCACCAGCGGCGGGTCGCCGAATGCATTCTGCTCCCAGATGCCGTTGAGCGTGCGATCGAAAAACACGCCGAATCCGCCGCGCAGAACGGTCTTGGCGTCTGCAAAGGGAGTCCAGGCAAAGCCCACGCGAGGGCCGAAGTTCCAGTTGTTGTTTGGGTTCACGTTGCTGCCGTAAGGCGAGCAGGTGACCTGCGAGGAGATAGCTTGAGCAGCCGTGCAGGCTGCGCCCTGGGGGAAGATCAATCCGTTGGCGTACGTTGCCGGTGGAAAGGCCTGACCTGGGACAAAGCTTCCGGTGTTGTCGAGGGCCGGGGCGTTAGCCGGGTTATATACCGCTGGATCGAAGTTAGTCAGGGTATTCTTTGCATCCGATGGCGACGGGAACCGTGTCCAGCGAAGGCCCAGGTTCACGGTAAGCCGCGCGCTCACCTTCCAATCATCCTGGACGTATGCTTCCGTATTCCAGAAGCGCAGGTCTGGAATAATATCGCGGCTGGCTTGCGAATACACGGTGGAATTGCCTAGCAGGAAATCTCC